>Ga0306920_100002154_pt1 | contig 24797 bp, 33 predicted proteins | sample flu12Cox44000170_FD_204666 | JGI IMG/M metagenome (GOLD analysis project Ga0306920, IMG submission 204666) | Lab enrichment of tropical soil microbial communities from Luquillo Experimental Forest, Puerto Rico - flux4day.12C.oxic.44.000.170 (v2)... | ecosystem: Environmental > Terrestrial >...
ACAGCCGCAGCCATCCTCGTGGTGGGCTTCGTCGGCGCTCTCGTCGCACACTTGGTCCGGTAGCGCGGCACGGCGACGTTTCTGGCGTGGATGGTCGGTCACCAGAGCGAGCGCGATAAGGGTCAATGTCGGCCTTCACCATCGCCAAGACTATAAACTCGCTGTCAGTGTTCGCGGATTTCTCGGCAGGAGGCCCCGCCTGTTCGCCGGAGCGGCGACCCTCGTTTGGCTATCCCAAGGGCTTACCATCGCATCAGCGGCCTACTGGGGCGGCGATACCGCGCCTTCTAGCGCAAAGCCGGTCGGTCGCGTCACGGCGACGACGAAGGATAATCCACTGCGTGTCAGCCTGCGCCACCAACGGGGCCGAATAGGCCGGATTTTTCGCGCGGGAGCCTGCCCGCTACCCCCATAGCAACCGGACCCGGAAACGCGATAATTCCGCGCCAGACCCCTCCCATGGGCGGGCGCGGCGCAAATCTAGGGGCGACCGAGCACTAAGAAAATCTCAGGGGTCGCCCCAGCCCTTCCCAAGAGAGCGCGCGCGGCGCGCGCATTCCACTCAAGCGTCATGGCCCGGGCCGGACCATAAACAGCAAGAGCGCGAGGCTGGCCGCCACGATGATGGCGATGGCGACGGCGGTCTGCCAGCTTACATCCTCAGGGCGCGACATCGACCTCACTCCTTCATCAGGGTTGCCATGCTCACGGGGCTGTTCGCGGGCAGAGTAGTCGCCGATGTCTGGCCCGGTATCGGAAACTTGTCGAGCAACCACTGATAACTGAACGATGCCGGGACAAAGTCCCACGCACCGAGTGTCAGGCCCAGCACGTTGCCAGCCGTGCTCGGGTCGGTCGCCCGCCGTGTTCGCTATACGGCCCCCGTGGCCACCAATGATCCTGTCGAGGATCGCGCGCCGTTCGGTCAGGCTCTTGAGCGTGCCGACCTCGTCAGCGCCCATAAGGCGGCTATAGCCCTCGACATCTGCTGCGAAGACTGCGACGAGGCGTCGGCTGACTTTAGGGTCTGACATCGGCTGCCCTAATCCCTAAGCCCTCACCCTTCCGGCACGCCGGCGATCCGCAGGCCCTCATAGACGCGCTCGCGTCCCGCGAGATACGCGGGATGGTTGCTTTGGATACTAGTGCGAAAGCGGCGGATACTGAAACTTGGATTGAGCGCAAGGCCCGCCTGCGCTGTAGCCCGTGCCTCATCTAGCTCACCGAGGTGCGCGAGGGCAGCCGCGAGATACAAATGCCCAAGGGGGTAGTTTCGGTTGGCCTCAATGCTCCGGCGCAGCCAAACAATCGCCTCGGCGTCGGCGCCCTGCCAAAACTTGGCGGCACCGACAAAGTGAGTCCAGATATAGACGTAGATATCGCGGGGAGAGAGGCGCAGCGCGTGCTCCATATGGGCTTCGGTTTCCCCGCTCCGACCGAGAAAAAATTTCGCAGTCCCGATGCTCGCGTGTGCGCCGGCCAAATTCCGATCCAGCGCCAACGCCCGCTCGCATTCTGCGATGCCTTGAGCCGCACGGTTCGTATGAATTTGCACGAGGCCCAGGACGTTATGAGCCCTGGGATGGTTCGGTGCCAAGGACAGCGCCTTTGTGACTGCCGCCTCGGCTGCGGTGAGACGTTCTATCCGATCGTCGGCCAAATAATTGGTGCCAATTGCAATATTAACCCACGCTGTGCCGACCAGCGCCTCAACATTTCCCGGTTCGAGGGCCAAGGCCCGTTCATAAAAGCCGCGCGCTCGTGCCACGGTTTCCGTTGCTCGGCCCATGTTGAGCCAAGCGGCGCCTTGGAAACACAAGTCAGTCGCGTCGGGATGGGGTGAACGCTCCGCTCGCCGCGCTTCGACCGCAATCAATTGCGCGTTCAGCGTATTGGCGAGCCGTGATACAATTTCATCCTGCATATCGAACAGGTCTGCGATGGGTTTCTCGAAGCGCTCGGCCCAGAGATGGTTGCCGGTTTCGGCGTCGATCAATTGCACGTTCACCCGAAGCCGGTTGCCGCCACGCTGCACCGAGCCTTCCAGCACGTAACGGACGTTCAACTCGCGTCCCAGCTTCTTTACATCAACAGCCTTGCCTTTAAACGTGAACGCGGTGTTACGCGCAATCACGAACGCGCCACTGATGCGCGACAAGTCGGTGGTCAGGCTCTCGGTCACCCCATCCACGAAGTATTCTTGCTCGGGGTCGCCGCGCTGGTTGTTTGAGGACGACGTCCCTCTGAATCTTGTCCAGGTCAGATGCGAGGGTGATGATTATCCGAGAGCTGGCAGGATGTGGTGACTCGGCGGAGCGCGACTGTCGCGCCTCGCCCATTCGCGGGGTTCGTGTCAGTGGCAGCACATGATGCTGTCATTGACACAAGGGAGGGCCGAATGGCCACGAAAAAAAAGAAGTCAAAGCGCGCGAAGCCAACCGCGAAGCATAAGGCTGGACGTCCAAAAAAGAACACGGCGCAGACCTCGAAGCCTAGGGCGGCAGCCCAATCCGGGGTTGGCACTAGCCAGCAGCGGTTCGCCCTCGAAGCAAGATGTGCCATCCTGGCGATGTTGCGTCTGGCCAAGGGCACGACGATTGCTGCCATCATGCCGGGTCTATCTCGGCGAGGTCCATCACGGCGGCAAGTGGTTCAACGGCGAGCACGAGGCTATTGTCGACGAGCAGACCTTGCACGGCGCTGCGCGGCCGAAAGCACAAGGCCGGTTCTGTCACGCGAGTAGCGGCCAGCGAGATCGAAGGCATCGTCTCGGAAGCCGTTCGAAAGCATTTCAGCCTGACAGAAGCCCCTGGCGATGCCGTTGTTCCCCAGCAACCTGTGGCACAATTACGACCTCGGCGCCGAGTGATTCGAGCATGCGAGCGCGCTGTGGGCTGTTTCCTGCCGACATGGTGACGATCAGCGGATGACCGAGCGCAGCACACACAACCGCGAGACCTGCTCCCATATTACCACTGGTCATTTCCACCACTGGTGCGCCCGGTTTCAGCCGCCCATCGGCACGCGCTGCTTCGATGATGGCACGCGCGGCGCGGTCCTTCACGCTGCCCCCTGGCTGCATGAACTCTGCTTTAGCAAGAATTCGGGCAGGTCCACTCCAGACGCGGGACAGTTCCAATACCGGTGTCCGACCAATGAGGCCAGCGGCGCTCGCAGTGATGCGACTAGAATCTTCCATCGTCACTCGGTTTTGCGAAGACGGTTGCAGGCACGACGGGCTCTCCCTTCTGTGGAAAGAGCGCTGTCGGCGGAGGTACCGGGCCTTCGTTGTAGCTGGTGCTCGCCGCGCGGTCGAACTCCTGCCCTGCCGTTCTCCTCTTTTCTCTCATCTCAAGCGTTGGGGTCGTCGGCGTTTGGAAAGAAAAGCTGCTCACCGTGAACTTTGTAGTCCGCGATTGCCTTCTGTCCCTCGGGTGAAATCAGCCAGTCGATGAAGGCCTGACCCGCCTCCTTCTGAATGTTCGGATGTTTCGCCGGGTTTACCAGCATTACTGCATATTGATTGAACAGGCGTTTATCACCTTCGACCTCAATCATAAGGTCGTGTTTGCTTCTAAACGAAAGCCAAGTACCGCGGTCGGACAACACGTAGGCCTCAGAGGCCGCCGCATTATTGAGCGCCGCACCCATGCCTTGACCAATTTCTTTGTACCAAGGCCCCCTTTCGTTATCGATATCGACGCCAGCCGCCTTCCAAAGATTGATTTCGGCGATGTGGGTGCCGGAACCGTCTCCCCGCGAGATGAAGGATGCGTTTTTGGTCATGATCTCCCTGAGCGCATCGGTAATGTCCTTCATTCCATTGATGCCAGCTGGATCGCTCTTCGGTCCAACAAGCACAAAGTCATTGTACATGACAGGATAGCGTTTAACGCCCTGACCTTCGGACAGGAACTTCTCTTCCGCGGATTTGGCATGGGTGAAGACAACGTCTGCACCTCCCCGCCTTGCCGTGTCGAGCGCATGACCGGTGCCTACCGCAATCACCTTCACGCTGATACCGGTCTTTTGCTTAAAGAGGGGCAGAATGTGACCGAATAAGCCGCTGTCTCGGGTTGATGTTGTGGATGCAACCACAATCGATTTGTCCGAAACATCCTGAGCATGAACAGCGGTGAACCCCGCGGCACTGACGACAGCAGCGAAAATCAATGAGCGACGGCTAGCTATCCAACCTAGGACCATATTGGGCATTTGATCGTCCCGATACTTCGCGCTCCGAAAACGATGCTGCAAGCGGCAGCCTGACGTAAAACACGGCACCGCTCGCGGCTTTGTTCTCTGCCCATATCTCACCCTCATGCGCTTCGACGATGGTTCGTGCAATGGACAATCCCAATCCCATGCCCTTCGCCTTTGTTGTGAAGAACGATTCGAAGACTTCCTTGAGTTTCTCGGTCGGAATGCCCAAACCAGTGTCCGACACCGAAAGTTCGGCGAAATTAACGTCACGCGCAGTGCTGACCGTAACCCTTCGTTCGGTGCTCGGCTTCCTTGACACCGCATCCATCGCATTCACAATCAGGTTCACAATGACTTGTTGAAGTTGAACTGGGTCGCCCCTGATTGGTATCGGAACCGGAGCAGTGAAGCCGCGCAAATCAATTTTTTGAGCGAGTGATAGCGGAGAAAGCAGTTGAACGCTCTCGCCAGCAATTTCGTTTAGATCAAGATCCCTGATTTCGAATGGTGCTTTCTTAAGCAAGCTGCGCAAGCGCTGCAAAACTTTGCCGGCGCGTTTATCGTCGTGCTGAATATCAGCAACGATTTCCCTGAGTTCACCCAGATCCGGGGCTGAAGACTTCAGCATCAACTCGGCAGTCTCGGCGTTGGTTAGAATAGCCCCGAGCGGCTGGTTAAGCTCGTGCGCTATTGAAGCAGTCAGTTCGCCCGCTATCGAATAGCGGTTGAAGTGAGCCAGTTCTGCTGTACGGCGACTCACCTGGACTTCGGCAAGCTGACGGCGGCGGCGCTCGTAAATTAGACCCGACATCAGCGCGCTCTGCAGCAAGATCACCGCCCAGACAGTTGCAATTTGCCACCGATATTTCTCCCACATCGTCGGTTCACGAAATTCAACTTCGCTTCCCGGAGGTAAACGGCTTTCACTGATGCCCCAACGCCGGAGCTGACGCCAGTCGTACTTGGCTGGGCCATACTGCAGAACGGGCGTTGTTATTGCGGCAGGCTTCTCGCCTTCAAGAATGCGAAGAGCGACCTCAGCCGTGATTCGGGTAGTCACGGATACCGAACTCATCGGGCCGCCCACGATCCCTCCGCCGAAAAAAGAGTCGTCATAAGAAAAAATTGGCGCGTTGGCGACTGCGGAAAGCTCCTTCAGTGCTCGATCCCCTTCGAGCATTGTCCCCATGGCATCAACCTGTGGCTGCAACCAGAAAATGGCGCTGTGCGGCGGCAGAGATGCCGCTTTCCTGAGAGTTTCGTCGAAGGACAGCTCGTTATAGAAGAGAAACGTGACGCGGTCCGTCAGCGGCTTCAACTCTCTTACCATCTGTAGCTTCCAGAACAGCTCATTGGGAGAGTTTCCCATCACCACAGCTACGGTTTTTGTGTCAGGCAGCAGTTGCAGGATGTTGCCGAAAAGTACGGGTATGCTGTGCTTAATCGAGAGCGCCGTATCATTCTCTGTCAGAGCCGCTGACTGTACCCGACGCTGTTCGATTGAAGCTAATATCAGCGGGACGCCAGGAAAGAGCTCCTTTCTGTGGGTTTGAACGAAGGCGGCACCGGGGGCTCCGAACGCCACCATCAGATCGGGCGAGTGATTGACAAAGACGGAGCGGAGGTAATCCACAGACTGATATTCGGCATCCTCCTGCTCGCCGCGCGCCGAGATCACAGAAAAATTTTGAATATTCAGCTGCCATGGCGAACGCCGTTCCAACTCCTGCCGAAGCGCCTTTGAATATTCGCTCCACGGCTTCGAGTCCTGTCCGTAGGAATGGAGGACAAGGACGGTTTTGGCTTCGGCCGCGAAGCTGGCGCGCGTCGGGATAAGGTTCGCGATGGCTGTGTAGACCAAAACAAACCAGACCAGCCGTCGAAAGAAGTGGCTATTGACCCCAAGAGACCATACCGCCCCGGCGCTACTTGGGATGAACTCTCGCCGTCGCACAGTGCCCCCTCCAAGGATCACGCACCCACTAAATTAGCCTAGCACTATGCAGGCTCTTGTGCGCGGCAATTATGCTTCCAAACAAGCGGTTGCTGGGGCAGCAGCGGGGTCTCACTGGCGTCGGCCGATGACCGCTTCGGGTCATTAGCCGACCTTTCAGCACGGCGGCTCAATGCCCGCTTTCGCCAACAGCCGTGACGTCACCATCGCGCACCTCCTCACCTCGTAAGAGATTAGAAGGTGTTGCCCGGACCAGTTGAATTCGCCCCCCGAAAGCGGATATCCGCTGACCGCGTTGAGATGTCCGTTAAGGGCCAATAGCGGAAGTCAGGCTGCCGCGATTAGGCCCAACACTGACTGCGTATCCCATACGTCACGTCACAAAATGTATGCGCCATCGCTGACAGAGGTCGAGTTGGACCAAGCGCCCCGCGGCCTTTGAGCGGGTCAGTTAGTAGCGCGCGGATGACCTGATGCCAGTTGCCGCCAAAGCGGACCAGGCTGATTGTGGTGCAGCGTTGAGATAGATCAATACACCCGGCTCCGAGTGAGGGCGCAAATAGCAATATTTCTTAGCCAGGGAGGATTGACGGGTGTCGAAAGACAAGAGGAAGAGGGTAGTTGAGGCGCCGGACGCGTCCGGCAAAATCAGCCGCAAGCAATTCGAAAAGGAACTCGAAAAACTTCAGGTCGAGCTAACCCGGCTGCAGACTTGGGTCAAAGCCAAGCATGCGCGAGTCATTGTGATTTTTGAGGGCCGCGACACGGCGGGCAAGGGCGGCGTAATCAGCCGTATTACCGCCCGCACGAGCCCGCGTGTCTACCGGCACGTGGCATTGCCCGCTCCTTCCGATCGTGAGAAGACGCAAGTCTACGTGCAGCGCTACATCACGCATTTTCCGGCAGCGGGCGAGATAATCCTATTCGACCGTTCTTGGTACAACCGCGCTGGGGTCGAGCGGGTTATGGGCTTCTGCAGTGACGAAGAGTACGAGCGTTTCTTAAAGTTTGTCCCTGCAGTCGAGCGGGAGGTAATCGTCAATAACGGCATCATTCTGCGCAAGTATTTTCTCGACGTGAGCCAAGACGAGCAACGGCGACGATTCGAGGCCAGGATCAACGACCCTATGAAGCATTGGAAGCTGAGCCCGATGGACACTGAATCGGTGCGTCGCTGGTGGGACTACACAGAGACCTATCAGCGCATGATTGAAGCCACGCACACGCCAGAGGCGCCCTGGTACATCGTCCCGGCCGACAACAAGCGCCGCGCCCGGCTAAACCTGATCCGGCATCTGCTCGACAGCATCCCCTATAAGAAAGTCGACGTAGACCTGCCGAAGATCCCCAAGGCGCAGCCGCGGCCCAAGAATGCCACTGAGGGTCTACGCGCAGGCCAGCCGATTCCTAGCCATTACTGATGTTGGAGTGTGTTGGGCTACACCGCCGTTGCTGTCGGCCAAACTATGCTCGCCACATCATTGCTTCGCTCCGGCCGAAATGCAGGAACACCTCGATCTTCCAGGTCATTTGTGAAGCCCGCCTCGCCGGGATGATCCATGCTCAACCTTGAGCAACCGGGTGATCTCACGCTCGGCCTTGGCAAAGTTGCCCCTGTTGAATGACCCGTAGTCCCGCGTTTCATACTCTATGTCGTCGCGTGCAAAAATGAGCGCACAACCCACTGCGTTCCATAGGCTCAGCTTGTTTTCATGCCGGCAGAGCTCCTCTAGCGTGTTGCAGCCCGAGATCATCAGCAACCGATCGCTGTGGAGAGTTTGAAGGGCACGGCTCTTTATTGCGTCGTAGTGAGGGCTGATGCGCATTTCCTTTCCCTCCGGTTTCAGATTGCGGTTCCAGCCGCCATCCGCCGCACCGCACCCGTCTCGTCACAAAGCCGGATAGCGATGTCGCAGGGATAATCAGCGACGATCCGGTCGAAAGGACAACCTGGTAAAGATGACGATCTGCGTCGTCGATATCAAGAAAAACACCGAGGTCTGGCGAGCGTTCACCGGAGACTTCCTGCTTCCATGCTTGTAGAAGTGCAATCTCTTGCGCCGGCGGAAGTCATGGTGGAGATCGAAGCCGTCGCCTATCTCGGTACGAGCTGAAGTACGCGCTGGGTCACAAGCAGACATCCCGAACACAAGCACCGATGTCCGTTTCGCCCCTCATCGCTTTCGGGAACTCAATAATTCCATCAATTGTGACGGCTTCGGCATCGTTTCGAAATGCGGGGCATCGGATGGAATCGTTTCCCAGGATGCCTTGGACTCGGTGTATAGGTGTGCTCCAATTTCAAGGGTCTCCAGATCATCAAGCAAGCCTGCGGGCACCCAATAATAGGCCGTGGTCCTTAATGTGTGTGGGACAGGAGAACCGCATTTAGCACAGAAGTCAGAACGAAAGCCGCTTGGTCTAACGTAGGACGAGATGTGCTCTCGTCCAGTAACCCAGCTGAAGTTTCGCGCTTCCACAATGATTGCCAAACTTGAGGACGTACCCCCTTGTTTACGACAAAGGTGGCGGCGCTGTGCTGTCGCTCCAATCGCTTTAAGTTGGCGAGGCCTAAGCAAACCAACCCCCGTTTCGGGCCTCGTTGCATGCTTGCGCCAGATCAAAGCGCCGCCTTCCAAGCTCCATAACCTCACGCTGGCAGCTCGATGGTTTTGATCTCCTATGAGCTTGGGCCAATCCGGCGCGGCCCTCCGATAACTGCACCAAGCTGCGCCGGGCTCCAGTACATAGCGGCTTGCCACGCGAGTGGCGAGGTTTGTATTCAACGGAGGAAGACATGGCGACATTCGTATTGACGCTCGACTGGACCGACCAGGGCATTCGCAATATCCGAGAGGCACCCAAGCGCAGTGAAGCGGCGAAAGCCCTCGCCAAGAAAGTCGGGGTCGAAATCAAGCAGGTCTATCTCACCACCGGCGCGCATGACATTCTTCTCCTTGCCGAAGCGCCGCTCGGCGATCACATCACCAAATTCGCGCTTGCGGTCTCGTCGCTGGGAAACGTGCGCACCACCACCTCCCGCGCCTGGCCGGAAGCCGAATGGACCAAGCTGATATCCGAACTTCCGTAACACAGTCGGATTTATGGTGGGTCGCGAGATCACACCGTGACCGCGATCACGGCATGTCGGCTCGTGGCCCATCGCGACATATTGCGCCGCCCTGCAGATTCCGGTCGCTAACGGGACAAAACGGACATCGAACGGAGGGCAATGCTCGCTGGCTCGGTGGAGAATGACCCGAAGGCGACCTACATTGAGCTAGATCATCTCTTTTGGATTTGAGATGACCGGTTTCCAATTTCAATGTGTGGACGCAACGAAATCAGAAAATCCAAGGCTCCCTCAAAACTTCAGCCTGCACAACATCCAAGCGTTCCTGTACGTCAACGGAGGACTACTATGAATGAGTGCATAACAAGACGCAAACTTGGCTTGTTTATTTGGGCAGCGACGCTTGCCATCAGCCTCTTGTGGATTGAGATAGCGTCGGCACAGGCTCAAGCTCAAAATCAAAAGCCGAACATTATTCTGATTGTATCGGATGACTTCGGTTATGGAGACTCGGGTCCATATGGGGGCGGTGAAAATCGTGGCATGCCTACCCCGAGTCTTGACCGAATTGCAGCAGAGGGCATGACGTTCCTGTCCTTCTATGCGCAACCAAGCTGCACACCTGGCCGCGCTGCCATGCAGACCGGCCGCATCCCCAACCGCAGCGGAATGACCACCGTCGCTTTCCAGGGCCAAGGCGGTGGGCTGCCGGCGGCGGAATGGACGCTGGCTTCGGTTCTCAAGACTGGCGGCTACAAGACCTTCTTCACTGGCAAGTGGCATCTCGGCGAGGACGACTATGCGCTTCCCAACGCGCAAGGTTACGACGAGATGAAGTACGCCGGCCTTTATCACCTCAACGCCTACACGTACGGCGATCCGACCTGGTTCCCCGACATGGACCCCGAGCTGCGGGCGATGTTCCAGCGCGTAACCAAGGGGGCACTGTCGGGAAATGCAGGACAGCCGGCGAAGGAGGACTTCAAGATCAACGGTCAGTACGTCAACACGCCGGTCATCAACGGTCAGGAGGGTGTGGTCGGCATTCCATTCTTTGATGAGTATGTCGAGAAGGCATCACTCGACTATCTGGACCGCAATGCGAAGTCGACGCAGCCGTTCTTCATGAGCATCAATTTCATGAAGGTGCATCAGCCGAACATGCCGGCTCCCGAGTTCCAGCTCAAGTCGCTCTCGAAGACCAAATATGCGGACTCTGTCGTGGAGAACGACACGCGGATCGGCAGGATTATGGACAAGGTTCGCTCGCTCGACCTCGACAAGAACACCTACGTCTTCTGGACGACCGACAACGGTGCCTGGCAGGACGTCTACCCAGACGCTGGCTATACACCCTTCCGTGGCACCAAGGGCACAGTGCGGGAGGGTGGCAATCGCGTTCCCGCGTTCGCATGGGGTCCGAGGATCAAATCCGGGTCAAAGAACTCAGACATCGTCGGAGGTCTGGATTTCATGGCCACCTTCGCTTCACTTGCCGGCGTAAAGCTGCCGGAAAACGACCGCGCCGGTCAGCCGATCATCTTTGACAGCTACGACATGTCGCCGATTTTGTTCGGCACCGGCAAGTCGGCACGCAAGAATTGGTTCTATTTCACAGAGAACGAACTAACGCCGGGAGCCGCTCGTGCCGGGAACTACAAGGCTGTGTTCAATCTACGTGGCGATGACGGTGTGAAGACCGGCGGCCTCGCGGTCGACTCGAACCTTGGCTGGAAGGGCGCAGAAGCCTACGTCGCCACCGTGCCCCAGGTGTTCGATTTGTGGCAGGACCCGCAGGAACGCTACGACATCTTCATGAACAATTACACAGAGCGTACCTGGGTGATGATAACGATCAGCGAAGCGATCAAGGAGTTGATGAAGACCTACGTGCAATACCCACCGCGCAAGGTGCAAAGCGCATCTTATTCCGGCCCGGTGACACTTACAAACTATGAAAGGTTCCAGTTCATCAAGGATCAGCTTGCGAAGGGAGGTATTACCCTCACACTACCCACTGGCAACTAATCTCCCTCAGGCGGCCTCGGAAATCGCTCGAGGGCCGTTTGTCGTTCATGTCAGCAAGTGGCGCGTTGCTTTCGGAGCAAAGCGGACATGATAAGCCAAGCCGCCCCGAGGCCATCCGCGGCCTGGTCGAGATCGGCTGCGAAGTTCCGCTCGTAAGCCGACATCAGTCCGTTGATTTAGGTCAAAGCTGGCTCTCCATTTGGGGGCTCTCTGGTTCGCCATCTGTTAGGGAAGGAGAACACCAATGTTGCGTAAAGCTATCGTAGGCTTGGTGCCGCCCTCCTTGTGGGGATCGCCTTCATTCCTGATGACGCGCTCGCTTACCGTGGTGGCGGTGCCCGCGCTGGCGGAGGGGTTCGCGCGGCAGGCGTCCGAGGTGGCGCCGCGTATCGCGGAACGGCCTATCGAGGTGGCGCGGCGTATCGCGGAGCGGCCTATCGAGGTGGCGCGGCGTATCGCGGAGCGGCCTACCGTGGGGTGGCCTATCGTGGCGGGTATTATCCTTATCGCGGAGCGGCGGTCGGTGCCGCAGCAGTAGGAGCCGCGGCAGTCGGTGCCGCCGCTTACGGCTACCGCTACGGCAACGGCTGCTACCGCGATGCCCTTGGCAATTGGGTCTGCCAGCAATATTGGCGTAGATCGCGGCATGCTGGATTGATCGCGGGGACGGAACGAAAAGGACCACCGGATCGACCTGGTGGTCCCTATACAAGGCGGCATTCCGTGATTGGTGCGGGAAGCTTGGCTTTTTTCAGAGCATCATGCTATCCGTTGATCTTTCTCGGGGGTGACATTCCTCTTCCAAGAACTGCTTGCACTTTACCCCGCTCATTTCCGATTCCACAGTGAGCGGGGTTTTTTCTGGAGCCGCCTCAGTGCAGCTACTGCTTTGAGGGCGGCGGCGACTTCGTCCTCAGAGGTTGCCAATCAAACAGAACATAAAAACCCGTCCATTCATGGGCGAGATTGTCACAACCAACGCATTCGAGATTTCCGGAATGCTCGTTTGAACGTGGCGCGCTCTTGGCAACATAAGTCTGCCCGCAGTGCGGGCACTTGAAATAAACCGTATCGCTCATGGGCTAGGCTTTCGGGTCCCGCAGCTTTTCTGTGCGGATCATAAAAATCCCGGGCTCAGATCAAGACCATAGGTCAAGAAGAACAGCACACAGAGCAGGGAAACGAGCAGGCCAAGACCGCCGAATATTGCAACTATCTTTAGCGAATCAATTTCGGCATTGGTTTGGAATGCGTGCGAAAGTGCGTGAACCAGTGCAGTCATTTCAGACCCCCAGCCTGAAGGTACGAAAGCTAAGAAAAAAATCGGATGACCGCAATGATAAACATCACAAAGACATGAAAAGCGCGGAGCCCGAAAGCCCCGCGCCTGTCCATTCAATAGCACCGGGAATTTTTTGCGGCCCGCCGGGGTATTTCACTTGTCGGTCACGTCCCCTTGGAAGGGATTGGCATGGGCCACCAGTTTTGCACTTTCCTTGCCGGCCCACCTACCTTGGCTAAGGCGCTTATCACAGGCTTGATGGCGGAGAGCACAGGTTAGTGTCACATTTCCCGTATATCATTCTACGCTATGGGGCTTGAACGAATATTTGTTGCCTGTGCCATTGCTGGCGGTGCCTTGACCGTCGCATTGATGATCGCGCTGGCATTCGCGGACATTTAGCGCCGCCACGGGAAGACAAATTTTCGCGCAGCAGGTCTGCCCGCCATTTTCTAAGTTGATTTGAGGTCCAAATGTCCTCCGACCTATACCGAAATAACGCGGCGAAATGCCTAGATCAGGCTGCGCAAGCTCGGAGATCCGAAGATATGGAGGCGTGGCTTTTGATCGCTGAAGATTGGCTTCGGCTCGCCGTGCAATCGGAAGCGAGACCAGCAGTCCGAATGAAAAGCACGGAGCCCGAAAGCCCCGCGCTCAATTCCTCATCCGTGGTTCAGCGTCGGCCTGCTGCCGCGTTGGCCTGAACCTCGGTGATAAAAGCGTTGGCGGCTTGGAAGACCCCCTGCATCGGGTGTTCGTTGCACCAGTTGCGCATCCATAGATCCATCGCGGCGGGGTCGGTCCTGACCTGCTGCAGCTGCTCGGCCTCGCTGGCGTGCGTGACGTTAAAGCCTGACACGAATCCCATCAGCCATTGCTGATACATCGTGTATTCGTCGACGAAGAGGCCTGTCCCAGTGTCCATCTCTCTGTGCTGGCCTAGGGGATGATCCTTGCCCATGGCGGCGATCAATTGGCCGCATGAGTGCTGGCCTATGCCCATCACGAAGACCATCTCCGCGTGTGCGACGTCAGCCGTCAGCAGTAAAACGCACAAAATTATCGATCGCATAACGAACCCCCTCTCCGCAGCTCTAACTATCGGAAATCGGGAATTGACCAACACCGAAAAAGACGCGGATCCCGCAAGCCCCGCGCAGGTTTGACTGCGGCTGGCAGGCCAAGCCGTGGTATATTTTGCCGCACGCAGGAGAATTCAACGTGACAGTCAATCGCCTGATCGAACACAACGAGCGTGATATTCAACGCCTGCGTAACAACGTGAGTGTCCTGAAGGGTCGCCCAGGAACAGAGCAATTCATTGGCGAATTCGAGCGACAAATTGTCGAAATTCTTAAGTGCAACACGATCCTACGAGCGGCTGCATAGAACCAGCCATTGGGGGGTAAAAATGGGGGTCTACTAATGAGCAAGCATGTGCAGCGGGATCAAGATGCACACGATGCCGCAAAGACGAGAGACCAAAAATTCAAAGCGAACCCCGCAGCCTTTATGCAAGAATTGTACGAGAACTGGAAAGCAGCCGCACTTATTTCAGCGGCTTGCAATTCATTCCTATATCGCCAATCCCTGGGCTTTCAGAATGCCATCCGCCGCCTGGTCGAGATCGGACTGAGGGGGAAGAAATGAGGGCGCCTCGCGGCAGGATCACCGGAGCGAATTGAGCCGATGCCGGTTATTGAGCTGCGTATGGCAAGTACGCGCCACCTGCGACTGGCCCTGGCTCTCCCCCGAGCCGGGGCCGTTTGTTTGGAGGTCCATGTCACAGGGAATTTATTGCGGCCTGTCGGGTATATCCCACTATCGGCCACCACTTGTGTTTCTTCAGTGGGCGGGGCGATGACATGGAGCAAAAGCGATGCGTTCTGTCCTGGCGATGTGCTTTTTGATCGCTCTGTGTGCTTCTGCGAACGCCGCTGCAAGAGGGCATCCTGCCAAATCGCGCGATGCCATTGTTCGTCCCGGCCAAACTCCGACCCCAACCTTCGTCACTCCGAGTGGTCAGCGGCTTATTCGCGATCCCTCCGTTCCGGGTGGCCTGCGGACCCTTCACGACGACCCTCCTGCCGTCAATGATCCATCCAAGTTTGGCGGCGCCTGAGTCTTGCGGTGTGTAGGCGACGACGCGACTCCTATGTGGTTGGACAACGCTAGCAGGGGCCCGACAGGCGGCTGACGAAAAAAGCGCGGGCCCGAAAGCCCCGCGGCCCTTAACCATGCCGGACCTTCAGACTGCGAACAGGTCACATTTAATGCGCCTTTAATATCCTTGCATCATTGATCGAAGATCAGTCTTGGCAGCAAGAGCTGCGGCGTAACTCAGCCTCTTCGGGAGGATTGCTTGAGGACGCTTCTTATTGGCGCGCTGGCCGTGACCTTGTTCGGCTGCAGCCGTCAACCGCCGCCCCAGCCCGCAACATCTTGCGTTAGCCCCAACCGGCTCGCGTGCTTTATGGCGGTTGGTTTGCCGATGCCAATGGGATTGTCGTTCAGGAGCAATTCCACGCGGGCTGCCCCAGTTGACGGTACGCAACCGCGCCGCGCGGGCAAAGTAATGTCTGCTTCTCGCTCGAAAGCGGACATTGGTGCAGTGGAGGCGGACAAAGGAGGACGGATCACAACGCGCTCAATCACTTACTCCAGCCAAACGGCTAACCCGAGGTCCGCTGGGCCTCGCACCGATTGACCGCCTGCAGCCGGCGCAGGCGGTCGCGCACGAGCTTCTCCGCATCCTGATAGCATTGCCGCTCATATTCGATCTTCAGCCGTTCCCATTGATCGGAATCCAAGGTCTTCGATTCGAGACGCCGAAACACGCAATCCGGGGCGGATCGCGGCACAAGCAAGGCGCGATTTGGCCGACAGATACGCGTTGTTTCGCTCTGCATTTGGGAATTGGCCTGGGCCTGGAGCGGGTCCGGCGTGGAACTCTGCGCGCATCCCGAAAGGGCGCCGAGCACCGCGGCAAGTAGCGGAAATCGGGCCGCCGAGTGGAACGTAACCTGCGGGGCTCCTCGAAGGATATCGCGCATTGCCCGATCCGACCTCACTCGTTGCGCACCTCGCTGGCTCACGCATCTCGCGCGGCAATGGCGCTTGGGCCGCCGACCAAGCTGGACGATCATGCTCGGAAATGTTGAATCGAACTCTAAGAGTTAAGGTTAATGCTAGCTTGCGTGCAGCGGACCATGCTTTGAGCCGGCCCGACCTCAAAAGATTCCGATTTTGTGATGCGTATCAATGCAGCCATCCGATTTTTTTGCTCACATTGTAAAGTTTGTCCAAAGGGGGTCACACATGGCTACGCTTGTACGTGCACTTTCCTATGTCTCGGGGGTCGATAGCGACGAGGCACTCAAAATCGTCATCGACTTTTGTGGTGCGGTCCTGTTGGTGTCCGTGCTTTCTTTGACATATGGCTTGGATCTAAGCCCAGGATTTTTCTAGTCGCGCCCCAGCTACGCGCGAAACTAGGTACCCGGCAGGCGGCGGCCCGCAAAGGCTTCACCTCGGCGTCGATCGGCGGAAATCATTGGACTATCCCGCCGCCTGCCAACAATCGCCCTCAGAAGTCACCTTCGCTGACATGCGCGAACAAGGCGTGCGCGGCCTGCTGATCTACTGCGCCGACTATCGCTGCAGCCATTCCGTCGCCCTCAACGGCGACCGCTGGCCTGATGATGCCTGGCTGTCCGACATTGAGCCGCGCTTTATCTGCGCGGCCTGCGGCCATCGCGGCGCAGATGTGCGGCCCGACTTCAACTGGATTAAAAAGCCGGTTAAAATGATGGGCTATCGAGTACTTTAGCTATTTTCCCGGACCGCCATGTGTCCTAACTACCAACGTCTAACTAACAATTCCTTCCTGACATCTTCGCTGGGCCGGAATAACAACCGGCGCCAGCCCGCCAAGCGGGCGCGCGACCCGGCGTTGTTGCGCCGGAATTTTGCGTCGCAGTCTTGGTAGTGGCTTTAGTGGCTTTGGTGTTTTGGGTGTTGGTCTGAGCCTGAAGGCTGGTTGTGTAAGAAAATGCACAGACCATGACGGTAGCAGCGAAGATCAATTTCTTCATTTGAATTTCTCCAAGGCAAAAGGGCTTTTTAAAACGACGTGAACACTACTCGACTTTTCATTGCTCGTCACGTCGCCCTTGGAGTAACAAGCCGGTCGGTGTGAAGGGCTATCGCTAGTGTCCTGGTCGCGCAAATTCAGCGAGCCGATCGGGGGAGAAGGGAGCCAGATCATGCGAATGCTTATCGTCATGCTGTCGGCAGCGCTAATGTTGCTGTCGATCCTGCCGCAAGCGGGCGCGGCCAAGAGCCATCTCAAGTGCGGTGGCGACAACTTGCAGTGCGGCAGCTTGGTCAAGGTGTGCAATCTGAGGAACGGTAAATGCTGCTGCATGAACGTGCCGGAGCCGCGGTGACCACAGGCTGCGCAGATGAACCCAGGGGCCGACGTGCGGCCGGATTTCAACTGGAATAGGCAGACGGTCGCGATCATGGGGTACCGTTAAGCGAGCGCCCTCTGCGCTGTCGGATCAGCGCGCCTAAGGCTAACGCTCACGTCTTTGCGTATTGCTTCAATCCGGGCCGCTGTCACAATGCGTGAGCCATCGGCCCAAGTAGGAGTAGCGTATGAGTTGGTCACCGAAGACCGAGCCTCACGGCGATTTTGAAACGGTCTATCTCGTGATGGATAGCTTCGGTGCCCATGGCACCGCCTATCGCGAAACCGATATCGAGCGCTCGGACCTTGAGACCGTCATTGCCGATCTCAGGGCTGGGGAGTTCAACGATCCGATTTGCGTGGTGGCCTTCAACACATCTGAGCAATGGGCCGACGATGTCTCGCGACAGATCGCCGACGAGATTCAGAAACGATGCGACCTTGCGGGTGAGCCGGCCCCCGAATGCATCCGGGACTTCGTCGAGGAGCACACCGGCCCAACCCGGCAACTGGCTCTGCGGTTGGGCTGATGATCGTCAGATCGCGATCCGCGACCAGCAACAGGAGAGATCGAATTGCGGCATGATATAGTACAGGGGCTTTTGCTGTTGGCCGTGGTCTTCGCCGCCGTCGAGCTGGCATACATCAGAAAGTCGCTTATCCGGATCGAACGGCTGCTTGAGAAGGAACGCCGCCCATAGGGCTGCGCTAGGGCGTCCCGGCCCGACGCCCGATTGCGCCAGACCCAGCTCCGTAGAGTGGCGGCGGTAGCGCGCCCACTGGCGTCATCAGACAAATATTTGGCGCACCAAAACAAGAAGAAGTTCGCAGGGCTCGCTTATTAGTCGTGAGCATTCTGTTTCTATGGTGTTGTGCCAATCATGTTTTTGGACAGGTTCGGCACGCGCGTCCTCCTCGTTGTGCTGATATGCAATTTCATCATGTGGGCTGTGCTGCTGGTGGACCAAGTCCTGCGATAACGCCGCATGGGCCAAGACTTTGTCCAGCATTCGCTTTGTGGGAATAGTCGGCACCTACTATTGCTCCTGTGCTGGCGGCTCAATGCAAAGCCCCACTACTGGCGTAGCTGCACATTCACCGCTTGCGTGCGGCCCGACCTATCCTGCACAAGGTCGTAGATGACGCGGGCGCCGACTTCGGGAAGTTTGCCCAGCGGGTATTCGCACAAGCGGAACAAAATATCTTCGCGGCCGCCATCCGGCTTGATGAAACCAAATCCGCGCGCGGCGTTGTACGTCTTTACGATTCCGTTTGCCATCACGCAATCCCCGCCAGGTCACCCTGGTCAAAGCGCGGCGAATGCCCAGACGACCGCTCCGCAAAGAACGGCGAGCCACACCAGAGATAGCCAAAAGAGTAAATCGCTTCGGCTCATGCAGGCTTCTGGCTAAAAAAGGTGAGAGCCACACCAACTTCGAATGGGCGTGCAGATGCTTTAGCCAAACGAATGCATGCAGTGCCGAAATTATTCTAAAGCTTCAAATGAATAATACGACAGATTCTAACATTGAAGTCAGCGTCTTCTTCCCGCTCCATCGCACAGCCCCGAGCGACCACACCGCACGCGGAGGCCGGCAGAAGCACTGGATCAAGGTCAAGAACTGCAAACATCCGGCGATGAGCCGGGTGAAGGATGCGCTTGAGCATCGGTGAAGCTAGGGCGTGACTGTCCCTTGGGGCAATTGCAGACCTTCATGCGGCGTCCCAAGTTGCCCCGCCGATGAAGGCTTCTCTTCGTCACCGGCGGGGCGGCTACCTTAAGGGGTTAAGGTCGCCACGCCCCCGAGGAGGCGCTCGGTCACTTTGCACGCATCGGCTTACACAGACCATACGGTGCTTCCCCTCAGTTTGGGTTTTTCTTTTTGCAGCAGCGCCCGATTTTGTGATGCTTATCAATGCAGGCATCTAATTTTTTGCTTACATTCATTGGGGCCAACTGCAGCCTCTGTCGATGTGGGACAGGAGCAGTTAGTTGGCAGGGCCGCTTTGGTTTCATCGCTCAGGGCGGCCCCACTTATCTCGCATTTCGGGGGGCACTGTGTTGCGTGAGGTGCGTATGTCCCAACGCGAGGAACAATCGTTCAAGATCGTTGCTGGCTTTGCTGTTGTCGCAGCCCTTGTGATCGCTGCAGTGATGGCGCTGGTGTAAAGAAGGCGACGATCTGCGGGATCTGCCGCTGTCCCTGCGCAAGACCAACCTCGCCCGCCTGCTGGTGCGCAGGCCTGACGGCATCTTCATGGCGCCGTTCAAACAGGGGGAGATCGGCCCTGACCTGTTTCGCGCCGCCTGCGGCATGGGGCTTGAGGGACTGGTGTCGAAGCGCCGCGACCGGCCATAACACGGCGGCAGGTCGAAGTATTGGGTCAAGGTGAAGAACCGCAAGCATCCGGCGATGAGCCGCGTGATGGAGGCCTTCGCTTAGGTTGATTTGCACCCTTATCAGCAGCTTGAAGAACTTTGGCTGTGATGTCCGCTCTTAGGGGTAGACCGGACATGCTCCGATCACCCTGCAATGTCGCCTTTTGACCCATCTGAGACATTGACAGCCAAATTTGCGTAGCCAGTGCCCCCTTCGTCTTCCTGACGCCGACGCACTTAACGAAGATAGCTGATGCGAGCAGGCCAAAGCTGGGATCGGGCGATCACCGCGAACAAAGGTCGGTGACGCAGCCCTCTTAGCCAGGAGCACGCAGGCAATACCCGATGCCGCGGATCGTATGGATCAGCGGATAGGCCTGCTGGTCGTCGACCTTGCGACGCAGGCGCGCGACATAAACGTCAATGATATTCGATGGATCGAAATGAAGATCCCAGACGTGCTGCAGCAGCATTGCCCGGGATACGATGCAGCCTTCGTTGCGCACCAGGTATTCCAGCAGCTGTAACTCGCGCGGAAGCAGCAAAATCTCCTTGCCGCGCCGGCTCGCGGTCCGCGAGATCAGGTCGATCACGAGATCGCCGACCCGCAGGATCGTCTCCCTGGCGACGGTGTCGCTGCGCCGGCCAAGTGCCTCGACCCGCGCCAACAGTTCGAGATAGGAAAACGGCTTGACCAGATAATCGTCACCGCCGGCACGCAAGCCGCGGACCTTGTCGTCGACTTCTGCGAGCGCGCTGATGATCAGGAACGGCGCGGCAACGCCGTGGTCGCGGAGTTGACGCATCACCGCAATGCCATCGATGTCGGGGAGCATACGATCGATCGTGATGACTGCGTAGTCGTGCGCCGCGCCGTGGTTCAGCGCCTCGTTGCCGCTATTGGCCAAGTCCACTTCGTAGCCGCTGGTCGTAAGCTGTTCCATGAGCTGACCGGCGGTCTCCAGGTCGTCTTCGACGACGAGAATGCGGCGGTGACCTCTGGTCATGGCCATTCTCCGACGCTTGCCGCCAGCTCCAATTGCGCTGGCGGCGATCATCACAATGCTGTGGTCCAACGCCAGTGAATGCGTCGGAGCCGGCCGCTAGTAGTAGCCGTAGCCGTAGTCGGAGCAGAGGTTGATCCATTGCGGTCCATACGCGGTCCAAACCCTGCGCCAGCAACCGTCGTAGTAGGAGGCGTAGAAGAAGGGTCCGCCAACGAAAGCGAAGCGATTGAAGCGACGATGGAAGAAGAAGCGGTTATGGACGAAGGGGTGCGGATGCACAATTGCGGCGCGCGAAAACTGCGGCGTCAATGCGGCACGCGACATCGGCATAGCGGCCAAGCTTCTCGCGCCCACGTGTGGACCTACGCCCCATGAGGGGTGCCCAACCATGCCCGTGGAGCGGCCGCCCCATCCCATTCCGCCGCCCGAGTAGTGGCTCATCCCCATCCCGCCGCCCATCCCACGTCCACCGCCCATCCCCATTCCACCGCCCATTCCCATTCCGCCGCCACGGCCACCGCCCATCCCCATCCCGCCGCCTCCACCGCCCATCCCGCCGCCTTTGGCAAGGGCCGGTGAAGCCAAGGCTAGGGCTGAGAGGAGTGCGCCCGCGATGAAGTAACTTGCGACCCTGTTGCCCATCGAAAAATCCTCCGTTGTACACGGCAGTGAAGAACCTGCCGCAGAAAGAACAACAAATGAGGAGGCCAAAACTATCCTGACACTTCAAATGAATAATATGTCAGATTCTAACATTGAAGTTAGTTTCGTCACTCTGAGGAGCCGCGGCCGACTTGTCCCAACGACAGACGGCCGCGCCGACGAGGTAATCGAAACGAGACGTAGTTTGCTGCAGTGCAGGAGTCCGCCTCTGGCCCTTAGCGGACAGGCTCTCGCACTTCTGCGATGTCTGCTTCTGAGGGGAAACGCTGGGAGCGCACGCCCTAGCTAGGGTCTGTTTCGTTCGGAGCCGCAAGGTCTAGAGGCTTTTCGTCGAGCCGATTTGGCGCGATCATGCATTTCATGGGCACCAAATCACGCGACATCATGTTCGGCCCTTCCATCCGGGCCTCGGCAGAGCGCGCCGCCGCTGCCCGCAAGGAAGCCGACCGCCTTGCCTGCGAAGCCTGGAACAAGCGCATGCTTGGCTATCGCGGTCCCGCGCAACCTTCCCCGACGCTCGGCGATGCCCTCAATGCTGGTTACCTCTATCTCGAAGTGCGCTGCCTCGGCTGCGACACGCACCAGACCGTCGCGCTCGACATCGTGCGGCGCCCAAAGGCCACGCCCATCCACGAGTTAGAACGTTACATGCGATGCCGGGATTGCTCGCAGGTTCGGGGCTATCCCTACAAGCGCAGCCATCTGGTCACACTGCGAGCGACGAAGATTTCGGCGAGCGACCCGCCCTCGACGTGGTGGCCGGGTGAGCGGCGTAGACCCGGCCCCGGCCCCGCCGATTGGCACGCGGATTGACACCGCGAGCAGCGTCTCAATTTGAGACGGCTTCCTTGGGTCGTTATTCTGGCGAGGCATTCTTCCTTCTTGACTGTTCGATGACGTCGTTGGGTTCCTTCGCCTTTGGGTTCCTCCATAACCTCCGCGCTTTGCCCATTGGATTGATCTTGCTCAGGGTTCCGAAAATACTACAATTCGCCCAATCTCAGCGAGCAAGGGGGTGTTTCCGTGTTCGCCAAAATCAACGCAAACTCCATAAGACCAAAAACCAGCGAGCTAAGCACGTTATCTCGTGAGCAATTGTTTTCGAGCGAATATCGATATCGCCGTGGTGCTGAAATCTTTGGAGAAGCAGAGCCGGCGGAATTTATCTATCAAGTCGTCGAAGGAGCAGTCCTAAGTTATAAACTTCTATCAGACGGTCGTCGTCAGATCGGCGCATTCTATCTTCCGGGTGACATTTTCGGCCTTGAAAATGGAAGCGCTCATCGCTTTACGGCCGCGGCAATCGTCCACACCACGGTTTGGCTTCTAAAGCGCCGGGGCCTGGAAGACATTGCAGAAGGCGATGTGTCAGTTACACACGACCTCCTTCGCTTAACCGCAAAAAACCTGCAACACGCTGAAGACCACCTGTTACTTTTGGGACGCAAGACAGCTCCTGAAAGGGTTGCGGCGTTCCTGTGTGAAATGGATAGTCGCTTGGGCGGCGCGACTGTGATGACTCTTCCCATGAGTCGACAAGAAATTGCTGACTACCTTGGGCTGTGCCTTGAAACCGTATCACGCGCCCTTTCGAGGCTGCGCGACAGTGGCATACTCAGTTTCAGAGACCCGACGCAGCGGAAGATCGTCCTTCTAGACCGATCCAAATTAGCTGAGCTGGCGGCTCAATTAGCTCGGCCCGAACATTAGTGCTTTTGCCGCCAAGACGGACTCTCGCGCGAGAGCTGGCGGTGTTACCTTCAATTCAACCGCTTGCGCAAACGCTTCAGCATTTCTCTGAGGTGGTTGGCGTACTCTGCGATGATCGTCCGACGCTCTTCAACGAGCGGCCGGTCCATTGAGGAACTCGCAATCATGCACACAGCATATTCGCTCAACAACCTCCGTAGTTGCCCGGAGTGGCGGGTTGTGTTGCCTGCACCCCGGCTTGAGATAGATCAAAGGTCCTTATCCCTAGGTGCCTAGGCTGCGCCTGGGTCGCATCGGTTCCCAGACATTGAGGCCGCCTCGGCGTCCTTGCTCATTGCTTCATGCCGGGACGGAACTCTGAGTTGTGAGCCGCAATTTAGGGATCCAAAACAAGGAGGCTTGCATGAAAACGATTCTTTGCATCCTCGCATTGCTCGTGCTCTCCGCCAGCACGGCGGATGCCTATGTACGGCGAACGGTTGGCGGCGGCTATGCCGTGCGCGGTGCCGGTGCTTATCACGGGCGCTATGCTGGCGGCTATTACGGTCGCGGCTACTATGGTCATCCGGTGGCGCGCGGCGCTGCCGTGGCGGCGGGTACTGCGGCAGTTGCCGCAACCGGATGGGGCTGGAATCAGCCTTACTACGGCGGCGGCTATGGCTGGGGCGGGTCTGGCACCGGCGGCTATTACGGCGCTTCTGCCTACCCTGGCGGTTACGGTGGCTACGCCCACAGCAGCTACATCACCGGACGGCCGACGTTGTTCCCGCGCTACTACGGCGGCTTGGGCACTGGCTACGGCGCTTATGCCGCTGGCGGCTACCCTGGCGGCTACTACGGTGGCTACGCCAACCGCAGCTACGTCACCGGACGGCCGACGCTGTTTCCGCGCTACTACGGCTGGTAAGCTCCGGTGCCAGATCGCTGACGCCGTTTGACTGGAGCCGCAACGATTCCAGACACTCTGCAGCGCACACTCACAGAGGAACTCCAAATGGCTCCGAACGACAAGGCTCCGGGTCAGCCGAAGACTCGAAAAGGCCCAGGAACGAAATCGTCTTCCCGTGTCTCAGATCTGTTGACCCTCACGATCCATGCGAAAACGGGTCACATTGTAAAGATCGAAAGCGTCGACAGCACAGGCGCCCACCATGAACTCTCTGACGAGGAAAAGGCTAATCTCGCAAAGGAGAGAAGTAAGGCTACGGTAGAGGCGATCATCGAGCAAGCATTCGAGGCCGGCGTAGCTTGCGTGTTAGGGGGCGCTGACGGCGAAGACGATCCCCCGGAGTCTGCAAAGGACGCCGACCTACGACGCCTTTTGCTGCGCCCGTTGATTGAAGACAGCCCTGCCAAGCGCCTGATGCAGCGGGATACCTTGAGCAAAGCCATACTGGCAACGCTAATTCAGAGTTCAACCAGCTCTCGCCAGCACCGCGAAAGCGGTCCGGCGCGACAATGACCAGGGATTTCAAGCGGATCGCAACGAGCCAAGCCGACCCCTGGACAGATCTCAACCTAGGTACAAGAAGACTAGGAGGATGTAATGAGTTCCGATACTTTATTGGACGAGCTGAAAACTTCCGGTCTGGGTGGCGAAAGCGAGCGCGGCGGAGGCGAGGAGCAAATCGTCCGTCAGCTGATGGCTGGCGGCCTGCTGCGCCGTCAGCGCGTGCGTCGCTTGCTCTTGGCCCATCTCCTCCGCGAACGGCACGAAGAAGAGGACGTAGGCGGTGAAGAAGAGGAGGAAGGCGGCGGTGGTGAGGATCACCGGCTCGCACGCATCCTGATCGCTGGCGGCCTGCTGCGCCGTCAACGCTTGCGTCGTATGCTTCTGGCCCATCTCCTCCGCGAACGGCACGAAGAAGAGGACGTAGGCGGTGAAGAAGAGGAGGAAGGCGGCGGCGGTGAGGATCACCGGCTCGCACGCATCCTGATCGCTGGCGGCCTGCTGCGCCGTCGGCGTTTGCGTCGTATGCTTCTGGCCCATCTCCTCCGCGAGCGGCACGAAGACGAGGACATGGGC
>Ga0306920_100002155_pt1 | contig 24795 bp, 20 predicted proteins | sample flu12Cox44000170_FD_204666 | JGI IMG/M metagenome (GOLD analysis project Ga0306920, IMG submission 204666) | Lab enrichment of tropical soil microbial communities from Luquillo Experimental Forest, Puerto Rico - flux4day.12C.oxic.44.000.170 (v2)... | ecosystem: Environmental > Terrestrial >...
TCTGACCTGACACCATCGAGATGCTAGTCGACATGTCCCCAGTTACACTTAGAACTTACGGAACCGGCGAATAGTGAGCGGATGGTCGGCTACACGGAAGTTATGCTGAAACAGCTTTCGAGGAAGTAATCGAAGCAAATCGTCGCGGCACCTGCACGATTAACGCATTTTACCGGAAACTGAGTTGCTACCCACACAGGCAACAGTGTCTGATCTGCTCGTGAGATTCCTAAGCGCGGCAAGCGAAAACCCGGACAGAACCTCGTTACCTACCGGGAAAGAGAGCGAGCCGAACTTCGATCAGCGTTGAGAAAACGCCGGGGACGAGTCTGCCCAGGACGACGTTATAATCTATAGCTCATGGATGCTCATAACGTATCAGTGCGAAGTCATTGCTTGTCGCCGGCGCGAGCCAAAGTGGCAATTGACGCACCCCTAGTCCCCACGGCATACGCCCGGATGTTTCCTGAGTTACCGTCGTTTCAGGCGGATGAGCAGTTCCTGTACGCGCTCGGCCGCGCAGGTGGGATCTGCGATTGCGGAGACGCCGATGACACTCCCGACTCGCTAGGCGCTACGGCCGCTGGATGGCCGATCTTCGGTCAATTCGTGGCTCACGATATTACGGCCGACCGATCTATTTTGCGCGGTCATGCCAATACCGCGGAATTGCGCAATGCGCGCAGCCCGCAACTCAACCTTGAATGCCTGTACGGCGACGGACCGACCGGTCATCCATTCCTCTACCAACGCGACGATCCCGCGAAGTTCCTGCTTGGTTTCGACGGAGCTGACGTGCAACGGAACGCAGACGGGATCGCGATTATTGGCGATCCGCGGAACGATTCGCACATGCTGATCTCGCAATTGCATCTTGCGATGCTCAAAGCTCACAACGCGTTCGTGGATGAAGCGCGGCTCAACGGCACGCAAGCCGACGTCGTATTCGAAGCAGCGGCGCGGCAGTTGCGGTGGCACCATCAATGGATCATTCTTAACGAGTTTCTGCCCGCGTTGGTGGGACAGGCGCTTGCAGATCAAGTGCTGCAAGAGGGGCCGCGATGGTTTCGCCCGGGACACAGCGTGTTTATACCACTCGAATTTGCCGACGCGGCCTATCGCTACGGCCACGCTCAAATTCGCCACCACTACCGGCTGAACTTACAAACGGATCCCGTGCCGCTGTTTCCTGATCTTCTGGGATTCCGCCCCGTACCGCGTGAACGCGCGATCGACTGGACGCTGTTCTTCGACCCACCCCGAGCGACAACTGCGCAACGCTGCAAGAGAATAGACGGAAAGCTGGTGCGCGCGCTCATCGAACTGCCGGTAGCCGTGACTGGTGAGTGCGAGATCGAAGACTATCACTCGCTCGCCGTCCGTGATCTGCAGCGCGGACAGGGCGTGGGGCTACCGTCTGGCGAGTCAGCCGCGCGTCACATGGGAATCGCGCCGCTCACGGCGGAGCAGGTTGGCATCGCTTCCACGGATTGGCACGGCGAGACTCCTCTGTGGTATTACATTCTGCGTGAAGCCGACGCATGTGCAGCGGGCCATCGCCTCGGTCCCGTTGGGGGCCGGATTGTGGCCGAGGTGCTGGTTGGACTGATTGATGCGGACGCGACATCATTCCGCCATAACAGCCAGGGCTGGAAATCTCAAAGAACACTGAGCGAGCTGCTGAGGACAGAGGCCGCCGACTGAGCGGCGGCCCCGCCGAGGGATGGAGGAGGCTTGGCGTCTTTAGGCTGCCGCCGTCACCCCCTGAGCGTCTTTTGCCGCTTGTCGGGTCACATCGATCACGGCTTGCGGCTGCGACAGCATCACGACGTGGCTGCTCGCGACCTCGGTCGTCGTGGGGCCCATGCGCTTAGCGAGGAAGCGCTCACAGTCAGGCTGTATGGTGCGGTCGTTTTTGGCGACGATGTACCAGCTTGGTTTCGACTTCCAAGCGGTTCCTTCGACTTTCGCATCGAACAGGTCTGGAGCCGGCACGCATTGGGTCGCCCAAACCAGCGTCTTTTCCTGTTCGGACAAGTCGCCTGGGAAGGAATCGATGCCTTCCGGAAGCAGCCATTCTTGTCGACATCGGCGTTCCTGCCGAGAAGGAGGTGATCCAGTGAGGTACGGTTTACGTTGACGCAGGTAGAGGAGGCGCTTATGAGGTTGCCGAGCGCCTCTCTCCTTTTTCCCGCCTGTCCGAATTCCCTGTGCGCTTAAACAGACGTCTCAAGCCGCGACGTGCTAGCTTGTTCCCAAGGATCCTGGGCAACAAGAGAATCCCGGATCATGTGTCAAATCCATGTGGAGTAGAGGGAATGTCTTCATCAACGGGAGGGAAACACGCGGGCTCGGGCGCAGCGAGTAACCAACCTGCGGTCGCTGAGCCTACGTTCGCCGAACGAGCGCGTACCTTGGTGTATATGGGCCGAGTTGGAAGTCTCTCCACTCTTTCACGTAAACAGCATGGGTTCCCATTCGGATCTGTGATGCCCTACGGATTGGACGATCGCGCGAATCCTGTCTTCCTCATCAGCACGATGGCCATGCACACTCAAAATGTGCAGGCAGACCCTCGCTCCAGTTTGTTAGTGACCCAGCCTGATACGGCTGGTGATCCCCTGGGAGCGTCCCGGGTCACGTTGCTAGGAAATATTCTGCCGGTACCTGTGCCGGAGGTGGCCGAAGCGCGTAAGCTCTATCTGGCACGGCATGCGAACAGCAAGTACTGGGTGGATTTTGACGACTTTTCCTTTTACCGAATGGAGGTGGTGGACGTTTACTACGTGGGCGGTTTTGGGGTGATGGGCTGGGTTTCTGCCACGGAATATTACAGCGCGTACCCTGACCCGCTGGCTGAGAGTGCAACCGAGATCCTCCAGCACATGAATACCGATCACAGGGACGCACTCATCCTGCTCGCTCAAGCTTTTGCTGGAATCGAGTCGCAGGAAGTGGTGATGACCTCGGTCGACCGTCTCGGCTTTCACGTACGCTTGAAAACCCAAGATGGCACGCGAGGTGTCCGCATCGCATTCTTGCGGGAGGTGAGCAGTCCGGCGGAAACCAGAAAAGTGCTAGTAGAAATGGTAGGGCAAGCACGGCGAATGTGAGCAACCGTGCGATGCTGTAGACTTCCTTAAGGCAGATCGCTGATCCAGGTCAGGATGCGGATGAGGGTCTGTACCAGCTACCGCCATCGTGACCCGCCATCACCATCGCTGAATGCGTGGCGCGCGGTACGGTGCCACGACAGTTCGACAGTAGGGGACTTTGAATGAAGATCGTCTACAAGCATTGGGTCGTCGCTTAGCCGCTGTTATAATCAGCCGCCGAGATATCATAGAAATAGTCTGTCCCATTTGCACTCTTCTGACACTCGGACCGGAAGATTACGGCTCAAGCCACTTCGTCGAAAGCTATCTGGAGGGGACCCAAGTGAAATCTCGTGGGGAGCCGGGGCTCGTGTTGGACGATTTCCTGCGCGCCACTGACGCAATAAGGAAAGATTTCGATGTGCTTTCTGCAGGCTTTGGCTTGAAGGAAATTGAGCTCTATCCCCAGGCCAAAGAGACCATCGATACACTCGTTGACGCCATAATCGACCGTCACGGTCCATGAATTTACTCCCAACCCCATTCGCTGCTCTCTGATTGCGACGCCAGTATTTACTCCGAGCAGATTGGGAGCAGTGTTTACCAAGGTTATAGAATTTCGCCTGATCAGGTCCGCTCAGTGTTGACCAAGCTTTTCGCGCTGGCTCTTCAAACTATTGTCCAATTGCCGGTCCACGCGCCCAAGGTCGGTCTGAGCTCACACGCCCTCACTACGTTGTCATCGCAATTCACGAAAATGGCTGCGAAAGCGCAAAGTGTCTTGGAAAACCACGAAGCTCGCCAACGAGTTCTGATGTATTTGCGCCATAGGGGCGAAAAGGATCTAAATCGGATTTTTCGGACAACCGGCGAACTCAGTTGGGCCAGCGACGTGCTGACGAACGCTGTTTCGACGATAGCAGTCGTCAGGCCGAAATGGGACAGTCCTAATCCCCAGGTCAGGTACGCGCTCTATTTTGTGGGCTGGGTCGAGGCAGCCACCGGCCGACAACATTACAGAGAATTAAGCGACTTGCTCACTGCAGCATTTCACGCCGTCAATCCAGATCCGAAGAAGCGGCCGAATTGGGTGGATCGGCTTGCCATCGAGATGAATTCTAAGCGAATCCGCAGAAAGAATTGGGCTAAGGGGATCACCTACACTTCCAAGACGTAGAGATATTAGACCTTCCTCGGTCCCGTCCGAATCATTAAGAATCCACACGCAAAAATTTCTCTGCTTTCTGAATCGACGTGGGCTGCGCCGTTTGGTTAATGTGCCTTCGAAGGCGGCTGTGGGACATCAGCACCAACGCCGCGTGAACTCCAAACCTCGAAGGAGAACACGATGCCATCTCGATTCCTGAAGGCTGATCCGTCCGAATTTCTCTTCCCCAGTTGCGACTCCGATGGCCGGAGCGCATCAATGCGTGTTCGCATTCCGGCTTCATTGTTGGAGAAAAGGCTCTATGAGCCCAGGGAGAAGTAGTGATTGTGAAAGAGGCGAAAGCCGCCAAAGCCGCCCCGGCCGCCAAATGATAGGAGGCAGATCGATGTCGCATAGAATTCAATCCAAGCAACCTAAGCGCGCCGACTATTATCAGATGCGATTCCGAATCTTAAGAATACTAATTGACTATCGTCTTAGGACGGGACGAAAGGAATCGGCGCGACGGCTATTAGAACGAATCCAAGTGAATCTGCTTGAAGAGTCCCAGAGTTATTGGAGGGACTGGCTCCTTCGGAAAATCAATAAGTTTTGGGGAGTGTTGCTGGATGGGCGGTCTTCGCGCCGACAACGGGGCTCCTGATGTCGGAAGCCCAAGGAAATGAATTTGGCGTAAAGGATCGGCTGATCAAGGCTGCCGCGCTGATGGACAAGATCCTCGAGCAGGCCACCGCTCACGATCAACTCGTCCGCAAAATAATAATTTATTACACCCTTGCGACCCATTGTATCGAGCACGTCAGCACGTTCCCGATGCTGGTACTGATAGGGCCCATGGGGACGGGAAAGAGTCAGACTCAACTTGTGATCAAAGCCTTTGCTTACCGGGCGCAGGATTTCAGTCTTCGGGGCCGAACGCTTCCGACGATTCGGGACAAACTGGGCGAGTGCCAGGATGGGACTGCGATCATCGAGGAGTCGGATCGAGCTTGGAAAGGCAGCGAAGCGTTCGAGGCAATGCTCTCGGACCGCTACCAGAGGGGAACGGCTCAAGCAGCGCTGAAGGAAAAGGCTGGAGACAACTACGAAACCACCGAGGTGATTTATTTTGGATCATCTGTCTTGCATCGGAGGATCCCGTTCGGCGACCCAGCTCTAGATGGACGCAGTGTGTTCATACATTTCAAGCCCAACCACAACAGGACCTATGTTCAGTTCGGCGACACCGACCCTTTGGTCGTCGAGGGGCGAGAACTCGTCAAGGACTTAACATTCGTGCCTCCTAAGGTTGCCCCGTTGGCGGAGGTCGCTGGACGTGTCTTCGACACTCACAAATTGTTGTTGGCTACCGCACAGATGTGTGAAGACCATGTGTTCCTGGACCTAGTCGCAGAACGGCTCCGCCTAGAAACCATTCAATTGAAGGAAGCGCAGGCCGGCGAACCCGCTGGAATGGTACTGCAAGCTCTCATCGAGTGCCTGTCAGCGGGCGGAATGGGGAAACTCACGTTTCGTTACGTCAGGATTAGGGACTTGCGAATGTCGCTATGGAATAACCAGCACGTGGAGATGTCGCCGCACCAGGTCGCCGTGATGATCAGGCAAATGGGTTTCGAGACCAAACATTCGCACGGCGTTACCGTTGTTGTTGCAACGCCCACAGCACTGATCTTAGCTTGTGAAGATCTGCGCTATGAAGACGAAGCCATCGCTGCGCTCAGAGAAAAGCTCCTCGGCAAGGAGAAGACGAAGACGGCCACCGAAGGTAGTGGCGGGCGGGAGCCTGGACAAGAGGGGTAGATCTGGTAGATCGGGGTGATTGGATAGATCGGGTAGATCTGGGGGTCAGCAGGGATGGATTTAGGTAGATCGGGTGGATGTCCACCCGCGCGGGGGAGAGTCCACCTCATCTACCTGTGGATGCGCGCATCGGCCGGAGTAGGTATCCACATGCACGGGACAGCTCTGTGTGTTCTCGGAGGAGAGACTCGACAAAGTCACCGCTAGGGTGGCATGGAAGCTTGCAAGCAAAAATCATGTAAACGCTTCGTCTAGTGTGTGTTCTTGGGTGAGAGACTTCGTCGGTCATCGCGAGACGACGAGCAGTACTGAGAAGGAGGAAGGGATATGGGGAACGACGATTACACGACGAAAGAATCTAGATTCCTGACTGTGAGCGAGGCTGCGCAGCTGCTCCGCCTGGCACCAAAGACCCTCTACTCACTCGTCTCCCAGCGACGAATTTTGTATAGGAAGGCTGGCCGCCGGCTATTGTTCCTCGAGTCAGAATTGATTGAGTGGACGCGGCCGGCCGAACGCAAGCGACGGATGCGCGCGTGATTAATCCATTTGGTCGCTCGATAACTTCACGACGAAATTTCAGCGTGATTTAATTTTTGTAGAGGGATCCTGAATTGCAAGTGTCGCGCGGAACAGTTTACTTGAGGGGTCGGACGTGGACCATTGGGTACACGGTGGCTGGCAAGCGCGTGCGCGAGGCCATAGGCACTAACCGCCAGATGGCGGAGGCGGTGCTCAAAAAGCGCCTGGTCCTCGCTTTGGAAGATCGGCATTTCGACAAGCGGAATGTCGGTAGAGTCCCGTTCTCGGAATTCGCCGCGACCTATGCTGGGCGCTGCATATCAGTCCTTAAGTCGGCTAAGACCGAGCGAGATCGAGTTCAATTCTGGGTTCAGGAATTTGGGAATCGCCCGCTTGGCCAGATCACGCGCGCGGAGCTTCAAGACTTGCAAGCGCGGAAACGTCAGGCGTGCAAGCCCGCTACGGTCAACCGCATCATGTGCAGGCTACGCCACATGTTCAATCGCGCAGTCGACTGGGAACTGCTCGACCAGAGTCCGATGAAGGGGATAAAGTTTCTTCCGGAAAACAACGCGCGCCTTCGTTATCTGTCGCGTGACGAGTGCGACCGGCTCGTCGAGTCTTGCATCGCGCCTCACCTTCGCGCGATCGTCACTGTGGCGCTCCATACCGGGATGCGGTCAGGCGAGATTCGCAGCCTCCAGTGGAACGATTTAGACTTCGATTCGGGTTTTATTATTATTCGAGACCCGAAGAACGGCGAGCCGCGGCACGTTCCGATGGATTCGACTGTCGTTGATCTGTTCCGCAACTATCCGCGAACCGCGGGGACAGAATTCGTGTTCCCCAACGCAGTGGGCGACCGGTTGGGATGGCTTCAGCACGGTTTTCGCAAAGCACTCGTTCGCTCCGGCCTTAGTGACCTCCACTTCCACGATCTGCGACACACCTTCGCTTCCCAGTGGATGATGGCCGGTGGCGATCTCTACGTTCTCAAGTCGATCCTAGGCCACAAATCCATTGCGATGACTCAGCGATACGCCCACCTATCTCCGGCCTACAAGAAGGCCATGGTTGAGCGGATGGAGCAGATGTGGGCGAAGCCTATTAAGCCAATTAAAGGACGGGCTGAGAGTTCTCGCAAGCTGATCCACCGACACCGGTTCGAAAAGGCCGCCGTCGCCGTTAGAACAGCCCTCGGGTGAGCTGCCAAAACTAAAGCTAGGCGTCGCAGCTACGCACAGAAAACAGCTTTAGGACCGACCTCTCCTGTGTTGACTCATTTTTTTCCTCCTGCTACTGTCAATGCCAATTTAGTACTCCGCTATCGGTAGCCCTAATTCGAATTGGGCGACGAATATTTAGCCGGAGGTGAAAATGTCCGGTCTTAGATCCATCTTGACCTTCAGTATTTTCGTGTTGCTCTTCAGTGGTGCTGTGTTCGCTCAGGGTGGTGCCACGGGTGAAATCGCCGGCACGGTACAGGATCCTTCGGGCGCGGTCATCGCCGGCGCGAAAATCCGTGTCGTGAATGAAGCCACCAGTGAGCTTGTGCGTGAAACCGCCTCGGATTCATCCGGACTTTTCACCGTCACCCTTCTTCCGGTCGGCTCCTACTCTCTCGAGGTGAGTGCTTCGGGGTTTGCCACCACGAAATTCCCGGGCATCCTCGTACGGATCACGGAAATCACCCGCGTAACTGCCGAGCTGAAAGTGACCACGATCAAAGAAGAGGTCACCGTGTCGGCCCAGGTAGCCGTCATCGACACGTCCAGCCCGGTCACCGGGCAGGCTCTCGACGACACGACCATTAGCACCCTCCCTTTGGCTACTCGCAATTTTCAAATGCTACTCACGCTTTCGGCGGGCGCTTCTTCCGATCTGAACAATGCTTCCCAACTCGGCCGCGGACAGGTTTTCATCCACGTGAACGGCGGGCGCGAAGACAACAACAACTACCTAATCGACGGAATCACGGTGGCCGATTACGCTTTCGGCGAGTTGACGTACACCCCTCTCCCCAATCCTGACGCCATTGACGAATTCAAGGTCAGCACCAGCCTCTACGACGCTTCTCAGGGTCGCAACGGGGGCGGCAACATCAATGCGATTCTGAAGAGCGGCACCTCGAGCTACCACTTCGATGCTTGGGAGTATTTTCGCAACACCGTTCTCGACGCCAACGACTGGTTCCTCAAACGGGCCAGCGAGTCTAGGCCGGTGATCAAACAGAATATCTTCGGCGGCGACGCCGGCGGGCAAGTGAACCCCAACGATAAGGGGTGGGGCTTCTTCTACGTCAACTATCAGGGTACTAGGCAGCGCACCGGAGGTTCTTTCGGCACCTTCATTAACACCAGCATTCCGGTCCTCCCCATGGACCGAAGTGCTTCTCACTTGGAGTCTGTATTTGACGTGCCAAGCATCGATCCTGTTGCCTTGAATCTTCTGAATGCTAGGGGTACGCAGTTTGGCAGCCCCGCAGGCGGTTTCCTGATTCCATCGGTGCCAGGGACTCCAGGGTTCGTCAACGGCGCTCTTCAGTTCGGGCCCCTCATCCTCACCGAGGTGGGCAAGTTCACCGACAATCAGTTCACAGCCAATTGGGACAAAGAGTTTCACGGCGGCAAGGATCACCTCGCCGAACGGTTCTTTTGGTCCGATTCAGAGACGGTCGAGCCTTTCGGCGCCGATTCCTTCCCAATCCAGACCGGCGGTCTCCCGACTCCAAATAATCTGAATTTCCCGCTCACCATTCCGCTGCACGGGCGCTTCGGCAGCATCTCAGAGACGCACGTCTTCCGCTCCAACCTAGTGAACGAATTCCGGTTCGGAATCAATATCATCAGCGACAAACTGATCAACCATCCCATCATCACCGCTTCACAAATAGGTATCAACCGACCGACCACCCAACCGGATATCTACCGTTTTCAATTTGGCAGCTTCGCCATTGGCTCGTATCCTACGTCGACGCAAACTGCCCTCGGCGATAGCTTTGTGTGGAGCGATACGGTCAGCTGGGTTCACAATGCGCACACGTTCCGCTTCGGCGGAGAAATCAACCGGACCACTCTCCGCCGCAACTTGCCTGTTGCCGACAACGGACTCATCTTCTTCGCAGGCCCTACCGGATTTGCCACCGATTTTCAGAGCTTCCTCGCGGGTGCTCCATTCTTCGCAGAGGCGGGCGGCGGCCTGGGCAACCATGATTACCGCATCCCCGCTTATGCCCTCTTCGGGCAGGACGATTACCGCGTCACCAAGAGGCTGACGTTGAACCTCGGCTTGCGCACCGAGTTTTTGGGCGCGCCCTATGACAAGCTCTGCCACATCGGCAATACCGATCCTGAATTGGCGAACTCAACTGGGCAGCCCTTCGTGTATCCCACGTGCGTCAACCGGTTCAACCTACCAGGCTTCACCGGAACCAAGGCTAGCTGTGGATTAAACAACTGCTACGCGACTGTTTGGGAGCCTCGCATCGGCTTCGCCTACGACCTCTTCGGCCATCACACCACTTCCATTCGTGGGGGCTACGGCATCTACAGCGTCCGCGAAGATCTCGGCGCTGTGGACAACATGTCCTTCTCCGCGCCCATTTTCCCTATCGCCGTCAACTTCTTACCGGGACCGGGCAGCCTCGCGAACCTTTTTCAACCGAATCCTCCCGCATTCCCAGGTATACCTCCCCTCGGAGTGCTGGACCCCGATTTCGTGCCCCAGGCTGCCATTTTCACGGGCTTTCAACCGAACTGCACCCTCGCGAACGGCAACGGGTCCACACTACCTCAACAATGCGCCCCCGGTTTCACCGGCAACGTAAACAGCCTGATTGCTCTCCAGGTTCCACTCCACTGGATCGCCGCAACCACGCAACAATGGAACTTGACTGTGCAGCGTGAGCTCGGCCGAAACTGGATTGGCGAGATTGGCTACGTCGGGACTAAAGGCACGCATCTTCGCGCCACGTACGATCCAGCCCAGGCCACGCTCGCCACTCCGGCTAACCCGGTTACGATTCCCGGCATCAACTGCGACGGCTCGACTGGTCCTGCTGCTCAGTGTGTAATCAAAGACAGCACCGCTGAAAACGCCAGTGCCCGTTCCCCTTTCCTTGGAATTGCCCCCGCCAATTTCGAATCCTTCGCGCCCATTTCCGACTCGCACTACAATGCTCTGCATTTGAGCGTCGTCCACCGGTTCTCGTCAGGTCTTTATTTCCAGAGCGCCTACACCTATGCGAACTCGATTGACGATGTCTCAACCGCTTCGGTCGCCTTTGATACGCGTATCAATGACCAAACCAATGCACGCGATTCCCGCGGACGTTCAGATTTCGATCGTCGGCATCGTTTCGTCACCAGCTTCGTTTACCATCTTCCCTTCTACGCGCACGCCCAGGGATTTACCGGAGCTGCTCTCGGTGGCTGGGAAATCAGCGGTGTTCTCACGCTGCAATCCGGAAGCCCAATTACGCCCGTCGATTCGGCCGGCGGGAGTGCGTATTCCTTCAGCAGCCCAAATCTTGCCACGCCGACTTTTGCTTCTGGGTTCAGCTGCGCCAGCGCATCCTCCCACGGCGGCACGGAAGCGCGTCTGGCCAACTGGCTGAACCCTGCTGCCTTCGTACCGGACGCCGTCATACCGCTCTCCGACGGTTCCGCTGGCGACGCCACTGGGCTCGGCAATGTTCCCCGCAACTGCTTCACCGGACCTTCGCAGAAGAACATGGACTTCACCATCGGAAAGTCTTTCAAAATCACCGAGCGAAACAGCCTCCGCTTCCGGGCTGACTTTTTCAATCTCACGAATCACCCATCGTTCGCGATCCCCTCGGCGTTCGACATCGAGGCTCCCAGCTCCTTCACAAGCATCACGTCGGTCGTCGGCACCCCGCGGCTTATTCAGTTTTCCCTGAAGTGGTCGTACTGACGTGCTCAAATTTGTTGACCCATGACGCTGGCCAACTGGCTTAATGCGGGCAGCGACGACCGATAACACCTTTTCACTTCTGATGCAGGGCAGAACACTGATGACCAACAGGGATCCGGTGAGTCGAGTGAGCCGCCCATCGAACCGGTGTAGGGTGTAGGCCCGTGTAGTCTTTTCAAAAGCCTTCTACGGAAATCGCCTTTGCGGAGAGAAGTTGGACACCCCTACACTATCCTACACGCGTACATGGCGCCCGACCCGCAACCGGCAAGCTCGGCGTCACACCCGCGTCACAAATGGTGTTACCGCGGCCAATCCATGCTTTGAGAACCGCCTCGGATGCGGTTTTGATGCAGTGTGGCCAGCAGGACCAACGGATTTATCCGGCGCTGTATACCGTCGAACCCCATCCAATTGCAGCTCTGAATAATTATCCGCACAGACCAAGGAGGACCCGCCTGGCTCAACGGAAAGGGTCCCATTTCATGACGGCTGAAGCTCCAAAGAAGTCATAATCTTGTACTAGGGCTAAAGTAACTCTCGCGAGCGGAGCTCGAGGAAGCAGCGAAGCCGTTTCGAGCGCGCAGGTTGCCTCAGCTTGCGCAGTGCCTTGGCTTCGATCTGGCGGATACGCTCGCGGGTGACGGTGAATGTTTGGCCCACTTGTTCAAGCGTGTGCTCGCTGCCGTCTTCTAGGCCGAAGCGCATCTTGATGATTTTCTCTTCGCGTGGCGTGAGAGTCTTCAAGACCGAGGATGTCTGCTCTTGGAGGCTTAGGTACGTGGCCGCATCCGAGGGCGACACAGCAGTCTTGTCCTCGAGAAAGTCTCCTAGGTGCGAGTTTTCCTCCTCGCCAATGGGCGTTTCAAGGGAGATCGGCTGCTGCGCGATCTTTTTGGTCTTGCGCACCTTTTCGACGCTGATATCCATGCGCTTGGCAATTTCTTGAGAAGTAGGCTCGTGGCCTAATTCCTGCACAAGCTGTCGCTGAGTTCGCACAACTTTGTTGATTGTCTCGATCATGTGCACCGGAACGCGGATTGTGCGTGCCTGATCAGCGAGGGCGCGGGTGACGGCTTGGCGGATCCACCAAGTCGCATAAGTTGAGAACTTGTATCCACGGCGCCACTCAAACTTATCCACCCCTTTCATCAGACCGATATTGCCTTCCTGAATCAGGTCGAGAAACTGTAGGCCGCGGTTGTTATACTTCTTCGCGATGGAAATGACGAGGCGGAGGTTCGCTTCGACCAATTCCTTTTTGGCCTGTTCGGATTCTGCTTCGCCCCGCAGGATGATCTGGAGCGCCCGCTTCAGCTCCGTCGGGTTGACCTCACTCGCGACGTCAATCTCGTTCAGCTCTCGTCGGCGGGCTTTCAGGTCCTTGCGTGCCTCGGCCTGGACATCGGCTTTCGATGCATCGACGCGGCGCTCAAGCCTTCCGACTTCGCGCTCCAGGAATTGAACGCGCTCGACCGTCTGGTGAATCTTCTTGATCAGCCGTTTCTTCTCGGACAGCTTGAAATCGACTTCTCGGACGCGTCTCGACATCTCAACACGGGTCCGGGCGAGAGCGTAGCGAGTATGGAGATAAGAGCGCTTCTTGGAACGCGGAACACGCTGGAGCTTCGCAGCTTGCTTCGTCGCTAACAGATAGAGCGCGGCGATCTTATCGATCTGCTTGAGCGTCTCCTTTGTCTTCGCTTCGATCTTTTCCTCGGACAGGTCCTCGTCCTCAAACTGGACGATTTCCTTGACCGATCGGGAGCCGTTACGCAAAGCCTCCCCAACCTGCAACACTTCTTTCAGAATGAGCGGCGCACGCGTAATGGTTTTCAGAACGAGCAGATGCCCGCGCTCGAAGCGCTTCGCAAGCACCACTTCACTTTCGCGCGTCAGCAGTGGAACAGTACCCATTTCGCGAAGGTACGATCGAACCGGATCGTCGTTCGTCTTCTCGAGCGTTCCCGGTGTCAGATCGAGTTCACTGTCCTCAGTTGGAACTTCCTCTTTCGGATCCGCGGCATCACGAGCGACCTCGGCACTGGTGGCATCTTCGTAAATATGGATGCCGTAGCGCTCAATGGTTGAAAGCATTTCGTCAATCTCCTCGGAGGAATGGACTTCTGGGGAGAGAATGTCGTTCACCTCAGCATAGAGCAGATAGCCGCGCTCCTTGCCAATACCGATGAGTTGGCGTACTTGGTCGTACTTTTCCTCGATCACCAGTGCCAAGGTTTCCTCCGTTGTCAGGCTGTCGTCTGATTGGCTAGGATTGCCCTAACGCTTTACTGCGGTCTAGAGACTCCCTGATGCGCATGCTGATGAATGCTAGAAAAGTGCTAGAAAAACTTTGGGATTCCACCTGTGGGGTAACAGTCCGCCACGTTGTTCTTCATAGCTGATTATACACTAACCATCGTGAGCTCGCTTCGACATGGTGAGAGAGGATCTGCGATCCGAGGTGAAGGTGTGGAATCCGTGCCCACAGGATTCGATGGCTGGAGTGTAGGGGTGTATCGTTAATGTAGCTTTTTCAAAGGTATCTCGGAGAGAGTCTCTGTGAGGAGAGATCCGGAAGAGCCTACACGAGCCTGCACAACTACACCGACGAGACCCGCAAAGCACTTTAGTCCAAGGCATAGCCAGGGGCTAAACTGTCAGCGCAAGTTTCCAATTTGCGTGACCACCCGCGGCCGTTAGTGACACCAACTGGTAATTTCCCAGAACGCCGTTTATGGATAAGTTACCGACTATTCGCCTAGAACGCACCGGAGGAGCGCTCTTACGCGAATTTGCAAACAGCGTACAATTGTGACTACTTAGAATTCCAGACCGTATCGCCGTGGAAAGCAGGGTAGAGTTATGCCCGAGATCGTCGATTGGCGGGAACCGCCTGAGATAGTCAACTGGCGACAACCGCCACGGCGGCGCCTGTTTTTTTTCGTTCTTGCCTTACTTGCTGTCGTCGTTTTCTTCGGTCGGACGGCATTATCGTATTACGTTGACGCTCTCTGGTTCGGCTCGCTCGGTTACGGGGACGTGTTCTGGAAGACAGTGAGCCTTCAGTGGGCAGTCTTTGCGGCATTTTCCGCGGTCACATTTCTTGTTCTGTACGGATGGTTCCAGGCGCTGAGGCGGTCGTATCAGCCCGATCTGCCGGGTGCTGGCACTATTTTCATCAACGGGAAGCCGTTGAAACTCCCGGTCGAACGCATCCTGCGCGTCGTCGTGCTCGTAGTCCCCCTTGTCATTGCTGTTGTGACCGGATCCAGCATGATGGCGGAGTGGCTGACGTTTGCACTCTATTGGTACGCCCCGCGCACCACTGGCAGCATTGTCGATCCGATCTTTGGCAAGCCTCTGAGCTTCTATCTATTTACCCTCCCCGCATGGCAGTCCCTCACGGGCTGGCTGCTAACGATAGCTATGATTGCGTGCGTAGGTGCCCTTTTCTTTATTCTGATTACCGGCGGCACCCGGGCGCTCGCGGGGCGCCGAGGCAGCTACATCCCATTGCCCTGGCGCGGATTCTCCCTTGCGTTTGCATTCTTGCTACTGATCATCGCGATGCGCGCGTATATCAGCCGGTTCGAACGATTGTTCGACGATCATACGATCTTTGGAGGTGTGACCTATACGGATGCGCACGTCATGCTTACGGGCACGCTGGTAGTCTGTGCGGCACTCGTTGTTGGCGCTGCGATTGCCGCCATCAACGTCGTGTCGGCGCCGCGCGTGCGTTGGCTGCTGGCAGCAATTGCCCCGGCCGCGGGCTGCTATCTCGTTATTCAAATTGTAGGTTGGTACGTCAGCAGCTTTATCGTGAAGCCGAATGAGTTAGTTCGCGAGCGACCCTTTATTGCCTACAACATTGAACTGACGCGGCAAGCCTATGGGCTGGACCGCCTCTCGCAGCACGAATTTCCCGCTGCGACCACTGTTGACGCGGCCGACCCCACGAACAATCAACCCACCCTACAAAACATCCGCCTGTGGGACTGGCGCGCACTTCAGGACACCCTGCGGCAGATTCAGGAAATCCGCACTTATTACGACTTCCCCGACATCGACATCGATCGCTATGAAATCAACGGCACCATGCGTCAGGTAATGCTCGCCACACGGGAACTGAACGTCGATAAGCTCCCTGAGAGCAGCCGCAACTGGATCAACGAGAAACTCATCTACACCCACGGCTACGGTATCACCATGAACCCCGTGAATGGGTTCACGCCGGAAGGGCTGCCGACGCTGATTCTGAGTAACATGCCCATCCAGAGCACCGTGCCAAGCATCATCGTGACGCGCCCGGAAATCTATTTCGGCGAGTTGACTAACACCGACGTGTACGTAAAGACTCGGCAACAGGAATTCAACTACCCACAGGGCCAGACCAACAGCCTGACGTCCTACGAGGGGAATGGCGGCATCGTCCTCGGGGGCTTCCTCCGCCGCGTTCTCATCGCGTTCGATCGCGGTAACCTCACCAAGCTTCCGTTTAGTGACGATATCAACCAGCAGAGCCGGCTGCTCATGCGTCGCAGCGTGCGCGAGCGCGTGGCAGCTCTGACGCCTTTCCTCACTTACGATTCGGATCCGTACATCGTCGTCGGCGACGATGGCCGGCTCTCGTGGATCATGGACGCGTTTACGACTTCAGACAGTTATCCATACTCGAGCCACTATACTCTCGGCAACAACCTCATTAACTACATGCGGAACAGCGTGAAGGTGGTCATCGACGCTTACGATGGAACCACGACGTTCTACGTGTTTGACCCGCAGGACCCCATCATCTCGGCGTATCGCCGGATTTTTCCGGCATTGTTCAAGGATGCCGCGGCCATGCCACCAGCGCTGCGCAAACACGTGCGCTATCCCGAATTGTTGCTCAAGCTGCAAGCGGCCGTGTACGGCCTCTATCACATGACCGATCCGCAAGTTTTCTACAACCGTGAGGATCTTTGGACGGTCGCTTCTGAAGTCGGCATGGACCAATCCGGTCAGCAGAAAACACAGGCGATGGAGCCAAACTTCGTGCTGATGAGACTGCCGGGCGAGACCGCCGTCGAGTTCGTGGAAATTCTGCCGTTCACGCCCGCCAACCGGAACAATCTCATCGGCTGGATTGCTGGGCGCAGCGACGGCGCACAATATGGCACCTCGGTCGTCTACAACTTCCCGAAAACCAAGCTGGTCGACGGTCCTCTGCAGATCGAAGCGCGAATCGATCAGAATGCACAGCTCTCTGGGCAATTGACATTGTGGAATCAGCAAGGCTCCCACGTGCGGCGAGGCACTCTGCTCGTGATTCCGTGCGGCCTCGCGTTGCTGTATGCGGAGCCGATTTACCTGCAGGCCGAGCGCAGCCCGATGCCGGAGTTGCGCCTGGTAGTGCTCGCGCTGCAAGACCGGCTCGCCTACGGGCCGACCTTCGAGTCGGCGATGCGGTCGCTCTTTGGCGGAGAGGTCTCGTCGCTAAGCACTGAGGCTTCCCCGGTGGAGCTAGAACGAAACGCTGCGGTGCCTGCCGCCGCGACTAAGCCTGCCGCTGCGGATCTGAACGTGCTTATCGCGGGAGCGGCCAAGGACCTCGCGGACTACCAGCGACTAACGGCGGAAGGCAAGCTCGGCGAGGCTGGGCAGAAGCTTGAACAGCTAAAGCGCAAGCTTGACGATCTGAACGCGCGTCAAAAATGAATGCCTTTCTTGAAGATTAACTACCTATGGACGAGCTTGGGGCTCCGAAATGAAAAAAGAGGATGAAGGACCAAATGTCCAGCCAACCAGGCACTTCTCAGGAGTTAGCCGCCGCTGCCACAGCCCCTTGATGATGGTGCACCAGTTGTATACAGCCTGTGCGGGTGGGCGACCGGTGTAGAGTTCGGCGCCGAGTCATTGGTTAGTGGGTTGCCGCTACCTTTTCCGTCGGAGGGTTGGCGTAGTAGCCTTTGCGAGCATAGACCTTATAGTCTTTCTCCCCCGCGGAAATCTGGATTTTGCGGAACTTGCCGTCCCAATTCTTGTTCTCGGGGTAGTAGCCTAAGCTGTACTGGTGATGCAGTTCGTCGGAGATCTCATCAAGCGCGGCTTCGAGTTTACCCATACCGCGGACTTCCAACATCCGCCCGCCGGTGGCTTCGGCAAGTTTCTTGAGCAGGGACTCTCCGTGGCCGTCTTCTTGGTAGATGTGTAGCACGTCGCAATTGTCCCTTTTTGAGGCATCGTAAATCTGCAGGACATAGGCGATCACGTCGTTCTCGAGCAGAGCTTCCAGGGCCTCTTCCATCGAGGACTCGCTTCGGGCATCACCCGAGAGGGCTACGATAACCACCGCCTTCCGTCCCACCTCGCTCGCCAAGTAGTTGTGCGTGGACACTCGAATCGCGTCGTACAGGTGGGCTTCGCGGTTCGCGTTGATGGGTCGTCCGTTGATGCCTACTGTCGTGGGACGTTCCGCAATGCCTGATTGAACGTGGAACCGATACATGAAATTTCAGCTGCCATCCATGCCTGTCCGTCGGCTTCGATGTGTAGGGTGTAGCCTGATGTAGACCCTTTCCAAAGGCTGCTCGGGAAAAGTCTTTTTACGGAGAGGTTTTGGAAGACCCTGCACGACCCTGCATGCCCTACACGGCGGCCCAGCTGAGGGAGAGGCCAGCGTCGGTCGGCCCGGCGGGATCGACGGGGATTCGCGTCACAAAGGCGTCACAAGCACCGCTCGTTCCTCAATCCACAAACGCGGAAAGCCTGTTCGGACGCGGGGCTCGCGAGTGTAGGGAGGAGGGGACCAACGGATTGATGGGGCGCTGCGTACCCTCGACCCCCATCCCATTTGCACATCTGAATAATTACCCGCACAGACCAAGGAGGACCCGCCCAAGTCCAAATGAGGGGTCCCATTTTAATGTAATGGATCACCCAAACGGCGTACCAGAATAAGTGCTGGGTGCGTCAAGCAGCTGGCGCGGTCGGTAGCGGATGAAGGTGCAGGAAGGCGGCCGCGGCGTCGCGGGCACGCCGCGCGATTTCGCGGGCGTGCGGTCGCTCGGTGACGCCGAGCAGCAAGCTGACCATCAAATCGCGCCAGAGTAGCCCGGCGAACTGCTCGGCAAGTTCGGCAGGACGTCCTGTGAGCAGTCCGGACGCCCGGGCTCCGGCCATGACTTTACGTAGGGCGGCACGGCTCGTCTCGCGTCCTATAGAGTTGAGCGCACGCGCCACTTCGGGGGCCTGGTTCAACTCGGAGATCGCCAGTCGGAACACGGCAATGACCGTGGGATCGCTTATCTCGCGGACGAGCTTCGCCCCGAAAGAAGCAAGCACCTGCGCTAGGGTCTCGCGATCGCGCACCAAGGGCAGGTCAGTAGGGACGTCCAGTCGCTTAGCGCGCTCGCTGATGCAGGCGATCAGCACTTCCTGTTTGTTGCCAACTAACGCGTAAAGCTCTCGCTTCGATACGCGCGCGCGCGTCGCGATCTCAAGCATGCTGGCCGTTGCGTAGCCGCTCTTCATGAACGCCGCAAAGGCCGCCTCGAGGATGCGCTCGCGCACCGCGGTTTCGTCGCCACCTTCCTTGTGGCGTTTTGACATCCTAGCCATGCAGCCTCTCCCTGACGATGCTGGTACCGTATAGTACCACAAAAGTGGCTTGCGTTCGGCCTGCCCGGCAGGGAAAAAATTGCAAGTCACATGAAACCTTCGCCCAGTTTCTACATCTTATCAGTGTGTGGTACCAAGTGGTACCAATTGTTGGGAGAGAGCGCTACCAATAAGTGACCTCGGCCACCGCAGCCGGGGCTGCGGTGAACATTTGCTTCTGTCTTGAAACGTCGAAGACAGGAGAAACAATCCGGTACTTCTAACCAATGAACAGAGTTGCTCGTGTTAGGCGAGCGAGAAGGAGAAGATGGATGACCAAGCCAAGAATTCTCGTGACCGGCGCGACCGGAAAGACCGGCGTCGTGGTCGTTAATGAACTGCTGAAGGCCGACTATCCCGTCCGGGCCATGGCGCACCGGGAAGATGGCCGCACCGCAGGGCTGAGGGCGCTCGGGGCCGAAATCGCGGTCGCCGATATGAGCGATGTCGAGCACATCGCCGACGCGCTGAAGGACGTCCAGCGGGCCTATTTTTGTCCGCCTCTCGATCCGTACATGGTTCAGGGGGCGGTAGCGTTCGCCGTCGCCGCCAAAGAAGCTCGCTTAGAACATATTGTCGGCTTGAGTCAATGGTTGTCGAGTCCCTCGCATCCATCGCTCATGACCCGCCAGCACTGGCTGGTCGATAGGTTGTTTTCGATGACGCCCGGAGTTGCGCATACGATCGTCAACCCAGGCTTTTTCGCTGATGCCTACCTGGTGACGATTGGGTTGGCGTCGCATCTCGGCATCTTCCCCTGGATGTATGGCAAAAGCCGCAACGCGCCACCCTCGAACGAGGACATCGCGCGAGTTGCCGTCGCGGCCCTGATCGATCCCACTCGGCACGCCGGGATGAGCTACCGCCCGACGGGACCGGAGCTACTCGGCGCAGAGGACATGGCCAAGGCAATCGGCCGGGCCGTCGGGCGTTCGGTCAGGGTTATGCCGACGCCGCCCTGGCTATTCATGAAGGGCGCCCAGATGGCCGGCATGCCCATCGATGTGATGAGCAACGTGCGCTATTACTTCGAGGATCACAAGCGCGGCGCTTTCGAACTGGGCGCACCAACCACTGACGTGCTCGATGTGACCGGCCGCCCCGCCGAAGACTTCGAGACGATCGCTCGTCGTTACGCGGCGCTGCCCCGCAACCAGCGGACCTTCGGCAACTGGCTTCGAGAGTTCGCGCAGTTCATGATCGCCCCGCTCAGCCCTGGTTTCAATTTGGATCGATACGACCGTGAACTGCGCCGTCCGTTCCCATCCGAACCGCAGTTCGCCGCCGACTCCGATGTATGGCGGCGCGAGCACGGTATCACCGACCATGTTAAGTCTGCAGCGTCCGTCCACAAGAAGCGCACTTCTGCCACCGGCCGGCCTAAATGGTTGGAATCTCAATAGGAGGAATTTATGCAGTCACAACTCTCTTTTTTCGTGAGCATCGCATTCAGCTTGATCGCATGGGGAATCGTCACCGCCCGCTACATCTGGCCGGGACTCCGCCTGCGGCAACGGGCCGAAGCGTTGCGGCCTCTGCTCATCCTGCACAGCTTCCGCTTCATTGGGTTAGCGTTTCTGGTGCCAGGGGTCGTGTCGCCTGACCTGCCGTCTGCCTTCGCGCATTCCGCGGCCTATGGGGACATCGTTGCGGCGGGATTCGCCTTGCTTGCGCTGGTATCGCTGCCTAGTGCATCCGGCGTTGTCATCTCATGGATCTTCAGTCTCTGGGGTACGGCCGATCTCTTCAACGCTTTCTACCAGGCTAATCACGCCGGGCTTACGGCGGGACAGTTGGGTGCCACCTATTTCATTCCGACCGTCATCGTGCCCCTGCTGCTGATCACGCACGGACTCGGTTTCAGAATTCTCTTGCAACATCAACCTGAATCCACAATGCGAGAGAGCCGGCACGCAGCATAGGACCCCCTCGGCCATCGCGAGGAGTGTCATTCTCCCGGAGTGGCTGCCCGATAGCCGCCGAATTGGCCGGGTCTCCAAATCTTGTCCGGTTTGCCGGCTACCCGGAAGCTATCCGGCTTCCACATGGATTAGTCCTGCGAAGTCGGTTTGTAGGAAGTGATCTCTGCGCTTGGCTTCGACTGTCGACGGATTATACGCAACTCTAACGCGCATCATCCCTGATCATTGAAAAAGGGACCCACGATTGATCGGGCGCTGCATACCTCCGGTCCTCATCCACTTACAGATCTGAATAATTATTCGCACAGACCAAGGAGGACCCGTCGACCTCGCGTGAAAGGGTCCAGATTCACTTGGCGGACCTATGGTCCTCGCTATTACCTTCGCTCTGGCCCTTTGAATTGGCTTTGGACGCTCCGAGATCCCAGAACTTCCCCGAACGACCCAGCTTCAGAGAGTACTCAGCATCGATGATCAACGACTTGGTGCGCCCTTCAGTCCCCCCTCCGGAACAAGACTCCAGCGTGACGCCGAAGAATTTATCCGCCATCAAATAGCACCTTCTCATTCCCTGCTTCCACCAGGATACTCGGACCAAGGCGGTCCATTCTCGGTTGCGGCAAACCGGTGCCGAGGAACGTCATCTTTGGCTCCTGTGCTGGGGTGAACCCAGCAAGAGTCGCGCTACTTGCCATCTCCGGAGAGCCGCGAAGGCACTTGGCCCGTTTCTCGGGCATGTTCGGAGTGCGGGCAGCGCAGAGTTTTAACCTTAGAATCCGCAGTAGGGGCCGGGGGCCGGAAGCTCAGTACGGAACACGCCTCCCACAGAAGTAATTGCCACTGTAACATCGCTGGCTGGATTGTTCTGGTCCCGGTTGATACCAATGTGTCCACTCCCGTAATCGACGAAGCCCTGACCTTTGCTGTACACCTTGGGCGAGCACGTCGGATCATCGACCTCGTAGAATGTTAGCTGGCCTGAAGTAACGGTGATATACACCGGCCCGGGATGTTTATGCCAGCCGGTGGACCCCAATGGATTGTAATAGTGGGTGTCGACCTCCACATCAATAGCGGGCTCCGTCGTGACAAGGGCGTGCGCCATTGCCATGTACTGGAACGGTTTGATGGTTGGGTCGGTGGGATTCAGGGTTTGGTTCTCGGCGGTATTCACCATGAAACGATCGTACGTCCCTCTACCGATCAGTGTGCGGGTCACGCCGCTGGCTGGCGACGCCCAGACCTTAATCATGTACCCGCCAAATGCGAACGCACAAACGAACGCGATAGTACTCGATATTCTTACCATGCTTCTTATTTTCATTGCTTCTCCTCCAACCTTTTGGGCAGTTTGAAATGCTGTGGGCCAGCGTGCATTCTTCCTGGCTTACCTGCGAATACGCCTCCGCCATATGCTTAGGCAACCTGTAAGAGGCTGCGCAAGAGTGCTGCGGTCTAATACGGCGTATTGCGTTGCGGAAGCTCGGGGGGTACGATTCGAAAACCAGGCGTTATATGAAGGACCGCACGCTAGTTTCGTCCCTGGAGCCCTCTGGCCAGCCGGCAGAAGCCCGCCTGGATTCATGGAAAGAAATTGCCACGTACCTAAATCGGGACGTTAGCACGGTTCAGCGCTGGGAGGTACGTGAGGGCATGCCGATTCACCGGCACCTGCATGCGAAGCGTGGATCTGTGTACACGTTTACCTTCGAGCTTGATGCCTGGTTACAAAGCCGCAAACTACGTCTAGACTTAGAACCGAATGAGACGGAAGCGCCAGCGCTGGCGGCAACTCACCAAAGATCGAGCAAGATCGCCAGGGCACGACGTTGGCTGATTCTGGGTGGAGTCGTCGCTCTCTGCTTGTTCGCAGTCATCTATATCAAGATTGGACGCGGACCGGGAAGCACAGCCGGACCTAGGATCAACTCACTTGCGGTATTGCCTCTGAAGAACCTTTCCGATGACAAAGAGCAGGATTATCTTGCTGACGGCATGACCGAGGCTCTCATCGGACGCCTCTCCGCGATCCATGACCTGCGCGTGATCTCCCGCACATCGGTGACGCGCTTCAAGGATACGAAGCTGTCGGTTCCAGAGATTGCCAGAACGCTCGGTGTGGATGCCATAGTCGAAGGATCGGTAATTCGAGACGGCAGTCGGATTCGCGTCCACGCGCAGTTAATTCGTGCCGCGACCGACGAGCACTTCTGGTCGGAAGCCTATGATCGCGAAATGCGGGACGTGCTGACACTGCAAAGCGATGTGGCACAATCGATCGCGCGAAAAGTCGAGATCACCGTTACCGGGGAGGAACGCACCAGGCTCACCGCGGCACGGCCCGTCTCGCCCGAAGTTTATGAGAGCTATCTGAAGGGCCTGTATGTTCTTCGCAATAAGGCCAGCAGCAGAGCCGCCATCGAGGAAAGTATTGGGTACTTCCAAGATGCGATCACCAAGGACCCAACCTATGCGCCTGCTCGTGTGAGCCTCGCGGACGCATACCGTTTTCTCAGTTCCGTCACGATCGGTGGTTCTCCAGCGGAGCGTTTGAAGGCAATGAGTGCTGTTCGCAAAGCACTGGAATTGGATCCGGATCTTGCCGAAGCACATGTTGTTTTTGCGGGCATGCTGGAGGATCAGTGGCATTGGACTGAAGCCGAAGCGGAATACAGACGCGGTCTCGAACTGAATCCCAGCGAGGCGGGCGCTTACCGCGGGCTAGCTTACTGGCTAATGAGTCAAGGACGGCTCGACGAAGCGGTGGAGCGGGCCCGGAAAGCCCGCGAACTCGATCCCTCGCCTGGCGCAGGCACCGATTTGGGGTGGATCTTCTTCAGCGCTCGCCGTTACGACGAGGCGTTACGCGAGTACCGCAGCGCACTGGCGATTGAGCCGGACGACGCGAATATCCTTTGGCGCCTCGGATTCGCGCTCAGCCTCAAGCACCAATCCCAGGAAGCAATCGCCGTCCTCGAGCGCGCGGTTGCTGTCTCGGATCGTGCTCCCGGCAACCTCGGCGTCCTCGCTGTCGTCTATGGTCAGGCAGGTCGGCGCGAAGATGCCCTGCGAATACTTGCCGAATTAAAGAAACGGGAAAAGACCGGCTATGTTCCCCCCGGCGCCTTTGTACTCGCCTATTCCGGCCTCGCCGATCGCGAGCAGACACTCATCTCGCTCGAACAGGCTTACAAGGAACAATCTTACATCCTAAAATTTCTAAAGGTGCATCCCGTCTTTGATCCCCTCCGCGACGATCCGCGTTTCAATGACCTGCTTCACCGGGTTGGCCTAGGCTAACTCTGGCAGCCCACATCCGGTGGTTTGGGGATCCCTGGCCGCGAAACTGACTAACTAAGAGGGTGTCTGGGTGTTCGCATCTTAGTTTGGCTTCTCACGGACGCTCGGCAATCCGCAGATTTCGCTTGCGCATACTAGGACGGGTGGTCGGCAAAACGGAAGTAATCCGAGAGCCCTTTCAGCGATTCGTCTCATGGTCCAGAAATGGAGTCTGAGAAGTATGCCTGGGGCCACACTCGACGTACGACGCGGTGATCGAAAAGGTGAACTGTGAATTTGTGGTCCGAACCGTCGCTTTGTGCTCAAAGGGCGTTCAAGCCTCGAGCCGCGGATCGGGAATAGCTCGACCGACTGCGAAGTGGTAGACCACTTGTCGCGGAAGGGTGCGCGGGTCCTTGCGCGGCGAGGC
>Ga0306920_100002157_pt1 | contig 24783 bp, 14 predicted proteins | sample flu12Cox44000170_FD_204666 | JGI IMG/M metagenome (GOLD analysis project Ga0306920, IMG submission 204666) | Lab enrichment of tropical soil microbial communities from Luquillo Experimental Forest, Puerto Rico - flux4day.12C.oxic.44.000.170 (v2)... | ecosystem: Environmental > Terrestrial >...
AGGGCGCGTGCGTCTGTTTGCGCAGCGAAATCGACGACCACTTTGATGTCTTCGGGGCGATGCTCGAGCGCCTCGCTCGCCCGCTCGAGCGGCACGCGGCGGGTGATCAGACGACGCAGCCAGTCGCGGTCGGCGCGAGCGAGCGAACGCGCAGCCATCTCATAATGTCTCCGATTGGCGTTCACGGAGCCGAATACGCAATCGTTGTCGAGCACCAGGCGGCGATTGAGCCCGCCGATGTCGATCTGCGACAGCCTGCCCGGCAGCGTGACGCCGGTCAGGCACACAATACCGGCGGGCGCACTTGCAGCGAGACAGGCCTGAATGACGGAAGACGCACCCGTGCATTCCAGGATCAGGTCCGGCGCGAGATGATGAAGGATGCCGGCATCGATGTGGAACGTTCCGCCCAGATCGCGCACCAGCTGCTCCTTTGCTCCGCCGCGGGTGCGTCCGAGCACGTGCACTTCAAGATTGCGCTGAGCCCCCATCAGAGCCGCAAGCAGGCCGATCGGGCCAGCGCCGGTCACGAGCACAACCCGCGGTTGCCCACCGCGCGAGCGGCGGCCAATCCGCTCTGCATGATCCCATGCTTTGGCGAGGATGCTCGCCGGCTCAAGCAGGACCCCCAGATTCCCCAGCTCCGGCTCGATCTTGACCGCGAACTGCGGCTCGATGCGAAAGCGCTCGGCGCCGTAGCCGTGCCGTTCCTTGATGCCGCGTTCCGTGTAGCGTCCGTTGCGGCACATGTCCCATTCCCCGGCGGCGCAGGCGGCGCACGGCTCGGGATCGGGGCGACGCACAATCCCTACAATGAGGTCGCCCGCAACAAGTCCGCACCCGGCGGGCGCGACCTCGACCATCGCCAGCGACTCATGGCCGAGTATCAGATGCTCCTCTCCCGGCGGGGCGGCGCCGTAACCCTGCAATATTTCGCGATCTGTTCCGCAAATCCCGAGCGCCAACGTGCGCGCCAGCACTGATCCGTCCGAGAGCGGCGGCTCCGGGACATTCTTGACGCGCGCAGAATCGGCAACTCCGGGCACGGCGGTGAGCGCGCGCATCTCCTCGATCTTTCCAGGGGCCGCAGGTGGCGAGAACGAAAAAATACTATGCCGCAGCTACCAGGAAAGTTCCCTGCCGCTGCAAACAAGTCGAGCACCATCTGCGCGGAAGCCGGACGGTACCCAGGGCTGGATGAGGAACCATTTGCAGTGCAAGACGTTGGCGCCGGAGTGGGTTCTCCCCTGCCTGGAGCTGTCAGCCGATGAGAATTGCGCAGATTGCGCCGCTCATGGAGAGCGTGCCGCCGCGACTTTACGGAGGAACCGAGCGCATAGTCTCCTACGTGACGGACGAGCTGGTTAGGCTCGGCCATGATGTCACGTTGTTCGCGAGCGGCGATTCGGTATCCACGGCCACGCTCGTTCCTTGCGCTGCCATGGCGCTGCGGCTTGACTCCAACGTGCGTGACTTCATTCCGTACTACATGCTGATGCTCGACCGCGTACGCGAGCTCGCCGATGAATTCGACATACTGCATTTCCACATTGATCAGTTTCACTTTCCGCTGTTCCGGCCCATAGCCCACCGGACCGTCACCACGCTGCATGGACGACAGGACTTGCATGACCTCAAGCCCCTCTATCTTGGATTCGGCGACATGCCGCTGGTATCGATCTCCGAGAATCAACGCCGGCCCGTCCTCAACAGCAATTTTGTCGCCACCGTGTATCACGGCATCCCCGCTGACCTGCTGAGCGCGAACTACCACCCACGCGGAGGCTATCTTGCATTCCTCGGCCGCATCTCACCCGAGAAACGGCCGGATCGTGCCATCCAGATCGCCCAGGCGGCCGGCATTCCGCTCAAGATCGCGGCCAAGGTCGACAGGGTGGATGAAGCTTATTTCCGCGAGCAGATCGAGCCGCTTCTGAGCCTGCCGGGCATAGAGTTTCTCGGCGAGATCAACGACCGCGGGAAGGCCAAGTTTCTCGGCGAGGCGCGTGCACTCCTGTTCCCGGTGGATTGGCAAGAGCCGTTCGGGCTTGTCATGATCGAGGCGATGGCATGCGGCACGCCGGTTCTCGCCTTCCGTTGCGGCTCGGTCCCGGAAATCATTGATCCCGGCGTGACCGGCGCCATCGTGGAGTCCATGGAGGAGGCCGTGCAGGTGCTCCCACGTGTGCTTAGCCTCGATCGCCGACGGGTTCGCCGCCGGTTCGAGCAACGTTTCACTGCCGGCCGGATGGCGCGGGACTATGTTCAGGTCTATCGTTCGCTGCTGGGGCGCGAGCGACCTGTGCAGCACCGCAACCGCATGCAGCCCGTGCTCGAAAATGAGATGAATTGAAGAGCTTCATGGCGATCGAGAGCGCGGCGCTCCCGAAACGGCTGTATGACGCCCCTCACGAGGAGCCGTTCTCTATAGGCGCGACGGCTCCCGCGCAGCGCTCCCGCTATGTGCTCAAGCAGGACAACACGTTCATCGTCGTGGACAGCTATGGCGACATGGGCGTGGCCACCGGCGGGCCGGATGGCCTGTTTCACTGCGATACGCGCTTTCTGTCCTATCTCGAGCTCCTGCTCAATGGCGCTCATCCGTTGCCGCTGGGCTCCAATGTACGCGACGACAACACGCTGCTGACCACCGATCTCACCAATCCGGACACGTATTTCGAAAATCGACTTGTCCTGCCAAAGGACACGCTGCATGTGGTGCGCACGATCTTTGTCTTGCACGATTGCGCCTACCAACGTCTCGCGATCCGCAACTACAGCGAAGAGCCCGTTGGCCTGCGCCTGAACCTCCTGTTCGACGCTGATTTCGCGGACCTGTTCGAAGTACGCGGCCTGCAGCGGGAGCGCCGCGGCGTTGTCCGCAGGCAGGCCGCGGGCCCTCATAACGTGCGACTGCTTTACGAGGGCCTCGACCGAAAGGTGCGCGAGGCCTCGCTGGTCTTCGATCCCACACCCAACGAGCTGACAACCTCCAGCGCCGGTTATCGCCTCAACCTTGCCTCACGGCAGGCGGCAGCGATCCAGGTTGCGATCGGCTGCGGCGAGCCAGAGCCGCCGGCCGCAGCCCCACCGGCACGAGCGCTACGCACTATCCACCGCAATCGGCGCGCGATCTCGCATCGGGTCTGCACGGTGGAAGGATCCAATGATCTCTTCAATGAGGTGCTGTGCCGGTCGATGTCCGACCTCTACATGCTGATGACGAGCACGCCGCAGGGCCCTTATCCCTACGCCGGCATTCCCTGGTATTCGACCACGTTCGGACGCGATGGCCTGATCACGGCCATGCAAATGCTGTGGCTCGACCCGCGCGTGGCGCTTGGCGTGCTGCGCCGACTTGCCGCGTATCAGGCTACGAGCGAGGATCCTCCCGCCGACGCCCAGCCGGGAAAGATCCTGCATGAGATGCGCAGCGGCGAGATGGCGGCGCTGCGCGAGGTACCGTTCGGGCTCTACTACGGCAGCGTCGATTCCACTCCGCTCTTCGTCATGCTGGCCGGCCTCTATCTCGAGCGAACCGGGGACGAGGCAGCCCTCATGGAGCTGTGGCCTGCGGTCGAGGCGGCGCTCGCCTGGATGGACCGTTTCGGCGATCGCGACGGCGACGGGTTCATCGAGTACCACCGTGCCACCGAGCAGGGCCTCGCCAACCAGGGTTGGAAGGACTCGTATGATGCCATCTTCCATGCCGACGGGCAGCTTGCGGAAGGGTCAATTACGCTCGCCGAGGTGCAGGGCTATGCCTATTACGCGAAGCGATTGGCCGCCGGCTGCGCCGAACGCCTGGGGATGGCCGAGCGCGCCCAGCAGCTCAGGGTCGATGCTGGCCGCCTCGCGGAGCGCTTCGAAGCGAGCTTCTGGTGTCCGCAGATAGGGATGTACGCGCTGGCGCTCGATGGCAAGAAACAGCAGTGCCGCGTGCGCAGCTCCAATGCCGGTCAGCTGTTGTTCACCGGAATTGCCCGGCCTGAGCGGGCGAAGGAGGTGGCGGATGCCCTGATGCGCAGCAGCTTCTTCTCGGGCTGGGGCATTCGCACCATTGCCGATACAGAAGCCCGCTATAATCCGATGTCCTACCACAACGGGTCAGTCTGGCCCCATGACAATGCGCTGATCGCACTGGGCATGGCCCGATGCGGTCGCCACGATTTGCTCGAGCGTCTGTTCAAGGGCCTCTTCGATGCGGCGACCTACATGGAAATGCGCCGGTTGCCAGAGTTGTTCTGCGGGTTTCGTCGCGGGCGCGGACGCGGGCCCACCCTATATCCCGTTGCCTGTTCGCCACAAGCGTGGGCGAGCGCAGCCCCGTTCACGTTGATCGAGGCTTCACTCGGGCTGGAATTCGATCCCGCCGCCAACGAGATTCGCCTGCGCAATCCCTGCCTGCCCACGTTCCTCGACGAGATGGTCCTGCGCGATCTCCAGCTCAACGATGCCAGCATCGACATCAAGCTGCGCCGCCATCCGTCCAGCGTCTCGGTCGAGGTGCTAGAGCAGCGCGGAGCGCTTCAGCTTTCGGTCGTGTTCGGCTGAGAACGTCACACCGTGCAGCGAGGAGCCGCCTCACCCAACGGCTCTGCGATCGGCAAGTTGGGGCGGCCTTCGGCTCATGCCCGGCGCAAATGCGCGACGAGCTGATCTGGCGTGGCCGGTGCCAGCGCCGCTTTTTGCCGATCCTGCTTTCCTGAGCGACGCATAGGCGATCGCGAGATGTTGCTGGAGCTGCCGCGCCCGAGGGTCGACAGAGGCGGCTTCTGTCAGCTCATCACGCCAGCGCGCAACCGCTTCGAGCTTGGCCTGGAGCGGCACAATCCGGCTCGCAAGGAGCCGGTCCAGCAGGGAGATCGGCAAATCGAGCTTGTGCATCAAACCTCCGGCGCGCGCAGTGCCACCGCAGTTTCAACAATCGTTCGATCATTTGGTTCCCGCGGTGCAGCATCGGAACGCGCGATGCCCAGTTGGCGCGTGCAGCCCTGCTAAGCTGCCTGCTGAATGAGCCGGGCGGGTTCCTGCAAAAGCAATTTTCGGTGCGCACTATCGCTCTTTATGAGCACGGCGGGCGGGTCGTCCCCAATCACCCGTCCTTCGTTCAGCACGACAATGCGGTCAAAGCGGCCCAAGGTGGACAGCCGGTGGGCAATCGTTATCACCGTTCGCCCCTGCATGAGTTGGTTCAAGGCTTCCTGAACGCGCTCTTCGGATTCGAGGTCGAGCGCCGAAGTTGCCTCGTCAAGCAGCAGTATGGGGGAGTTCTTGAGGAACGCGCGCGCAATTGCGATGCGCTGGCGCTGACCGCCCGAGAGCTTGACGCCGCGGTCTCCGGCAAGCGTTGCAAGTCCGTCTGGGAGCGCCTCGATGAAATCATCGCACCTGGCGGCCACGGCTGCCTCCAGCACCTCTGCGTCGGATGCATCGCTGCGTCCGTAGCGGATATTCTCGCCGATCGAGCGATGAAACAGCGAGATATCCTGCGGTACGATGGAGATCGCCCTGCGGACGCTTTCCTGGGTCACGCAGGAAATATCCTGGCCGTCGATCGTGATGCGGCCATCCTGCACGTCATAGAATCGCTGCAGCAAAGTGAAGAGGGTGGATTTTCCACTGCCGGACCGGCCAACCAGCCCGGTGCGCTGGCCTTGCGCGAACCGCAGGCTGAAATTGGAGAAAACGCGCCGGCCATCGGGATAGCGGAATGAAACGTTCTCGAACGCGACACTTGCGCCCTTCTGCACGAGCGCCCTCGCTTTCGGGCGGTCGCACAGCTCGTGCGGCACCAGCAGCACCGCCAGCGCCTCGGACAAACGAGCCATATGCTGAGTCACATCGACCAGCGCCACGGCCAAGTCGCGCGTGGCGTGCAGCACGGAAAGCCCAAGTGTGCCCACCAGGACGACGTCGCCGGTCGTGGCCACCCCTTGCTCCCACAGCGCAATCGCCCAGGCCAGCAGCCCAATGATCAGGACGATCGTTATCCCTGCGTGCAGCAATCGCAGCTTTTCGAGGTAGCGCAGGCTGCGTTGTCGCGCCGCCATCTCTCGCTCAAGCGTCCTGTCGAACCGTCCATGCTCGTGCCGTATGCCGCAAAATGCGCGCACGAGAGGCATGTTGGCGATGACGTCGACCATCTCACCATCGACTGCAGCGGCCTTGTCGGCAAAATCATGGTGCAGAGGACGGCCGGCGCCCGCGCACCGAAACATGGTCACCACCAGGACGACTGCAACGAGGACCAGCACGGCAGCAATCCATCCGCTGACCATGAACACAAAGGCAACCGCTCCGGCGGTCGCCGCGCAGGGCGGCAGCACGTTCCAGGTGAACATGTTCTCGACCGCGAATACTGCGTTTGAGGTCGCGGTAATTCGGCTTGTCAGCACGCCCGGCAGGCGCTCCAGAAAGTAGTTGGGCGCATGCCCGGTCACATGCCGGAACAGGTCGCGGCGCAGATCCCCGCTTACGCCGACGAACGCATAGTTTGCGATCCAGCTTGCGAGCCGCCATAGCAGGTTATCGGCCGCGATCAGGCCGGTCAGGAGCGCGAACGCCACCCACGCTGCGGCCGCTTGTGGTCCCGCTGTGAGCGTGTCGACAAGGAACTTCACTCCGTACTGGGTTGCCACCGAGCAGCCGACCGCGCCCAGAACGCACACGAGAATGGTAATGTGCGATGCTTGTCGCCGGCGCAGGTAATGCAGGATGAACGCAATCGGGCGATTAGCGTAACGGCTAATGTCGTCCATTGAATTTTATCCGCTTCCCCGGCTTCCCAATCCTGCCGGACGCCCCTTCAACGCGCGGGCGTTCGCGAAGTTTCAATGGAACCCGCATGGAAAGCATCCTGGTCCGGCGGGCATCGTCACATTCCCTTCACGTGGCTCGGCGGGGCGGCCCGCCATGCGCCACAAAAGCCTGCGGACGAGTCTCGGGCATGAGCGCGAGAATCAAAACGAAGCCCGCGGCGGCAAGACCCGCAAGACCATAGAACGCGGCCGCCCCCCCGAACCGGTCGCTGAAGTAGCCGGCAAGCACCATGCTGAGCGAGGCGCCTATTCCCACGCCGCTTCCGACGATCCCTTGTGCGAGGTTGAAATGCCCCGTTCCACGCGTCACGTCCGCAATGACCAGAGGCATCATCACGGCGAACACGGCGGCGGAGATTCCATCCAGGATCTGCACAGCAACCAAAAGATACGGGTTCGCAGCCAGCGCAAACAGAAGACCGCGAATGGGCAGCGCCGCAAAGCCAAGCAGGACCAGCGGTCGTCTGCCCCACTGTTGGGCGCGCCGGCCGACCCATGGCGAGAGCGCCGCCACCACGACCTGCGGCACCACGATACATGCCCCCACGAGCGCCGTTGCCCACTGCGTGGAGCGCATGGTCACAATGCTTGCCACCAGCGGCAGCATGGCGGCGTTGGCGAGATGAAACAGCATGGCGCAAGTAGCAAAGATCACGAGCGCCCGATTGCGCAGCAGCTCTCGCAGGGTCGCCGTTGGCTCGCCGGGATGCGGCACGGGCTTGCCGCCATGGGCCCGTTCAGCATCGATCTCGTTCGCACAAATCCGGCTGAGCGCAAAAAGCGTCGGAACACAGAGGGCGACGGTCACGAGGAAAACGGCGCGACTCGAGATCAGGTAACCCGCCGCCCCCATGCCGGCCGCAGCAAGGCCGGATCCTATGGAGGCAAAGCGCGCGTTGCGGCCAAGACGCTCGCTGACGGCAAAGTGGCCGACCAGACCAAGGCTTATGGCAGCAATGGCCGGCCCCAACACGCAGCTCGCGGCAGCGTGCAGCACCGCCGCGGCGATGACAATCCCGAAGACGGGCCAGGCCGCGTAGGCGAGCGCACTCAGACTGATGGCAAGGATTGCGAGCGCCGCGACGAACCGTTCTGAGCGGGCCGCATCGACCAGCGCGCCGCCTGGCATTTGCCCCGCCAGCGCAACCAGCCCGCTGACGGTCAGGATCACGCCGATATCAACCTGAGTCCATTTCTGCGTCGTGAGATAAACGGCAACAAAGGGACCAAAGCCGGTCTGCACATCAGCAAGACAAAAAACAAACCAATCAAGCCCGCGCAGGCTCCGTCGCGACGGTTGGGGCAGCCCTCCCCGGCCTTGCAGTGGCGATGCTGCAACGGTCATGCTGTGCGCCTTGTCCCGTCACGGTCCAACCTGTGTGCGTGCGAGCACGACGCTTGCTACTTGTCTGGTCCGGGCGATACGGCAGTGGTCGTGGGCTGTGCCTCCGGGGCGTGCAGGATCACAATGGGCTCTCCGCGCCTATACTCCGGCGCCAGCCTAACCTGATCGCGGGTGAGATCGAGCGTGATTCTGCCGGACTTTCGGGAATCCGGGAAATGCAAAGCGGCCCAGTCCACGGCAACCTTGCGGCTGCCGACGCCGAGAAAGCCGCCAAAGTCGATGACCGCGCCCTTCACCTGTCCGGTACGATTGACGAGGATGTCTACGATGCGCCCCATGTCCTCGTCGGCGTTGCTGCGAACGCTCTTTCCGAGAATCCCTTCGATCTCCTGGTTGTCCATGACGGTTGCCGGAGTTCCCTCGCGGGCGGGTCCGGCCGGCGGCTCGGCCGCCTCGGGGGGATGGTCAGCCGCCTGGGACAATTGCCACTTGACGCTGTCGCCGTACGACACGTAGACGCTCGGCAGCACAATTGCTGCGGCCGCTATCGCCAGTATCCGAACCCACGAGCCCATCGAGCGCCTCGCCCGCACCAGCCATCGCTCTCTCAGAACCCGAATGTCGCGCTGAAGTTCCCATTCGGGTTCTCAGTCCGATGACCCGTCGTTCACCTTGCGTTCGCAGGCCTGCCGCATGATCGCCGCCGCACAATTTTTTTACGCGGCGCTGGAACAAACGAACCATTGCGGCGTTACCGCCGGTTGCGAGGTGGTGCGCACATCGAGGGTTGGGGGTCATGCCCGGATTGAGCCCATCCACAAATTTGATTCGTGCCCTGGTCGGAGGCGCTCTGCGGCGCCGCCGACCGCGCTTGCCAGCCGGCACCGCGCCCGTCCCGTCAATCTGCCCGGAGGAAACAATGCAGCCCAGCCGCGAGCCGCATGGTGAGCTCAAGACTAACGGCGCGCCTCCCCAGCCCCATGAGCGTGCCGAGGGATGGGCCAACGGCGGCTCGCCTGCCGAGCTGCACGACCTGCTCAATGCGCTGCAAGCGATGCGGGTCGGCGATTTCTCCGTGCGCATGGCAAGCAGCGAGGTCGGGCTGCTGGGCAAGATTGCCGATACGTTCAACGAGATCGTCGCCGCCAACGAGCGCATGGCGCAGCAGCTCGAGCGCGTCGGTCACGTGGTCGGACGCGAAGGCAAGACGCGCCAGCGCGTCAAGTTCGGGCTGACGCACGGCGCCTGGGGGGAAATGGAGACCTCGGTCAACACCCTGATCGACGATCTGTTGTGGCCGACCACCGAGGTGACGCGGGCGATCTCGGCGGTCGCCCAGGGCGACCTCTTGCAGACGGTGCGGCTCGAGGTCGACGGCCGGCCACTCGAGGGCGAGTTCCTGCGCTCGGCCAACATCGTCAATACCATGATCAAGCAGCTCAGCGTGTTCACCTCGGAGGTGACGCGCGTCGCGCGCGAGGTCGGCACCGAAGGCAAGCTCGGCGGCCAGGCGCAGGTGCGCGAGGTGACCGGCGTGTGGAAGGACCTGACGGAGAACGTCAACTCGATGGCATCGAACCTGACCGCGCAGGTTCGCAACATTGCGGAGGTGACCATCGCCGTCGCCAACGGCGATCTTTCGAAGAAGATCACCGTCGACGTGCGCGGCGAGATCCTGCAGCTCAAGGAGGCCATCAATACCATGGTCGATCAGCTGCGCTCGTTTGCCTCGGAGGTGACGCGCGTGGCGCGCGAGGTCGGCACCGACGGCAAGCTCGGCGGCCAGGCGATCGTGCCCGGCGTCGCCGGCACCTGGAAGGATTTGACCGATTCGGTGAACGCGATGTGCGGCAACCTTACCGACCAGGTGCGAAACATCGCGCAGGTGACCACTGCGGTGGCGCGCGGCGACCTTTCCCGCAAGATCACCGTCGACGTGCGCGGCGAGATTCTCGAGCTCAAGGACACCTTCAACACGATGGTGGACCAGCTCAACTCGTTCGCGTCGGAGGTCACCCGCGTCGCGCGCGAGGTCGGCACCGAAGGCAAGCTCGGCGGCCAGGCCCAGGTGCCAGGCGTCGCCGGCACCTGGAAGGACCTCACCGACAGCGTCAACTTCATGGCCTCGAACCTCACCGGCCAGGTCCGCAACATCGCCGACGTCGCGACCGCGATCGCCGGCGGCGACCTGTCGAAGAAAATCACGGTGAACGTGAGCGGAGAGATCCTCCAGCTCAAAGAAACCATCAACACGATGGTCGACCAGCTCAATGCGTTCGCCGGCGAGGTCACGCGCGTGGCGCGCGAGGTCGGCACAGAGGGTCGTCTCGGCGGCCAGGCCAACGTGCTCGGCGTCGCCGGCACATGGAAGGACTTGACCGACAGCGTCAACTCCATGGCATCGAATCTGACCGCCCAGGTCCGCAATATCGCCGAGGTGTCGACCGCGATCGCCAACGGCGATCTTTCCAAGAAGATCACCGTCGACGTGCGCGGCGAGATCCTGGAGCTCAAGGACACCATCAACACGATGGTCGACCAGCTCAATGCGTTCGCCGGGGAAGTCACGCGTGTGGCGCGCGAGGTCGGCACCGAAGGCAAGCTCGGCGGCCAGGCGATGGTGCGCGGCGTGGCCGGCACCTGGAAGGATTTGACCGACAGCGTCAACTCGATGGCCTCGAACCTCACCGGCCAGGTCCGCAACATTGCCGAGGTCGCCACCGCCGTGGCCCAGGGCGACCTTTCCAAGAAGATCACCGTCAACGTGAGCGGCGAGATCCTTCAGCTCAAGGAGACGCTCAACACGATGGTCGATCAGCTCAACGCGTTTGCTGCCGAGGTGACGCGCGTCGCGCGCGAGGTCGGCACCGAAGGCAAGCTCGGCGGCCAGGCGGAGGTGCCGGGCGTCGCCGGCACCTGGAAGGATCTCACCGACAGCGTGAACTCGATGGCCGGCAATCTCACCGCGCAGGTCCGCAACATCGCCGAGGTGGCGACCGCGATTGCCGGGGGCGACCTCTCGCGCAAAATCACGGTCGACGTGCGGGGCGAGATCCTTCAGCTCAAGGAAACGCTCAACACCATGGTGGACCAGCTCAACCGGTTCGCCGGCGAGGTGACGCGCGTGGCACGCGAGGTCGGCACCGAAGGCCGCCTTGGCGGGCAGGCCAACGTGCCCGGCGTCGCCGGCACCTGGAAGGACCTCACCGACAGCGTCAACTCCATGGCCGGCAATCTTACCGCGCAGGTTCGCAACATCGCCGAGGTGACCACGGCAGTGGCGCGCGGAGACCTCTCGCGCAAGATCACGGTCGACGTGAAAGGCGAGATTCTGGAGCTCAAGAATACCATCAACACCATGGTCGACCAGCTCAACTCCTTTGCCTCGGAAGTGACGCGCGTGGCGCGCGAGGTCGGAACCGAAGGCAAGCTCGGCGGGCAGGCGCAGGTGCCCGGCGTCGCCGGCACCTGGAAGGACCTCACCGACAACGTCAATTTCATGGCCTCGAACCTGACCGCACAGGTTCGCAACATCGCCGAGGTCGCGACCGCCATTGCGAGCGGCGATCTTTCCAAGAAGATCACGGTCGACGTGCGCGGCGAGATCCTGCTGCTGAAGGAAACCCTCAATACGATGGTCGAGCAGCTGCGCTCGTTCGCAGCCGAGGTGACGCGCGTGGCGCGCGAGGTCGGCACCGATGGGCGACTGGGTGGTCAGGCCGTGGTGCCGGGCGTGGCTGGTACCTGGAAGGACCTCACCGACAACGTCAACCTGCTTGCGGCCAATCTCACCACGCAGGTCCGCAACATTGCCGAGGTGACCACGGCAGTCGCGCGCGGCGACCTTTCCCGCAAGATCACCGTCGATGTGAAGGGCGAGATCCTGGAACTCAAGAACACCATCAACACCATGGTCGACCAGCTCAATGCGTTCGCCTCCGAGGTGACGCGCGTCGCCCGCGAGGTCGGGACCGAAGGCAGGCTGGGCGGCCAAGCCGTGGTGCCCGGCGTGGCCGGCACCTGGAAGGACCTCACCGATACCGTCAACGTCATGGCAGCCAATCTGACCGAGCAGGTGCGCGGCATCGTGAAGGTGGTCACCGCCGTCGCCAACGGCGACCTCAAGCAGAATCTCACCGTGAAGTCGAAAGGCGAGGTTGCGGCGCTGGCCGAGACCATCAACAACATGACCGACACGCTCGCCATCTTTGCCGATCAGGTCACCAGCGTGGCGCGCGAAGTTGGTGTGGAAGGACGGCTGGGCGGGCAGGCCAACGTCCCCGGTGCCGCAGGCACCTGGAAGGACCTCACCGGCAACGTGAACCTGCTTGCGGCCAATCTCACCACGCAGGTTCGCAACATCGCCGAGGTCGCCACCGCGGTGACCAAGGGCGATCTGACGCGCTCGATCCAGGTCGACGCGCGCGGCGAGGTGGCCGAGCTCAAGGACAACATCAATACCATGATCGACAACCTGCGGCTCACGACCGACCGCAATACCGAGCAGGACTGGCTGAAGACGAATCTCGCCAAGTTCACCAACATGCTGCAGGGCCAGCGCGATCTCGCAACCGTCGGACGTCTGCTGCTCTCCGAGCTCACTCCGCTGGTCAATGCGCAGCTAGGCGTCATCTACCAGGTCAGGAGCGAGGACGTTCCCAGCCTGCAGCTGCTTTCCGCCTACGCCGATGACGGGCTCAACGGGCACCCGCAGCAGCTTCCGCTCGGCGAAGGACTGATCGGACAGTGCGCCGCCGACAAGCGCAGGATCCTGATCAGCGAGATGCCGACGCATGCCGTGCCGATCGGATCGGCACTGTTCAAGGCAGTGCCGCGCAACATGGTGGTGCTGCCCGTGCTGTTCGAAAGCCAGGTCAAGGCGGTCATCGAGCTCGCTTCCCTGAGCGAGTTCACCGCCCTGCAGATGATGTTCCTCGAGCAGCTGACGACCAATATCGGCATCGTGCTCAACAGCATCGAGGCGACGATGCAGACCGAGGGTCTGCTCAAGCAGTCGCAACAGCTCGCCGGCGAGTTGCAGGCACAGCAGAAGGAGCTGCAGCAAACCAACGAGCAGCTCGAGCAGAAGGCCCAGCAGCTGGCCGAACGCAACGTCGAGGTCGAGCGCAAGAACCAGGAGATCGAGCAGGCGCGGCGCGCGCTCGAGGAGAAGGCAACCGAGCTCGCGCTGACCTCGAAGTACAAATCCGAGTTCCTCGCCAACATGTCGCACGAGCTGCGCACCCCGCTCAACAGCATCTTGATTCTGGGCCAGCAGCTGACCGACAACCCCGACGGTAATCTGACGCCCAAGCAGGTCGAGTTTGCGCGCACCATCCATGGCGCCGGTACCGACCTCCTGAACCTGATCAGCGATATTCTCGACCTGTCGAAGATCGAATCCGGCACCGTGACGGTGGACGCTGAGGACATCGCGTTCGCAAACCTCATCGACATGGTGGCGCGGCCGTTCCGGCACGAGGCTGACACCCGGCAGCTGTCATTCGAGGTCAACCTCGATCCCAATATCGGCCGCAGCATCACGACCGATTCCAAGCGCTTGCAGCAGGTGCTCAAGAACCTGCTGTCGAACGCATTCAAGTTTACCGCACAGGGCGGCGTGCGGCTCAATATCCTGTCCGTCCAGAACGGCTGGAGCGCGGATCACCCGGTGCTCAAGCCGGCCCCGGCGGTGGTCGCTTTCGAGGTCTCGGACACGGGCATCGGCATCCCGTTCGAGAAGCAGAAGATCATCTTCGAGGCCTTTCAGCAGGCCGACGCCAGCACCAGCCGCAAATACGGTGGGACCGGCCTCGGCCTCGCCATCAGCCGCGAGCTGTCGAACCTGCTTGGCGGCGAGATTCATCTGCGCAGCTCGCCCGGAGTCGGCAGCACGTTCACCCTGTTCCTGCCGATCAAATATGTCGGGCCATCCTCCGCCCCGAAGTCGGTGCCTTCCACATCCCCGACCGGCACGCATGCGCCGGTCATCCATGCGACCATGCTGCCGGAACGTCCGCTCGAGCAGATCCCGGACGATCGCCTGGCTATTCAGCCCGGCGACTCCATCCTGCTCATCGTCGAGGACGATCCGCACTACGCCCGCATTATGGTCGACCTGGCGCGGGAGAAAGGCTTCAAGGTGCTGGTGGCGATGCGCGGCGGCGACGCGCTCGACCTCGCCAAGCAATATCAGCCGACCGCCGTGTCGCTCGATGTGTTCCTGCCCGACATGCTCGGCTGGACAGTGCTGAGCCAGCTCAAGCAGAACCCGCTGACGCGGCATATCCCCGTGCAGATCATCACGCTTGACGAGGATCGCCAGCATGGCCTTGCGCGCGGCGCCTTCTCGTTCGTGACCAAGCCGACCTCCACCGAGGGCGTAGAGGCGGCGCTGGCGCGCATCAAGGAATACGCCAAGCCGCGGCGCAAAAGGCTGCTGGTGGTGGAGGACGACAAGGCCGAGCAGCTGAGCATCGCCGAGCTCCTGGGATCGAGCGACATCGAGATCGTAACCACCGGTACCGGCTCCGAGGCGCTCTCGCTGCTGCGGCAGAATCCATGTGACTGCGTCGTGCTCGATCTGCGGCTGCCCGACATGTCGGGTTTCGAGGTGCTCGAGGAGCTGCGGGCGGATACCAACCTGTCCGAAGTTCCCGTTGTCGTATTCACAGGCCGCGAGCTCTCCGCCGAGGAGGACGCCACCCTGCACACCATGGCGCGCAGCATCGTGGTGAAGGGGGTCGAGTCACCGGAGCGCCTGCTCGACGAGACGGCGCTGTTCCTGCACCGCATCGTCACCGACCTGCCGCCCGAGAAGCAGCGCATGCTCGAGCGTCTCAACAGCTCCGATGAGGACCTCGTCGGGCGTACCGCTCTTCTGGTGGACGATGACGCCCGCAACATATTCGCACTGTCGAGCGTGCTGGAGCGGCGCGGCATGCGCGTGCTCACCGCCACGACCGGCAGCGAGGCGATCGCGCTGGTGGAATCCACGCCCGATCTCGCCATCGTCCTCATGGACATCATGATGCCGGAGATGGACGGCTATCAGACCATGCAGGTGATCAGGGCCAAGCCGGGCTTCCGCCGTCTGCCGATCATCGCGCTCACCGCCAAGGCAATGAAGGGCGACCGCGAGAAATGCCTCGAGGCGGGCGCATCCGACTATCTCGCCAAGCCCGTCAACACCGAGCAGCTGCTCTCCGCATTGCGCATGTGGCTGCATCGCTGAGCCATTTAGGGCGCACCCTTGCACCCCGCGCGCAGCCACACAGCTCATCCCTTGAGGGGATTCTCGTGCCAGAAGCCGCATACCGAAGAGCCGACAGCAGAGAGACAGACGCGATGACCGCGGACGACAAGGTCAACATCATGCTGGTCGATGATCAGCCTGCCAAGCTGCTGAGCTACGAGACGATTCTTTCCGAGCTTGGAGAGCAGCTGATCAAGGCCACTTCTGCCAGGGAGGCGCTGGAGCATCTGCTCAAACAGGAGATTGCAGTGATCCTGGTGGATGTCTGCATGCCGGAGCTCGATGGCTTCCAGCTCGCAGCCATGATCCGCGAGCACCCGCGTTTTCAGAAAACCGCGATCATCTTCATCTCCGCCATCCATCTCACCGACGTCGACCGCCTGCGCGCCTATGAGATGGGTGCCGTCGACTACGTGCCAGTGCCGGTCGTTCCGGAGGTGCTGCGCGCCAAGGTGCGCATCTTCGCCGAGCTTTACCGCAAGACGCGCGACCTTGAGGCACTCAATGCCGAGCTCGAGCGCCGCGTGGCGGAGCGAACGGCGGAGCTGGGATCATCGAGCGCGCGCCTGGTGCAGAGCGAGCAGCGGCGCAGCCTGGCGCTCGCCGCCGGCCAGATGGGCTCCTGGGAATGGGATCCGGTTGCGGGACGCTTTGCCTGGGACGACGGGCAATACCGTATCTTCGGCGTGAACCCGGCGAGCTTCGAGCTCACGGTCGAGAACGTTCGCAGGCTCATCCATCCGGAGGACTGGAAGAATCTGCAGAACGCGATCAAGCCGACGGCGCCGGACGCGCCTCCCTTCCAGACGGAGTTTCGCGTCTGCCGTCCAAGCGGGGAGCTGCGCTGGTGCATTGGAACCGCGGTGGCAAGCGTCGATGCGACCGATCACATCGTGCGCGTCAGCGGGGTGACGGTGGACATCACCGAGCGCAAGCAATCCGAGGAGCGCCATGCGCTGCTGGCGAGCGAGGTCGACCACCGGGCACGCAATGCGCTGGCGCTGGTACAGTCGATTGTCCGGCTCACCCGCGCCGATACCGTCAAATCGTATGTCGCCGCCATCGAGGGCAGGATTGCAGCGCTCTCGCGCGCGCACACGCTGCTGGCACAGAACCGATGGCGCGGCGCCGATCTCACGCGGCTGGTCGATGACGAGCTTGCGGCCTACCGCATGGGCGACCCGCAGAAGATCGCGGCGACCGGACCCGAGGTCTCGCTCGAGCCGCGGACCGCGCAGACGCTTGCGCTTGCGCTGCACGAGCTCGCGACCAATGCCGCCAAGTATGGCGCGCTGTCGGTGATGGCCGGACGCGTGCGGCTGACCTGGGAGTTGCGGTCGGACCGCCTGATCCTGCGCTGGATCGAGAGCGGCGGACCGGCCGCCGCGCCGCCCGCAAGCCCCGGCTTCGGCATCAGGGTGATCGGCGCCAGCATCGAGCGGCAGCTGGAGGGCGAGGCGCGCTTCGAGTGGCATGCCGCGGGTCTGCATTGCACACTCGCAGTTCCTTGCGGCGACAGGATTGGGCCGGTGGTGCGCCACATCGGCGGCCAGCACGCGGTTACGGATGACAGGGCGGCGCTCCCGATCAGGCTTGGCACCCGCAACCGCGTCCTTCTGGTCGAGGATGAGATCCTGGTGGCGATGATGATGCGCGATATCCTGTGCGAGCTCGGGATCTCGGTGATCGGCCCGTTCAGCCGGCTGTCGGATGCGATGGTTGCGGCCGTGCACGAGGAGATCGATGCCGGTATCATCGACATCAATCTGGGCGGAGAGTTCGTTTACCCGGTTGCCGATGTCCTCAGTGCACGCGGCATCCCGTTCGTGTTCGTCACTGGCTACGGCGTGGAGAGCGTGGAAAGCCGGTTTGGGGCGGTGCCCGTCATCAAGAAGCCGGTGCAACGCCAGACGCTCCAGAAAATCTTCGCCAAGCCTGATCGTGGCGAGCTGGCCGTCGGCGAAGGCAGTTTTGCCGCCGGCCGCGAAAGGATGTCCACAGGCCGCGCATTCCCGGCAGCATAGTTGCCGATCCCTCCTGATCCGGGGCGAAGCGCCATGGGTCAGAGCGAAATCGACGCCATCCGCGCGTTACTGAGCTCCAGGCCACGGCCAGTGGGCTGGGCAGAGCGGCGCCGGCGCCTCGACGAGATCGGCTCCTACTGGCCGGCCGCCCATGACGTCGAGTTCGACAGCGTTGATCTCGACGGCGTGCCAGGGGAATGGTCGTTCGTGCGCGGCGGGGATGCGACCAAAGTTCTCCTGTTCTTTCACGGCGGCGGCTTCTGCTCGGGCTCGATTCTCAGCCATCGCAGAATGGTCAGCGAGGCCGGCCGCAGCGCGGGCACGCGCACGCTTGCGGTCGGGTATCGTCTGGCGCCCGAGCATCCGTTTCCGGCAGCCCTCGATGACGCCCTGACCGCCTGGCGCTTTCTGCGCAACCATGGGATTGCCGCCGCGCAGATTGCGGTCGGCGGGGACAGCGCGGGCGGTGCGCTCACCGTAGCCCTGATCGTTCGCCTGCTTGAAAACAAGGGGGAGCTTCCGGGCTGCGCTTGGCTGGTGTCGCCATGGACCGATCTGAGCATGTCGGGCGCCAGCCTCATCAACAAGGAGTCCGTCGATCCCATCCTTCATCGCGGCTATCTTGGCGAACTCGCAGCAGCCTACGTTCCAGCGTTCGTGGCAAGGACGGATCCGCGCATATCCGTCCTGAATGCGAAACTCGACGGCCTTTCTCCGACGCTGATTCAGGTCGGTTCGGCCGAGACGCTGCTCGACGATTCAACTCGCTTTGCGGCCGCCGCAGGGAACGCGGCAGTGCCGGTCACGCTCGAAGTGTGGCCGCATATGATCCATGCGTGGCATTTGTGGAACGCGCATCTTGAGCCCGCGCGCCGTGCGCTCAACAACGCGGGCTCATTTATCCGTCGGCATCTTTGAGGCCAAGGCTCCGGCCCCGCTTGCACTGCACAAAGCACAATCAACTGTCTATTTTGTGTGCGGCGCACAATACCGCCGACATCCTCCCGCCCGGGAACCAGCAAATTCGACCGCTGCCAAAAGTGCGACCGATCCAGGGTATTCGGCTAAACCCCTGAACGAACCGCCTAAATGGCCCGCCGCTGTGCGGATGGCATGACGTTTGTATGCCCGCGAGGCTGCGCGTTCCTGCCGAAAGCCCGTTGCGGCCCGCATGACCCAGAATCGCCCGCTACCAATTCCTCCGCTTTTGCCCGAGACGGCACCATTTTCGCCGGAGCAACGGGCATGGCTGAACGGTTTTTTTGCGGGCTATCTCGGGTTCGAGCCCGGCGACATCACCCCGCTGTCGCCGGAACAAGGAGCCGCACTGCTCTCCGGCATTGCGCCGCTCGCGGAATCTGCCTCCGACGATAACGCGCCCTGGCACGATCCGGCGATGCCGCTCAGCGAGCGAATGAAGCTCGCCGAAGGCCGCCCCTTGCGCCGCCGCATGATGGCAGCAATGGGGCAGCAGGACTGCGGACAATGCGGATACAACTGTCAGGATTATTCCGACGCTATCGCCTTGCGAAATGAGCAGCGGCTCAATCTGTGCGTGCCTGGTGGCAAGGAGACCACCCGCATGCTTAAGGTGCTGCAGCAGGAGCTCGGCACAACCGCAACGCCGACAGCCGCAGAGAACCCTGCGCGCGCGGATGCCGTGGCTGCGCCGGGTCGATCGCGGGAGGCACCGGCAGACGCCGTCTTTGTTTCACGCACGCGTCTCAACAAACCCGGCTCGGCAAAGGAGACCTGGCATATTGAGCTCGATCTCGGCGCCGCGGACTTCACCTACAACGTCGGAGATGCATTCGGGATCTTCCCGACAAACGATCCTGCCCTGGTGGATGCCGTAATGGCCGCCCTTGGCGTCGCGAGCGAGCATTCAGTGGGCGGCCGCAGGTTGCGCGACACGTTGATCGAAGACGTGTCGCTCGAGAGCGCGCCCGATGCGCTGTTCAAGCTGCTCTCCTATCTTATCGGTGGCGAGCGACGGCAGAAGGCCAAGGCGCTGGCAGCGGGCGAGGACCCCGACGGAGACGCCGCCACGCTCGACGTGCTGGCGGCGCTTGAGAAATTCTCCGGCGTTCGTCCCGATCCCGAGGCCTTCGTCGAGGCGCTCGAACCTTTGCAGCCGCGGCTCTATTCCATCGCATCCTCGCCGCGTGTCGATAGGAGGCGAATGGCGCTGTGCGTGGAAACGGTGCGCTATCGCATCAACGGCCGCACCCGCCTCGGCGTTGCCTCGAGTTTTCTTGCCGACCGCGTGCGGAGAGGCGATCGCATCAAGGTCTATGTGCAGAAGGCGCAGCATTTCTGCCTGCCGTCGGACCCGTCGGTGCCGATCATCATGATCGGGCCGGGGACCGGCATTGCTCCCTTCCGGGCTTTTCTGCACGAGCGGATGGCGACCAAGGCGCCCGGCCGCAACTGGCTGTTCTTCGGCCATCAGCACAGCAGCTATGACTTCTTCTATGAGGACGAGCTCAGCGGGCTCAAGGCAGCGGGCGTCCTGACCAGGCTCTCGCTTGCCTGGTCGCGCGACGGCAGCGATAAGTTCTATGTGCAGGATCGCATGCGCCAGGTCGGCCGCGAGCTGTGGCAATGGATCGCCGAGGGCGCCCACATCTATGTCTGCGGTGATGCCAAGCACATGGCGCGGGATGTCGACGGCGCGCTGGTCGAGATCGTGGCCGCCCACGGCGCGCGCACGACGGACGAGGCGATCGCCTTCGTAGCCAAGCTCAAGAAGACCGACCGCTATCAGCAGGACGTGTACTGATGTCCAATCAAGTTGCTCTCTGCGCTCCAGCAACGATGCAGCCGCCGCGGATGCAACCGCTTGCGCGGCTCCCGGTATTTCTCGCGCTCGAAGGCCGGCGGGTCATGGTCGCCGGCAACGGCACGGCGGCGGCGTGGAAGGTGGAGCTGCTCTGTGCCGCGGGCGCCTGCGTGGATGTGTTCTCTCCCCACCCCGGCGAGGAGCTGCACGTCCTGGCAAAGGAGCCGCCAGGAGGGACTATCACGCTCCAACCCCGCGACTGGCGGGTTGCCGATCTGGTCGGGGCAGCGCTCGCAGTCGGCCAATTCGACTGTGATGGCGAGGCGCAGCGGTTTGCGCGCGCGGCGCGCGCGACCGGCGTTCCGGTCAACGTGATAGACAGGCCTGCCCACTGCGATTTCGCTTTCGGAGCGATCGTCAACCGCTCGCCGCTGGTCATCGGAATTTCGACCGCCGGCGCCGCCCCCGTGTTCGGGCAGGAGATCCGCGGCAGGTTGGAAGCGATGATTCCGCGAGGCTTCGCCTCCTGGGCAGCGGCCGCCCGGCACTGGCGGGCCGCCGTTGCCTCTTCCGGGTTGTCGCTTGTCGCCCGGCGCAGCTTCTGGCGGCTGTTCACATCTCATGCGGTGACACATTGCGATCGCGAGCCGCAGCAAGCCGATTTCGATGACCTCCTGGGTCGCGCGCGGGAAAAAGCACAGGCCGCCGAGCGCGGCAGCATCACGTTGGTCGGAGCCGGCCCCGGCGACGCAGAGCTGCTGACCCTGCGCGCCGCTCGCGCCTTGCAAGGCGCCGAAGTCATCGTCATCGAGGATCGCGTTGCGCCGGCGATCGTGGATTTCGCACGCCGGGAGGCGCGCAAGATGCTGGTGGGGGGTGCCGGTGATGCGGCGCTGACCATCAAGCTTGCTCATGCGGGCAGGCGGGTCGTGTATCTCATGCACGGGGATCCCGTGACCCGCAGCGACGCGCAGGACCTGATCGCGGCCATTCGCGCCGCAGGTATAACAATGGAAATGGTGCCCGGCCTCGGCACGCCCGCCGCCGTGCGGCCCGGCGTAGAAGATGCCCGGCCGGCGCTCGCCAAGGCCTGAGTCCGGGTCGGAATCGATTGATGTTCGCAAATGAGGCCAACGTAGCAAACAGGTAGGGCGGATTAGGCGCGCACTTGCGCGCCGTAATCCGCCGCAGAGGCGCTCTTCAACTCGCCCGACACGTCAAATGGCGGATTACGCTACGCTAATCCGCCCTACCTCTCCGCGCGCCTACTCACGCCCTGATCCCATGCAGGCTGTGGGAAGCATCCTTGCAGGTGAAGAAGACGACATCGGCGTCGGCCGTCGCCTTGCCGGAATGCACGACGTTGGCGGGAACATAGAGCACCGAGCCCGGCCTCGCCTCCACCTCCTTGCCGCCTATACTCGCCCGGAACGTGCCTTCGAGGATGTAGATCCACTGCTCATTGGGATGCGAGTGCGGTTCGGCGCCCGTGCCGGCGGGCATCCGCATCAATCCTACGATCATCCGTTCACCTTCGACGCAGGCGCCATTGGCGGTCGAATAGTCGGGCCCGCCCAGAATGTGGTTCACCCGGGCGAGGTCGAACAGATATTCGCCATCCCCGGCGCGCTTGGCGCCGGGCGTGCGCGCGGCAGCAGCTTCGTGCGGCATCTTGTTGACTCCCTGCGATTGGTTTCTTGAGTCGATCAGGCGAATGCGCGCGCCGAGGGGGTTCCGGCGACGGCGCCGAGCAAGGCCTGTGCGCGCTCGCCGAGGATCGAGGACTGCTCGGCAGATGGGATTGAGAGGCTGCGCACCTGAAGGACGCCATCCGCCATGCCCATGTCAAACGGATAGTCGCTGCCGAGCAGCACCCGCTCGGCGCCCGCGATGCCGACCAGGAACTCCAGCGCATCCTTCGAGTGCACGATGGTGTCGAAATAGAATCGCTTGAGTGACTCCGTGGGAGGTTTGGCAAGCTTCTTCTTCGGCTCCGTGCGCACCTGCCAGCCATGCACGAATCGCCCGGCCTGGTATGGGACGAAGCCGCCGCCATGCGCGAGGCAGAATTTCAGCTTGGGGTAGCGCTCCAGCACGCCACTGAAGGTCAGGCAGGCAGCGGCAATCGTCGTGTCGAGCGGGTTGCCGATCAGGTTGGTGAGGTAATAGGAGGACAGCCGATCGGCTCCCGCCACGTTGATCGGGTGAACCAGAATGAAGGCGTCGAGCTCGGCGGCCGTGGCCCAGACGGGTTCGAGCTCGGGGCTGTCGAGATTCTTGCCTGCCACGTTCGATCCGATCTGCGCCCCGCGCAGCCCTAGCACGCTCAGCGCATGACGCAGTTCCTCCGCTGCCTGCCTGGGCGCCTGCATGGGGAGCGTCGCCATGCCGAGAAAGCGATCGGGGCGTGCCTTCACGAGCTTGGCGATCTGCTCGTTCTGGATGCGGGCGAACACGCCCGCCAGCGCTGGCGGCTGCGCATAAATGAATGTCTGCGGACACACCGAGAGCACCTGGATGTCGACCTTCGAGGCGCTCATGTCGTTCAACCGCCGCTCCAGGTCCCAGCCGCCGCGCGGAAAGTTCCGATAGACGTTGCCGGCAACGTCGAGTGTGCCGAACTGGTCATCGACCCGCGACAGCTTGGGGGCAACCTTCGGCGCCTCTCTCTGCAGGAGCCGGATCGTCTCCTCGGTCAGGATATGGGCGTGAATATCGACGGTTTTGGCGGGCATGGTGCAACGCTCATGGAGCTCCGGTCACCGGCGAGTCGCGCGCAGGGTAATGCATCTTGCCGATCAGGGCGAGTGCCGATGGTATGCTGCATCGATCGTGATAGGGTGGCGGAATCGAGGCGGAACAGAAGCGGATGCTCGATCAACCGGCAGGCTTGGCCCGCGATGGCGCGCAGACGCGCCGCCGCCCGCGGCTTGACCTGCAGGACCACGTGGCCGATCTCGAGGCATGCGGACTGCTGCTGCGGATCGAGCGGCCCATCAACAAGGACACCGAGCTGCATCCGCTGGTGCGCTGGCAGTTCCTGGGCGGCGTACCGGAGGAGAAACGGCGGGCGTTTCTGTTCACTGACGTGCGGGACGCCAAAGGAGGGCGCTACGACATCCCGGTCGTGGTTGGGGCGCTCGCGGCTTCCGCCGACATTTATGCGATTGGCATGGGCAGGCCGGTCGAGGAGATCGGACAGGCCTGGCTGCGGGCGATCGCGCATCCGCTTGCTCCCGTGGCCGTGCAACAGCCGCGCTGCCAGGAGGTCGTGCTCACGGGCGCTGAGCTTGCGCGAGCGCGCGGGCTGCTGCGGCTGCCGGTGCCGATCTCGACCCCGGGCTTCGACTCGGCGCCCTACCTGACCGCAACCCTCTGCATCACTCGCGATCCCGAGACCGGCGTGCAGAATATGGGCACGTATCGCGCGGCACTGAAGGCCATGGACCGGCTGGTGGTGCGCATGGTGGCGCGCGAGGCGAGTGGGGCGGGAGGCTACCTGCACTGGCTCAAATACCGCAAGCGGCGGGAGCGGATGCCCATTGCGATTGTCGTCGGCTGCGCGCCCATCGTCATGTTCACCGGCCCGCAGAAGCTCGCCATTGACATGGACGAGATCGGGGTTGCCGGCGCGCTCGCGGGCGCCCCGATCGAGATCGCCAGAGCCTGCACGGTGCCGCTCGATGTTCCGGCTTCGGCCGAGATCGTCATCGAAGGCTTCATCGATCCGGGCAAGCTCGAGCCCGAAGCGCCGTTCGGCGAGAGCAACGGCTATGTCGCGCTCGAAGCCTACAACATGCCCATGCAGGTGACCGCGATCACCCACAAGCGCAGGCCGGTCTTTACCTCGATCATCAGCCAGGTGACGCCCAGCGAATCGAGCGTCATCAAGCGCGTGGCCTACGAGCCGCTGTTCCTCAACCATCTGCGGGAGACCCTCGGCATCAAAGGCGTGCACCGGGTGGTCATGCATGAGCGCTTGACCAACCTGCGTCCTGTCATCTTCGTACAGCTTGCGGATGCCACGCCGCGCAGCGAGGTCTGGCGCGCATTGCACGGCACAGCGAGCTTGCAATCAAATTGCGGAAAGATCGTCATTGCGGTGAGCGAGGACATCGATCCCGCCAGCATGGACGCGGTGCTCTGGTCGCTCGCCTACCGCACCAATCCGATCGAGGATGTGCATCTCGTTCCGCACCGCGGCTCCGTGCAGGGGGCGCAGTATGGGCCGAAGGTCGCGGATTCCGGCATGCTGATCGACGCGACGCGCAAGTATCCGATGGCGCCGCTTGCGCTGCCGACACGGCAATACATGGAGCGAGCGAGCGCGCTGTGGGAGGAGCTCGATCTCTATCCGCTCAACGTGCCATCGCCCTGGCACGGCTACGGGCTTGGCGACTGGAGCGATCGGTGGGAGACGTTTGCACGGCGTGCCGCTGCCGGCGACTGGGAGCTTAGCGGCCAGGAGACGCTGTCAGCCCAGCGCGACGACAAAACGCCGGAGAGCCCGGCCAGGTTTGCGGGTGGGGCAGATCGCTCGTAGCCGGGTTGCGCGC
>Ga0306920_100002158_pt1 | contig 24778 bp, 14 predicted proteins | sample flu12Cox44000170_FD_204666 | JGI IMG/M metagenome (GOLD analysis project Ga0306920, IMG submission 204666) | Lab enrichment of tropical soil microbial communities from Luquillo Experimental Forest, Puerto Rico - flux4day.12C.oxic.44.000.170 (v2)... | ecosystem: Environmental > Terrestrial >...
AGATAACGAGTCAGCGCTTTGTGCCCGACATCTATTGACGGCCGCGGGCGTGGATCGACGATTTCGGGCAGGCCGCGCGCCGCATAGAGCCCTCAAAGCCAGCCCCGAAGCCCGCGACGAGATCGCGTACGTTCTCGACACCAGGGTTCGCCGGATGATCCTGTGTCCCTCATTGTTCGCTACGCGAAGAAAGACCGCTGTCGGCGCTAAAGCAGGAAACCCGCCCTCCCCGATAGCGGAGCCGGGCGTCTACCTGGTGATTTGTAACGTCAGGCAGCATTTCCAAAGTGGGCAATTCGGTTTCGTGGAGGTAAAGGCGCAGGAGGATTAAAAAGCCCGCACGAGGGCGGCAGCGGGGCGCGGGAGCGCGGGAGGGGGTGCGAGCAGGGCGAGTCGGACGGCGTTTCCCCCGATGAACCCCGGCGCCGCTCGGGAGGGGAACCAATGTCCACGAAAGCCTCAGCTAATACACCTCACGCGACGCACGAAATGCTCGGCGCCCACCCGAGGCGCTTCATCGCGGCGATTATCGCCCCAAGGTCGTCCACGCTCGTCGGACCGGATGAACCCGAGCCTGCCGAGTCCAGCGACGAGGTCGCGGTCGACTTCAACCAGGAACCTTAGCGGCGTGTCGGTGAACGCCGCGGGGTCGTGACCCATGTCGGGTAGAGCCCAGGGTGGGTCGCCCCGCTGGAGCAGCGTGCACGCTGCCGGCGCGCCATCTTTCAGCTCGGCGATGGTCAACACGCCATCAGTGATGGCCTGGTCTCCCCATCGGCGCAAAGCAGTCCAGAACGCTGTCCTGCATTCCCGCCCGCAGAAGCGTTGCGGCTGCCGCCGCGATGCGGCTCGAACGCGCCAACAGACTGAGGCCGACGAGCGTCGTTCGGCCTGGTTGCCGGTAGCCGAGCTTCTGGATGGGGTCCGGGCCGCTGAGGAACCGATGGTTCGCAGACTCTCCGGTGGAGGGAGATGGATTCGAACCAATGGTACCGCGGCACGAAAAGCCCGCGCTGTGAGGTTGCGGGAGGGAGTCATGCACCGCAAGCGATTGCACGTCGTGCCGCACCAGCCCATGCGGACCAGGGGGAATCGTGCAGGAGAACCCGGATGCACGAGACCGCCATTCGTGGCCCCCCTGGCGGGAGGCCGGTCTCGGAAAAGCGCCAAGGCATACCTCGGCGAACCAATGGCGGGGAACAAATGACGGCTTTCTCCCCAACTGAGCCGATCCCGACGGGTATTGCGAACGGCAAGGATGGGGCACTACCGGCAGGTCTCATCCGAGCGGCGAGACTGATCGTAGTCGGCGCCAAAGCTGTCACCCGGCCCACTCTACAGCAATGAAGCCGACGAACAAGACCAGGCGCTGGAACGCGTACGACAAGTCGCAAGGCAAAGAAAGAAGGAGAGGCTGACCGCGCTCTTCCACCATCTCAGTATTCCGATGCTTCGGACGGCATTATTCGCTCTCAAGCGAGATGCGGCGCCCGGGGTCGACGGGCTGAGATGGCAGGATTACGAGACGGACCTCGATCGCCGGATTGAGGATCTTCACGCTCGGGTCCAGCGGGGAGCGTATCGGGCGCAACCGTCCCGACGTCGGCATATCCCGAAGCCGGACGGCCGCCAGCGCCCTTTAGCGATCGCCGCCCTTGAGGACAAGATCGTCCAAAGGGCGACCGTTGCGGTGCTGAACGCGATCTACGAGGAGGAATTCCTCGGGTTCTCGTATGGCTTTCGACGGCATTGTCAACTTAACGGACCCAGGGCGCCTTTGGCTGCCCGGCTCGGTTAGAGCGGGGCAGCACAATAGGCGAGCAAAGGACCTTCCGACCCGAGCCGCTGCGCCACCGACACAACGAGCATGCCACGGGCGGCTAAGTTGACAATGCCCGACGGCTGGCTCACCTCAGCTCGTTGAGCAACATTTTTGCATCTTTCAGGTCGGAGGTGTCGAACCCTTCGGTGAACCAGCCGTAGACGGGCGCAAGGAGTTCACGAGCTTTCATTCGCCGGCCCTGTTCGCCCCACAGCCGGGCGAGGCTCATCGCGGCGCGCAATTCCCAAAGTTTGGCTCCCTGCTCCTTGGCGATGATCAGGGCTTTGCGATACAGTTCCTCAGCTTCCTTGGAATGCCCCTGCCGGAGCAAGAACTGGCCTTTGCGTCTATTCACCTCCGCTAAGAACCAACGCTCACCTGTCCTTTCGACAATCTGCAAGGCATCATCCAGCAGGATCGAGGTCTCTTCGACTTGCCCCGCGATCTCGCACGCGCTGGCCAGGATGACGGCAAAATGGGGCATCCAGGTAGTCGCCCCGGTGGTTCGGTAGGCGACCGAACCACTGCGCAAAAGAGCCATCCCTCCCGTCACATTGCCATTCTTGACCTTAGCCCATCCACGATAGATGCTTCCGTATGCGAGCCAGTAGGGGAAACCCTGCTCGGCTGCCACCGAAGCAAGCTCGTTCGCTTGCTCATCTAGGGCTGCGTGGTCTCCGACGAGCGAGAGCAGAATCGCGCTGAACGCCAAGCTCAGAGCCAAGGACGGTAAATGAGTTGGCCTGCGCGCCTCAGCAATGGCTTTGCTGGCCCGTTCCAATGCTTGGTCCGGAAAGCCGAGACAGAAAAGGACAATCCCCAAATTCGCCAGTGAGGTCACGTGGGGATGGACTCCGGCCTGATGAGCAAGTGAACAGTGGGAGATCGGATCGTAAAGCGCAAGCGCTTCCTCGAGATGCGATCGGGATGTCGTAAACCTACCGGCAAACAATAGCGCTCGTCCGGAGGAGGTATGACCCAGAACGATCCCCGCGGAATCGTTGTGCTGACGGCTCAAACGCAGCATATCTTCGGTCAACCGCAGCGCCGCATCCAATTCGCCCCGGTTTATGTGATAGAAAAACTGTCCCCAAGGGACGTGAAGGAATTCCGAGGGTGAACCTAACTGCCCCCACAATTCTCGTGCGCGGGCATAGGCATCGCCCGTTTCCGCCGCAGCAAAGCCTTTGACGGCGATCAAGGCTGCGCCTAACGCGCTGCACAATTCGAGCTCCTGTCGTTGCCGTTCGGAGTCGGCGGGCAACAGCGCCAGCTGGTCCAGTCCCTTGCGGAATTGGGCAGCCGCTTCTGCCATCGCCGAACGGCCGGCCGACCTGTGACCGGCCTTGCTCCACCAGGCGACGGATTTCTCGACGATCCCAGCGTCGGTGTAATGCTGTGCAAAGAGCTCGGGCTGGCTATCCATCAGCTCGGGCGAATAGGATGCGAGCGCTTCGGCGATCTGCGCGTGCAATTGCTTCCGAGCGCTGCGCAGCAGGCTGCCGTGAGCCGCCTCCTGCACTAGCGCGTGCTTGAAGCTGTAGATTGCATCGGGCGGCGTGCCACGCTGGAAGACCAACTCGGAAGCGACGAGGCGAGCGAGAGAGGCTTGCAGCTCTACGTCGGGAAGGCGGGAGACAGTGCGGAGCAGCGCGTAAGAAAACTCGCGACCGATTGCGGCACCGATCTGCGCTATTAGCCGCACCAATGCCAACCGATCGAGCCGAGCCAGCAGCGAGGCGTGGAGCGTCGTCGGGATCGCGAGCGGCGGCAGCGCGCGCTTGAGCGCGTAGTGGTCGCTCTCCTCACGCAGCAGACCGCTCTCCAACACGCTCTTGCTTAATTCCTCGAGAAACAGCGGCACGCCGTCGGTGCGATCGGCGATCTGGTCGACAACCTCGTCGGGCAACGCCTTGCCACCGGCGATGTGCGCTACCAGAGCGATCCGGTCATGTCGGCCAAGGCGATTGAGCACCAGCATGCTGACCTGCGGCTGGCCGGACCAAGGCGGCTGGAACTCAGGGCGAAACGTCACAATCAGCAGCACCGACAGGCTGCGAACGCGCTCGACAGCAAGGTCCAGCAGTTCGCGCGAGGTAGGGTCGATCCAATGCGCGTCCTCGAAAACTATAACCACCGGTCGCTGATGCGCCAAGCCTACAAGCTGTCGAATCAGCGCCCCCAGTGTCCGCTCCTTCCTGAGCCGCGGACTGAACGTCGGCAGCGGGTGACGCTCCGAGGCCGGCAAGGACATGAGATCCGCGAGGAACGCCATATCCTCGTCGGGTGGCGTCGCGCGGGCCAGCACGGTTTCGAGTTTCGCCAGCCTTGTCCCGGGCGGATCATCGGGCACGAACCCCGCCGCCCGGCGGAGTTGGTCGACAAACGGGAACAGCGCGCTGTCCTGGTGATAGGGCGAGCAGAAATAGCGGAGACGAAGATGCGGCTCCGTGCGGAGGTGCTCCTCCAATGCCGCGGTGATGCGCGACTTGCCGAGCCCGGCCTCGCCAGAGATCAGCACGACCTGGCCGTCCCCGGCCTTGACTTGCGCCCACCGGCGCAGGAGTAGGTCGATTTCCTCATCGCGGCCGACCAGCGGGTTCAGCGCCGATCCGCGCAAAGCCTCGAAGCGGCTGGCGACGGCGCTCGGGCGCAGCACCTGCCACGCCTGCACAGGTCGGGGGATGCCCTTGACCTCGATGGTGCCGAGATCGCGGTACTCAAAGAGATCGCCGACCAGCCGGCGCGTGCCCGTCGCGATGACCACCGCGCCCGGTTCGGCTAACGTTTGCAGCCGGGCGGCAAGGTTCGGCGTCTCACCGACGACCGATTGTTCCTGCGCCGAGCTTTCGCCAATCAAACCGCCGACGACCACGAGCCCGGTGGCGATCCCGATGCGCGCTTGGAGCTTGATGGATTTGACATCTAGGCGGCCTACCGCGTCGAGGACGCCCAGTCCCGCTCGCACTGCCCGTTCGGCATCGTCCTCGTGCGCTTGGGGGTAGCCGAAATAGACCAGCACGCCGTCGCCCGTGTATCTGGAGACGAATCCATCGAACCCCGTGACTACCCCAGCGACGGTGCGGTGATACGCGGCGATGAGTTCGCGCAGATCCTCGGGATCGAGGCGCGACGACAGCGCCGTCGAGCCGACCAAGTCACAGAACATGAGGCTCAATTGACGTCGCTCCGCCCCGTCGGTGGCGCCGTGGATCGCCGGGAAGGGAACCGGCGATGCATCAGCGCCCAGTTGGCGAACGGCTAGCGCGGCGATGGCGTTGAGCAGTCGACGGCGGTGGCCGATCGACGTGACGCCGAGTTCGCGGAGATCCTCGCCGCTCAGCTGACACAAAACCTCGTCGTCAATGTCGTTGTCGCGGAACGCTGGGGCGTATTGCTCGAGTCCGAGGCCGCGCAGCCAGTCGGTCACATCCATAGGAATCGCCCAAGAAGGCAAGCCAGGGAACTATTACAACCCTCGCGCGGCATTCTGTCCAGATTTCACGAAGTGATGTACGCTAGGGATCACGGATCGCGGTAGGATGCCCATTGCTGGACACCCCCGGCACGGATCCGGACGAGCCCAATTCGAGCCCATCCGGCTCCTACTTTGGGTGTTTGACGGCGAAGCGCTGATCGGGTCAGGGATGAAGATGTGTGGAGATCTTGCCGCAGCGCTTGGCCGCATCAAGGCGAGGACCTATGTCGTGCTGTTCTCACGCGATATGTTCTTCTCCTGACGACTGCGAGGCCGATCAGAAGCAGATCCCAAACAGCACGTTCCGCGTGGTCGACAGCCTGTCGGTGCATTTCGCCATATTCGGCATGACCAAGTCAGACCGTGATCAGATCGACTCTTGCATTCGCGACTTGCTAGCAGAAACAGTTAGCTAACCCGGACGCCGCGGCATTCTCAGTCTGCCGGGAATTGTTCCCAAAGTTGGATGCCCGGGCAGCTTATAGCTCGGTTTCTCGAACAAGATGGTGTCATCCGAGCCGGCCCGACAGCCGTCAACTGCTACCGAGCCCAGATGCACATTGGTTCGGTATGGCCGTTTACTGTCACGGCGCCCAGCGATGTTGCCGCTCCAGCGGCAGCGCCGAGTGCTGTCACCATTGAATCGGAGACGATTAAGCGAGTGGGATACTTCTTGGTGAGCTGCTCGAGGCGTGACGCGAGATTGACGGCGTCGCCGATGGCGGTGAACTTGTTATGACGAGGTGAGCCGACATTGCCCGTCACGGCCGAACCCACGTGCAACCCGATCCCGACCCCGAGTGGCCATGGACCGTGAGAGACCACGCTCGCCAATCTCAGCCAGGATCTCCCGCACCGCGTCGCGGCGTGGCGGGCGGCGGCGGGATCCTCGAGCGGCGCGCCAAATATTGCCATGAAATGTATTAACTGAGACTTGAGCGGACAGACGCTGTTGGGTTTGAACCGACATAGCTGTCGCCTGTGATCATGCCGCCATGAGTTTTTCCTTTGCCAGTGGGAGCGCGAGTGCGGAGAGATCGACGCACTGCACCCCGTGCTGGACGGACCTTGGATCCTCCGCCGCGCTATCCTCGACAGCACCGAGGCGAAAGCGCTGGTCCATCGCGCCCGGAATCTTGCAAAACAGCCCTTGGGACCGCATCCTGATCAACAAAATCTCTTTTCTTTACTGGCATAGAGAGATGGGTGTGATGAAGCGGGGTTGTATTCGGTGATCCACGCATCAAGGTCGGTCTGCAGCTCGTCGATGCTCCGATAAATCCTTACCGGGTCGCATCGGGTCCCACGCATGTCTGAGTTCGCCTGTAGGTTATGTATCAGAACCGTCAACGAGAGCATGGTGAATTCAAGTGCCCGGCCTTCTGCGCCCTGGCTCCGGCAGCGCAAGGTGGCCCATAAACCTGAGGCGGTGTGGCGCGAGTTCGGGCGCGGGGCGGCAAACAGGATGAGAAACCGTATTGTCTCACGGAAGAATGTTACCGGCCCGCTGGGCGTTGCCTCATCCAAAATGTTCCTGTTGTCTCACCGCTAGACCCGGATCCGATGCCACCTCCGGCGCCGTTAGCACCTTGATAGGCAGGCTTTACAACTTCAGCTCGCGCAGCTGCTTGACGTCGGCGCGGCCAGCGTTGAGGAGTTAGCCGCCGTCCGAGCCGCTAGTCAGGTTAGCGTACGCCGAGCCGCAAAGGCCAGCTCTGGAACTCGAAATCCTGGCGCACACCGCCGACCCCATCGCCTTGCCATGCGCTTTCGCGGCTCTGGCGACACTCTCAAAGGCCGAGCGCATCCGCTCATGGGTGCGTTGCCCGGGAATGCCCATCTCGGTCGACAAGTCTGAGACACCGATATGCAGAACATCGATGCCGTCGACCGCGGCGATCGCATCAGCGTTCTCGACCGCCTCGGGGCTCTCGATCATCGCCAAGGTCTCTTCATTTAGGACCTTGCGGAGTTCCGCCTGAGGTATCGCGGCGTAGCCGAGCTGCGGACCACTGCGGAAAGCCGAGCGGTGGCCTTTTGATCGCTCCGCTGCGTTCTGGATATGCGGCACCATCACCCCCTGGGCACCCCAATCGAGGATACGGGTCGCGGCGTGCGGGTCGTGCGAGGTGACCCCTGGCATCGGCGTGACGTCCATGCCCAATGCCGCGACGCACACCCCGTCCGAGGTTTCGAGTGAGGTCGGGTTGTGCTCAAGGTCGATATAGAACGCATCGAAGCCGCATGCTGCTGCAATCATCGCAATGTCGGCGTTTCGCAACTGGTTGACTCCCATGCGGAGAACCAGTTCGTTGGCTTTCAACATGCTCTTAGCGCGGTTTTCGCCTAATCTGTCTGGTCATTGGGTTCCTCCCAAGGGTATTCGCTGCCAAGCAACGCTGGCTTTGCCTGAGCGTGCAACGCTCTCGCGTTCGATATGGCCGATGCAGCCGGGGTTGCAGATACATGGGGCGCGATGACCTAGCGAGGGCGACGGTTAGTGATTGGGGCGTCGCGCTCGTCACCGCCGCGGGCTTGATCGCCTGGCACTTGTTCGACAGGCGGAACAAAGAAGTCAGACCCGATGCTGGGCCAGTCGCTTTCGTTTATGCCCGGCTTGAACGCCGGTGACGCGGGGGAAGCGGTGGGGTCGTCACGGCGCGATACTTTTTCAGCACTGCATTAGCTGCGACCACGGACCGAGACCTTTCGCGCCTTCGCTCCGGTACGACCTCAAACAATCGGAACGCCGGCATAAGGATCGACGCCCTTCGGGGGAACAATAGAGCCTATCCCAAGTGTTCGTCGGTAAAGCGCTGCGTATCAGCCGTTCCCAGTGGCGCGCCGCAGCCGGCTTGTCAAACCACCACCGCTGCGGGAACGCAGAACCATGATGAACCCCGGGATAGAGTTCAATTTCACCGGTCGTGCCAGCTCGCGCGAAAAAGGTACGGAGCTCTTCGACCATCGGCAGAGGCGCCAATTTGGCGTACTCGGTGCAAGCGACGTAGAGCTCGCCCTTCACTTTGCCGAATAGAGATGGGGCTTTTCACTGCGTCGCTGACGAGCTAGGTCCCGTAGAATGATCCCGCGGCGGCGACGCGATCGGGATAACGCGCGGCAGCGGCGAGGGCGTAGGGTCCGCTCATGCTCGACGATCATTGGCGGCGGCGGCGCGGCAGTCTCGACGCCGACCAGCTCACAATTGCTCGGCCGGGTCTCACCACCCCGCCTGGCACCACTGGTCTTTTCAACAAGCAAACCGCGGCCCCTGCGGGTCTGCTGATCACCGGCTTTCTCGGTCCAGCGATGGCGGGGGCCCTAGGATGGCGCGGCGCGGTGCTGATCACGGCGGTGGCTTACGAAAACCGTCCGGTGTTGGGTGCTGAAATTCGAACCGGTGATCGTGCGACGGCTACGCCGGTGCCGTCCGCGGTCGAGCAAACGCTGGCACCTCGACCGGGCTGTCGACCACGAGGCGAGGTCCTCGAGACCCTGGTCCACCGCCGACGGGACCCGGGGCGGCGCTGCGGCTGACGCGCAAGCTGCTCAAGAAGCAAGGGTTCGCACCCAAATTGCTGGTCACCGACAAGCTGCGCTCTTACACCTCCTCGTTCCGGCGTCTACAACTGACCTGCGCGCATGAGCAGGGGCTCCGGAAGAACAATCGAGCCGAAAATTCGCATCAGGTGGTGCTGCGACGACGAGAGCACGAAATGCAGCAGTTCAAATCGGCTCGCTGCGCTCAGCGTTTTCTCAGCAAGCACGCCCGTTCACAACACCTTCAACCTTCAACCTTCAACCTTCAACGCCATCTGGTCTCCGCTCGATGCTCCGGATCTTCCGAGCCAAGGCGGCCAACCAATGGCGTGATGCGGTCGCAGCCGGGTGATCGTGCACCCGACCTCGGACTCGCTTCCTCACCGCAAGTTAAGCTGATAATCCCTGACGTGGCGACCGTGGCTGACGACCTTGGCACCGATCTTGGTCAGCTTTTCGCGCAGGCTGGTCAGCGACCACGGCTCCGGGCGTCGTACGGATGCAGATGTCCCTTCTGTCGCCTCGGCGGAAGCCTACACGGTTGCCGATGCCGGCAGTTCAAGGACCTCGCCGAGACCGTGATGAACACCGCTCGACAAGCTGCTCGACGCCTACGCCGAGACCGGCCGCGCAAACGCCAGCCAGGTCATGCGCACGCTTGCTGCGCAGTTGATGCAGCGGAATTCAGCAGAGCGGCCGTGTGTTTGTGGGAGATTTTTAGTCAGAGAGCGTTGCGGCAGCCACGATCAGCCCTCCGGTACGGCGCAGCCTCCCGCTGACGGCGTGCAGGCGCTGCCATTGCGAGCCGTGGCGGGCGATCGTCGCAACGGCAAAGCTGTCTTCGTCAAGGTCCAGCGCCAGAGCTACATCCTGGAAATCGATCAGCGACCCGGTCGTCCCGAACTGGCATTTGTAGAATGCCTCTTTGGCAGAGAAAAACAGCCGGGCCAGCCATGCCCTACGGTCGCTCGGTTGCGTATCCAGCCAGGCGCGCTCGGCGGCGGTGCAGATCAACGGCTCGAGCCCGAGCGGCAAGGACCGGTACTGCTCGATATCGAGGCCGAAGCTCAGGATGCTCGGATCAGTCGTAACGGCCACCGCGCAGCAATTCTCCGTATGCGAAATGCTGCCGACCACCCCCGCGGGCCAGCGCGGCGATCGGTCCGGATAGGGCACGAGCGGACAGGGCGCTATGCCGAGCTCGGCAAGGGCGCGTCGGGCACAGACCCGCGCGGTGCCGAATTCCGCCCGTCGCCGGTCGACCGCGTGCGCGAGATATCGCAGCTCTTCGGGAAAGAGCGCGTCATCGACGCGTTTCGGCGCGGCGGTTGCGACGGCAAAACCGGACCCAAGCAGGGATGCCAGGACCGCCGTCGGCCGCGATCCTGTCTCGGCCGCGCCGCGCGGGCCGGCGGAACCCCGTCCGCCGGCCTCCGGATGGTTTCGCGACCGGTGCGCTGCCGTGCAGGCCTGCCGCGGTTCGGATTCGGACCGCCTGCTAATGTCGGCCCCATGCCCTGGATCGCACCAATTGAGCGGCATAGGCGGCCTCATGCGCCAGGCGCACCAGCTCCGGCGCGCCGAGCGCCGCGATATCCGCCTGCCCCAATGCGGTCTGGATCCGCCCCAGATAGGCCTTGAGCGCATCCGCTTTCGCTGCCGCGAGGGTCTCGTTCGCCGCGGACATGGCGGTGCGGTAGGCGTTCTGCGCCGTCTCCCAATCGTGGCGCTCCGCGTTCGCGGCCTCCTCGATCTCTTGGCGATAGATCTGGTAGGCGATGGCCGCAGAATTCCAACCCCCTCCGTTCGGACCGACCGTCCCCACGGTTCTGAGCCAGGCCTGGTATGCACCGCCCCGACGCCACCCGGCGTCCGAGAGAATCCGTTGTTGTGCCGCCCCCAATTCGGCGTAAGCCCGCCACCAAGCCTGCGACGCCACGATGCCGGCGTCATGCGCGGCCAGGCAATAGAGGCGCCGGGCTTCGCGCAAAGCCCCGGCAAGCGCCTGCTCGTCAGCCGCAGAGACCGAGGCATCCGTCGTGCTCGAAGTCGCTGCCACCGCATTGGGTTCGGGAGCAGGATCAGCGTCCGTGCCTGTCATTTCACCCTCCTCGCTCGGTCGAACGTCCCTGCGTCGCCGGGCCATGCTGACCTCCTTCATCGTCCTCGATCGGGCGGCGAGTTGCCGGCGGGCCGTCCTTCGCTCATCCCGATTGTCGCTGCGCAAGGTCTGCCTGGGGTGCCGCCGGCCCCGACAGCTCCGGCAATTGCAGCAACGCCTCGGCGGTGGCGGCCACGCCCGGCCCATAATCGGGATGGCTCGCCAGATCCCGGCTCAGCGCCGCCACATTCGGCGCCTTGAACAGCAGCAGCAGGGGCAGATCGATCTGGAAGATGTCGCTGAGCCGGTACATCACCCGTGCTGCGATCAGGGAATGCCCGCCGAGCGCGAAGAAATCGTCACGCGTGTCGAGGCGATCGAGATTAAGGATATCCATCCAGACGGCGGCCACGATCTGCTCGATCGGGCCACAGGGCGGCCGGAAATCCTCTTCCTGACGGGGACTTGCCTGGTCCGGCGCCGGCAAGGCGTGGCGGTCGATCTTGCCGTTCGGCGTCAACGGCAATGCATTGAGCCAGACCAGCGCCGATGGCAGCATGTAGTCGGCCAGTTTGCTCTTGAGATGGTCATGGACCGCGCCGATCGGCGCAGGCTCGCCCTGCGGAACGGCATACGCCGCGAGATAGGGGCTGTCGCCAGGGGCGTCGCAACGCGCGACGACGACAGCTTGGCGCACCGCCGGATGTTGCCGCAGCACGGCCTCTACCTCGCCCGGCTCGATACGGAAGCCGCGAATCTTGACCTGAAAATCGCTGCGACCGAGATATTCGATGCGGCCGTCCGATCGATAGCGCGCCACGTCGCCCGTCCTGTAGAGCCGCCCGCCCGGCGCGGCGCCGAACGGATCCGGCACGAAACGCTCCGCGGTGGCACCAGCTTGGTTCAGATAGCCGCGCGCCAAGCCGACTCCGCCCAAAAAGAGATCGCCGGGAACGCCGATCGGTGCCCGGTTGAAGAACCGGTCGAGCACATGCGCTTGCAGATTAGTGATCGGCCGCCCGATCGATACCGGAGCGCCAGTGCCCGTGAGCCGACCGGCCGTCGCGTAAATGGTCACCTCGGTCGGCCCGTACAGATTCCAGCAGGCGGCACCGCCATCCTGCAGCCGGTCGGCCAGCTCCGGCGCCAGGCTCTCGCCGCCCGTCAGCAGCGTCATCTGCGCGCTGCCACGCCATCCCGCCTCGGTCAACAGGCGCCAGGTCGCGGGCGTCGCCTGGATCATCGTCGCGTCGGCCTCGGCTGCGGCGTTCGCCAACAGGCGGCCATCGAGCGCTTCATCCCGGCCGACAATGATCACCTGCGCCCCGGCGATCAGCGGCAGGAAAATTTCGAGCGCCGCAATGTCGAAGGACAGGGTGGTCAGCGCCAGCAGGCGGTCGTCCGGACCGGGCCGCAGCGCCGAAAGCAGCGCCTGCAGCAGGTTGGAAAAGGCTTCATGCGTCACCTGCACGCCCTTCGGCACGCCGGTCGAGCCGGAGGTGTAGATGACATAGGCGAGGTTCGCCGGATCTGGCGAGATGTCCGGCGTCGTCACAGGCTGTCGGGCCAGGAGTTCGCGATCGGCGTCGAAGTGGACCAGCCTCGTCCCGGGCGGCGCGAAGCGGCAGACGATGTCCCCGCGAGTCAGCAGAACCGGAACGCGCCCATCCGACAGCATGAAAGCCAGACGGTCGGCCGGGTAGCTGGGGTCGAGTGGCAGATAGGCGCCGCCTGCCTTCAAGATGGCGAGCAGACCCACGACCATGTCGACCGACCGGTCGAGGCATAGGCCGACCAGCGCTTCGGGACCGACGCCGAGCGCGACGAGATGATGGGCGACCTGGTTGGCGCGGCGGTCCAGTTCACCATAGGTACAGCGCGCGGCGCCGGCCGCGACCGCGACGGCGTCCGGCCGAGCCGCCGCCTGATGCTCGAAGAGGCGCGGGAGGGGCAGGTCGTTCGGCAACGACGCGGTGGTCGCGTTCCATGCCGTCAGCAGCCGGCGTTCCGCTTCGGGCAGCAGTGGCAGGTCCCACAGGCGCTGCTCCGGCGCATCAGCGACTGCCTCCAGCAGGGTTCGGAAATGCCCAATCATGCGCAGGATCCGGTCGTGGTCGAACAGATCCGTGCTGTATTCGACGGTGCCGCGCAGCCCCTTGCCGCTAACCTGCAAGAAGAGCGAGAGGTCGAACCGCGTCGTGCCAGCAATCGGCGTCGGCTCCGCGGTGTCGACGGAAGCCTGGGGCGCCTCGAGCAGCGGGATGTTCTGATACGCGAACATGACCTGGAACACCGGGTGATATCCCAGATGCCGCGCCGGCCGCAGCGCCTCGACCAGCCGCTCGAAGGGCAGATCCTGATGCGCATGGGCCTCCAGCATCACCTCCCGCACCCGGCCGAGGAGATCGAGCCAGGACGGATTGCCCGCCAGGTCGGCGCGGATGACGAGCATGTTCGCGAACAGGCCGATCAGCGCCTCGTGCTCGCGCAACACCCGGTTCGCGATCGGCGTGCCGATCACGATATCGGTCTGTCCGGTGTAGCGCAGCAGCAGGGTCTGGAACGCAGCCAGCAGGATCATGTAGAGCGTCGCGCCGGTCCACCGGCCGAGCGACCGAAGCCGGTCGCACAGCGCTTCGGGCAAGTCGAGATTGCACCACGCGCCACGATAGCTCTGGATCGGCGGCCGCGGCCGGTCGGACGGCAGCTCGATCAGCGCCGGCGCGGCCTGTAGGTGCCGGGTCCAGTAGGCGAGCAGGCGATCCAGCGTCTCGCCTTGCAGCCAGCGGCGCTGCCATTCCGCGTAGGGGCCGTATTGGATGGGCAGGGGCGGCAGCGGCGAGCCTCGCCCCTTGGTGTAGCCCTCGTAGAGCGCACCCAGTTCGCGCATGAGTAGGCCAAGCGACCAGCCATCCGAGACGATATGGTGCATGGCGAAGACCAGAACCGAAGCATCCGCGTCGACCCGAAGCAGCGAAAATCGCACCAGCGGCGCCTGCGTCAAGTCGAACGGCGTCTGCAACTCGCGCATCGTCAGGCGTTGCGCCTCGCCGGGGCGGGTCGAGGCCGGCATGGCGGTCAGGTCGACCACGGCCAGCGGCACCGTCACGCTCGGCTCGACGATCTGCACGGCCTCTCCCGCGACCAGGGCGAAACGCGTTCGCAACACTTCGTGGCGGCGCGCGATCTCGTTGATCGCCTTTCGCAGAACGGCAATATTGATCGGCGCGGCGAACGGCATCGACGTGCCGAGATTGTAGACGGACAGGCCGGGCTGCAGCCGATCGACTAGCCACAGCCGCTCCTGTCCGAAGGACAGCTTGTATTGCTTCGGCCTAGCCGCCTTCTCGCGCAGCAGCCGCTCCAGCAACTGGCGCTTTTCCGCCGGCAAAAGCTCATGGCTGCTCGAGGCGACGCTCATCGGCAGCACCCTTTCCGTCCTATAGCCCGTCCAGCAAGGCTTCAACTTCGGCATCCGACAGCTGCTCGATCCGGGCCAGCAAGTCCTCGGGCTGCTCGCCGCCGGGCCGGGGCGCGGCGGCGGCGCCTTCGGTGCCCAGCTCCGCCGAGCGCACCCCCGCGAGTTCGTCGATGGTTGGCGCAAGCGCCGCGATGGTTGGCGCCTCGAACAACCGGCGCAGCGGCAGCTCGACCTGCAGCCTTTCGCGAATGCGCGAGATAACCTGCGTCGCCAGCAGCGAATGCCCGCCCAGATCGAAGAAATTGTCATGGATGCCGACCTGCTCGAGCCGCAGGACTTCCACCCAGAGATCCGCCAGCACTGCTTCGGTCGGCGTGGTCGGCGCGGCCAGGGCTTCGTCGAACGCGGGACGGGCTGCATCGGGTGCCGGCAGGGCGTTCCGGTCGAGCTTGCCGTTCGGCAGCAGCGGCAGCTCATCGAGCCTGATAAAGCTGGAGGGCACCATGTAGTCCGGCAGGGTGGCGGCGAGAAAGCGCCGCAGCTCGGCCGTCGTCGGTGCCGGCCCAGGCTGCACCGTCATATAGGCGACCAACCGGGCTTCGTCCTGGCGATCGCTGCGCACGACCACCGCGCAGTCCCGGACCGCCGCGTGCCGCTCCAGGACCGCTCTGATCTCGGCGGGCTCGACGCGAAAGCCGCGGATCTTCGCCTGGTCGTCCGCCCGGCCGAAGAATTCGATATCGCCAAAAGCGTTATAGCGCACCAGATCGCCCGTCCGATAGAGACGGGTCCCCGGCGCCCCGGAAAACGGATCTGGCACGAAGCGCTCCGCCGTCAATGCCGGCCGGTTGAGATAACCGCGCGCCAGGCCGGCACCGCCGATATAGAGCTCGCCCAGGATGCCGACGGGGACTGGTTGCAGCTGCCGGTCCAGGATATGGGTCTGCACATTGGCGATCGGGCGGCCGATCGGCGGCAGGGCGGGCCAGGCGGCCGGCGGAGACCCTGGCGCGAAAGTGGTCGCCAGATGCGTCTCCGTCGGGCCGTAATGATTGTGCAGGCCGGCATTCGGCGCCCGCGCGAAGATCGCCGCCACGGCCGGCGTGACATGCAGCGGCTCGCCGGCGACGATGACCTGGCGCAGCGCGCCAAGATCGGCGCGCGTACCGGCCGATTCCGTCGCCAGTTGGGCCAGGACCACGGGTGGAATGAAGAGCCTGGCGATCGCCAGCTCGGCGATGATGCGCAGCAGCCGGGAGGGATCGAGCCGCGAATCCTCGTCGATCATGACCAGCGTCCCGCCGCCGCACCAGGTCGAGAACATCTCCTGGAACGAAACGTCAAAATTGGGCGAGGTGAACTGCAATGTCCGGGTCTCGTCCGGCAGGCGCGAACTGGCGATCTGCCATTGCAGCAGATTGAAAAGGGGGCGATGCGCCATCGCCACGCCTTTCGGCCGGCCGGTCGAACCCGAGGTATAGATCACGTAGACGAGAGTATCGGTCCCGGGCGCATCAGCGCCCAACTGCGCGGCAATGGGGTTGTCGGCGCTTTCCGCCTCGATCGACGCCGCGTCGCGGTCGAGCGACACGATCGCGACATCGAACGGCGGCAAGGCATCGCGCGCGGTCTCGTCGGTAATCACGACCGCCGCCTCCGAGTCCTGGACCACGAAGGCGATGCGATCGCGCGGATAGGTCGGGTCGAGCGGTACATAGGCGCCGCCGGCCTTGAGGACGCCGAGCAGAGCCACGGCCAGGTTGGTGGAGCGCCGCAGGCAGAAGCCGACGCGGGTCTCGGGCCGGACGCCGAGGCGGCGCAGATAATGGGCCAGGCGATTGGCTCGTTGGTTCAACGCGCCATAGCTCAGCGATTGCCCGGCCCAGAGAATAGCGGTCGCATCGGGCAGTCGCGCGACCTGGGCTTCGAACAGCGCGGCAATGGTTTTCGCCGGGCCGTAGTCGTGGCGGGTCGCGTTCCACTGGCCGATCAGGGTCGTCTCTGCCTGGGTCAGCAGCGGCAAGGCGGACACCGGCAGGTCGGGCGCACGCGCGGCCGCATCCAGCAGCATTCGGAAATTGCCGATCAGCCGGGCCATGCGCACGGGGTCGAACAGGTCGGTATTGAACTCGACGGCACCGGACAGGTGCGCGCCGGCCTCCGTGACGAACAGGGTCAGATCGAATTTCGACATGCCGGAAGTCGGGTGCGAGATGAAGTTCGGATCGCCCGCCGGCGCTGCCGCATCAGCCGCGACCTGGTGGACGAACATCACCTGGAAGAGTGGGTTGTGGCTTGCATGGCGCGCCGGCCGCAATTCCTGCACCAGCTTCTCGAAGGGCAGATCCTGATGCGCATAGGCTTCCAGCGTCACTTCGCGGACCTGCCGCAATACTTCCCGAAAGCTGGGATTGCCGCTGAATTTCACGCGGAGGACCAGCGTGTTGACGAAGAAGCCGATCAGCTCCTCGATCTCGGTGCGGCTGCGATTGGCGATCGGGCTGCCGACGACGATATCGGTTTGCCCCGTATACCGATGCAGCAGCGTCATGAAGCTGGCGAGCAGCACCATGAACAGCGTCGCGTTCTCCTCGCGCGCCAGCCTCTTTAGCCAATCCCCCAGGGTCTCGGGCAGGCCGAACCCGATCATCGCGCCGCGGAAGCTCTGCACCGCGCCGCGCGGCCGGTCGCTCGGCATTTCGAGCAGGGCGGCAGCGCCGGCCAGCTGCCGGCGCCAATATTGCATATGGCCGTCCAGCACCGCGCCGCTCAGCAGCGCACGCTGCCATTGCGCGAAATCCGCGTATTGGACCGCCAGCTCGCCCAATGGCGAAGGACGTCCGGCGGCAAAGGCGCCGTAGAGCGCCGTGAGCTCCCGGTAGAGAATATCGCACGACCAGGCATCCGAGACGATGTGATGCATGGTCAGCAGCAGGACATGCGCCACATGGCCCAGTGTCACCAGCTTCGCCCGCAGCAGCGGGCCAGTGGCGAGATCGAAGGGCTGGCTGACCTCCTGGGCGGCGATCCGCTGGAATTCGGAATCGCGGGTGCTTTCCGGCATGGCGCGCAGGTCGATTACGGGCAGAGGCAAAGCCAGCGCCGGCGCCACGACCTGCATGACCTCGCCGTCGATCCGGGCAAAAGCAGTGCGCAAGACTTCATGACGCCGCATGATCTCGTTCAGTGCGCGCGCAAGCGCGTCGATATCGACCGGCCAATTGAAATAATAGCTGCGCGGCAACATATAGACGGCGCTGCCGGGGTCGAACTGGTCGAGAAACCACAGTCTTTCCTGCGCAAACGAGGCCGGAAACACGAAGACCTCGTCCGCTGCCGTCTCGTCTGGCGACGGCTCGGTCGCGGTCGGGATGCTCGATACCGCGACCGGTGCGATCATGGGCGACGGGGATCCGGTCATCTTGTGCATCCTTGCTCGACTTCACGGAGCAGACGGTGGCCGGCCGTCCAGCGCGGCCCGGCTCTGGCGATGAGCGGCGCGGGAGGCGCGCACCAGGGCGGGCCCGTCGGCATCGGCCGATTCCGAGGCGGTGGCGACCGCCACTGCCAAGCCGGCGATGGTCGGCACCTCGAACAGATGACGGACCGACAAGTCGACGCGGAAGGCGGCGCAGACCCGGTTGATAACCCGGGCCGCCAGCAGCGAATGGCCGCCGAGATCGAAGAAATTGTCGTGGATGCCGATCTGCTCGATGCCCAGCAGCGATGACCAAATCCGAGCCAGTTCGGCCTCGACCGGCGTTGTCGGCGCGACGAACTCCCGCCTCAGATCCGGGCGCTTGCCTTTGGGACGCGACAAGGCCTTGCGGTCGACCTTACTATTGCCGGACAGCGGCATCGCGTCGAGCCGGATGAAATAGCTGGGCACCATGAAGGCGGGCAGTTTTTCGCCCAGGAAGCGCTTTAGTTCTTCGAGCGCGATCCGCCGGTCAGATACGTAGTAGCCGACTAACGCGGTTTCGCGCACCTCGCCGCCTTCGTCCCATTCGTAGCCGAGCTCGGTCAGGATACTGTTGACGTTGTTGACGTCGATCTGCTCGTCGAGCTCGGCCAGCGCGGCCGCCCTGGTCTTGTGGCCCAGACGGACGTCCCAGCAATAGGGCAGCGCGTAATTGTGGAAGCCGAGCTTCTTCTTGTGAACATAGATACCGACCTCGTTGATCAGGCAATTTGTCGACCTTCCGGTATCAGCCGGGCGGATCCACGGCACCTTCCTGCGCAGGAAATCGTAGATCTCGTCGACCTCGACAGCGCAGTAGCGGTAGAAATCGACGAATTTGATCGTCTCAAAGACTCCATCGTCCTGGAAGATGCCGACATCGAGCGAGCGTGAGATGATGTCCTCGGCACGGTGGTACAGCTTCCTGGCATCGAGCACCATCTGGTCGATCGTCTCGGGATCGAACACATTGTTCTGGTAGAGGTCGGCCAGCCGCGTCTCGAACAATTGGCCGCGCGACAGGCCCGTGACGATGCAGGCGATGCCCTTCTGCTTGGCTAGATTCATCGACAGGGTGTAGATCGTCTTGAAGCAGCCGTTGCACACATTGCTGTTGCGGCGCAGGCTCTCGGCGAAGATGTCGCGCATAAACGGCGTCGTGCCGAAGACATGATCCACATGGAGCGCCTCGACGACCCGCCGGATATTGTCTTTCGCCTGTTCGGACAGGTAGCCATTGTCGAGGGTGAAGGCTAGGACGCGCATGCCCATGCCGACCACGTGGGCGAGCGCATAGGTGCTGTCCTTGCCGCCGCTATACAGCACCAGGCAGTCATAGTCGCCCGTGCTGTCCGCCTTGGCCTGGTCGAACACCTGACGCAGCTCGTCGAGAGAGCGGAAATAGGCTTGCGCCTTGTCCCGATACGTGTCGAAGGACCGGCAGAAACCACACACGCCCTCGGCGTCGAAGCCAGCGCCGGGATAGTTCGATGGCAGCCCGCACTTCGCGCAGTTGGTCGGCGTCGTCCAGGTGTCGACGACTCTGCCATGGCTGACCACGTCGACGACACATTCCCGGATCGCCGGATGCGCCGCCAGGGCGGCCTCGATCTCGCCGAGTTCGATCCGGGCACCGCGGATCTTCACCTGATGATCCGAGCGGCCGCAATACTCCATCAGCCGCGGGGCGCGCCAGCGGGCGAGGTCCCCGCTGCGGTACATCCGTTCGCCGGCGCGGAACGGGTCCGGCAAGAATGTCGCGGCGGTCAGCCCAGGCCGGCCCAAATACCCGCGCGCCATGCCGTCGCCGGCAATGAAGATCTCGCCGACCGCGCCGATCGGGACAGGCTGAAGTGCCTTGTCGAGCACATAGAGGCGGATGTTGTCGATGGCATGGCCGATCGGCACCGAACCCGCCCGGTCGGCGGCGCGGTCGAAGCGGTGGATCATGCAGCCGACCACCGTCTCGGTCGGGCCGTATTCGTTGAAGATCTCGACATCGCTGCGGAAGATTCCGTCGAGCGAGCGAGCGAGCGCCGTCTTGAGATCCTCGCCGCCCAGGATCAGCTTGCGGACGCGTGGCGCCCGGATGCCGGCGTCGCGCAGCAATTGCAGATGCGCCGGCGTCAGCTTGATAATGTCAACGGCATTGTCCTGCATCACGGCGAGGATGGCAGGCGCCCCGCCCTGGACGTCATCGCCGTAGATGACGATGGTGCCGCCGGAGATCAGCGGCACGAAGATCGAGGTCACGGTCAGGTCGAAGGTGATCGGCGAGAATAGCGGGAAGGTCAGGCGCTCGCCGTCCAGATAGTGCCGCCTGGCCCAGTCAACATAATTGACCGCGCCGCGATGCGGCACGACGATGCCCTTCGGCTTGCCGGTCGTCCCCGAGGTGTACAGAATATAGGCGGCGCTCGCCGGATTGTTCGGCAGCGCCAAATCGTCTGCGCAGTAGGCGGCGATTGCCGGATCTTGGGCATCGATGACGGCGCCGGCGAGGCGACCGCCAAGGGCGCCGAGGCGCGCGGCGTGGCGCCCCGTGGTGACGATCGACCGCATGGCGCTGTCTTCGGCAATCAACGCCAGCCGGTCGTCCGGCCAGTTCGGATCGAGCGGCAGATAGGCGCCGCCCGCCTTCAGGACGGCGAGAATGCCGATCAGCAGCTCCGGCGATCGGTCCATGACGAGACCGATCGCCTGGTCGGGGCCCGCCCCTTTCGCGCGGAGCAGCCGCGCCAGCTGGTTGGCACGACGGTTCAGCTCAGCGTAGGGGAGCGTCCGCGCGCCATGCTGCACCGCCGACGCGTCCGGCGTGCGCGCTGCTTGTTGCTCGACGAGCTCGTGCAGGACCGATGTCGCCGGATAGGCCGCTGCCGTGTCGTTCCAGTCGAACAGGATCGCCTGGCGCTCCGGCTCGGTCAGCATCGGGATGCCTCCCACCGCCTGGTCCAGATCGCGTGCCGCCTCCGCCGCCACCCGGGCGACATGGCCGGCGAAACGCTCGATGGTCGCGCGGAGGAAGACGCCGCAACGGTAGTCGAAACAGGCCGACCACCCCGCCCCCTCCCCGGCGAAGGTGATGACTAGGTCCGGCAGAGGTGCCGGGAGATCGCCGTGCAGCCCGTCGAGCCGCAGCGCAATGTCGAACAGCGGACGCGGTTTCGACGCCTCGGCGGAGCCCAGCTCCCTAAGCAGCCGCGACAGGGGATAGGCATCATGCTCGTAGGCTTCGCGCAGGGTCTCGCGCGTTTCCGTCAGCAGTTGACGGAACGGCATCGTCGCATCCACCCGATTGACGATCGTGACGGCATTCGGCCGGCCGAGCTCGGCCAGGGCCGGGCTGCCGAGTACGATCGTCTCGCCGCCGCCCTCACGCTGTAGGCAGATCCCGACCACGGAAGTCAGATATGTAAGAAGCAGAAATGGCGACCCTTTGGTCAGCCGCACCAGCTCAGGCGATGGCCGGCCGGTGAGGGCGACCGTATCGCGGCGCTCCTCGGGATCGGCTGTCGACTCCGCGTCACGCGCAAGGGTCGACGGCGCGACACCCGCCGACAGCCGGGCCAACCAAAAGCGCCGAGCCGCCTCAAGAGGCGCGTCGAGTATCAGTTTGTCCTCTGTTGGCACGCTCATGGGACGCCCCTCAGGCCGATGGCGGCCGTTCGAAGTCGAAGGTGTCGACCAGGCGGTGACAGAGGTGCCCGCCCCGATCGACTGCCTGGACGGCGTCGAGCGGCAGATCGAGAATGTGATGATCGGGTGCGGCCGCGATACCGCCGAGCAAGGCGACGAAATGCGCCGCCATGCGGTGCATCGTTGCGGCGTCGAACAGGTCGATATTGTATTCGAACGCGCCGGCCAGCCCCGAGCCGGACGGGCTCATGAACAGCGCGACATCGAATTTGGCGGTGCGGCCGCCAATCGGCGGCGTATCGGCCGATTGGCTCCCCGCGGCCGAGACGGCTGCCGACGGATCGGGCGCAGGCGCCAAGGGGGCGCCGATATTCTGGAGCGCGAACAGCACCTGAAACAGCGGGTGATGACTGAGGCGCCGTTCTGGGCGCAACTCGCCGACCAGCTTCTCGAAGGGCAGATCCTGATGCGCGAAGCCCTCCAGCGTGATCAGGCGGACCCGGCGCAGCAGATCGTGGAAGCCGGGATTGCCCGAGAGGTCGGTGCGCAGCGCCAGCGTATTGACGAAGAAACCGATGAGCCCCTCGATCTCGACCCGGTTGCGGCCGGCGATCAGCGTGCCGACGACCAGATCGGGCTGCCCCGACCACCGGTAGAGCAGAACCTTGAACACGGCCAACAGCACCATGAACTGCGTCGCCCCTTCCTGCCGGGCCAGCGTGTTCAGGGCATTTGTGACATCGGCCGGGACAGCGAAGGGGACCTGCGCGCCGACGAAAGTCTGCATCGGCGGGCGCGGCCGGTCGGTCGGCAGGTCGAGGACGGCTGGGGCGCCTGCCAGCTGCCGCTTCCAATAGTCGAGCTGCGTCTCCAGCACGGCACCCGTCAGGGATTGTCTCTGCCATTGAGCGAAGTCGACATATTGCAGCGCCAGGTCCGGCAGGGGCGACGGCCGGCCGGCCGAATAGGCATCGTAGATCCGTGCAAGTTCGCGTGCGAAGACGGCCATCGACCAGCCGTCGGAGACGATGTGATGCATCGTGACGAGCAGGACATGTTCGGCGTCGCCGAGCGCGACCAGCGTGACTTGCACCAGGGGGCCCCTGGCGAGGTCGAACGTCACCTCGGCGGCCTGCGCAACGAGGCGGCGCAGCGCGTCCTGGCGTGCTTCGGCGGCGAGCTGGCGGAGATTGATGACGGGCAGCGCCATCGGCTCGGGCGCCGCGATGATCTGTAGCGGCACGCCATCCTGCACCACGAAACGAGCCCGCAGGATTTCGTGGCGGCGAATGATCTCCTGCAGGCTCTGTTCCAGCGCGGCAACATTGAGCGGGCCCGGAAAGCCATACACTTCCGGAATGTTGTAGGCCGTGCTTTCGGGCTGGAGCTTGTGGAGGAACCAGAGGCGCTCCTGCGCAAAGGACAGCGGAAAGCTATCCCGATCGCGCGACAGGCGCGGGATCTGCGTGCGCGCCTTGCCGTCGCCTGCAGCCCGCAACCGGCTTCGCAGCAAGGCCAGCTTGTCCGCCGACAGCAAGGAGAGCCGGGCGGCGAGGTTACTCATCCTTCGCCGCCGCCCGCTCGGCCCGGCGGCGTAGGCTCAGCGGCCGCATGTCGGTCCAGACGCTCTCGACATAGGCGAGGCATTCCGCCTTCTTCCCTTTCGGGCCGACCGACCGCCACCCGCCGGGCACCTCCCGGTCGGCCGGCCAGATCGAGTATTGCTCCTCGTCATTCACGACCACTTGGTAGGTTGTGGCGTCCTCGTCCTCGTCATTGACCACGATTGGCTCCCGAAGCTGGTATTGCGCATGGCGCGCCCAAGTCCGACAGCGGACGATACCGCCATCAAGCGCTGCGGCCGCGCCGCACGGGCAGGGCGCCGGCCAGGCCGTCCCGGATGGCGGCCGGCCGGCGCAGAGTCGGCTAGTGCCGGGTCCGCCGGTGCCAGTCCTCGTGAATGCCGTTAAAGACGTTTTCGAACGCGTCATAGACGCGGTTGTAGATCGTCCCCAGCTCGGCCAGCCGGTCGGTCAGGTCCGACGTCTCCGCAAGAGAATCGATCGCCCAGCGGCTGTGACCGTCTTCGTCGTTCTCCAGAAGCAGATGGATCATCAGATAGCCATAGGCACGCGTCGGCATGTTGTACTGCCTGAAGCCCTGGTCCAGCCCTTCGATCAGGACTTGGGCCGAATCCTCGAGGCCAAGCTGAGCCGCGCGGTGGACGAAGCTGTCGCCGGTCGAGTAATAGCCCATCAACGTTTCCTCGAAGGCGCGCGACGTCCCATTGGGCTGCGCCGCCGCCAGATCCGCCGCGCTAACCCCGAAATGCTCCGCCCAGCGCAGGTAGTGCGTCAAATGGCTCGTCTCGCCGCCCGATTCGGTATCCAGGAATCGCAGCAGGTGCCTAATCGAATCGGCGTCTTCGGGCCGCGAATTCAGAATTCCGGCTGCCAGCATGCGGTAAGACGTCTTGACGATTGAATAGTACTGCAAAAAGAAATCGCGCATTTCATGATCGTACAAGCGCCTGTTCTTCAGCTCGACGAAAAATGGGATACGGAGCATGCGCCGCGCATCGGCACGTTGACGAATGCCTTCGATCTGGTCGAGCGTCAACTTGGTAGCAGCGGTCGGCAAGTCTTGGATAGCAGACATGGTTCCCTCCTTAAAGCGAGTTACTTGTACATGCACAGACACGCCTTACCTGACTTTTGATCTTTTTTTATTCAGATGGCAGTTAAAGTTGGAACACGAACGTGCTATTGTACTGCCCTAGATAAGTGCAGTACAACGACGTTAACCATACATGTAAGAATCTTTGTGAGCCACGTCGCCCTTTTTGTCAAGTGCCGTGAGAGGGAATTGAATGCCCTTTCTCAAGCCGTTGATATGGCGTGCCCCTTTCGGACGACCGGTCGCGGCTGGGCCGAGGCGGCCAAAGCCGTGAAGCTGCCGATCATCGTCACGACGAAGGCTCGTGATAGCCCGTCGGGCCCACCTTCCCCGAACTCGTGCGGGCGCTGCCGGGTATCGATATCATCGACCGCTTCTCGGAAGTAGCCGACTGGCAGCAGATCGGCCTCGCGGGCGGCGAGCCAGTTCTTTGCTGCCGCGCCCTGGCACTTAGGACAACGGCGGTTGCGACAAGAGTTGTAGGCAATCCGGTGGTGGCCGCAGTCCTCGCAGTGGAATTGCCCCTGAATCACCGTCGTGCGCGGCACGAGCCCGATCTCGCGGGCCAGCCTTCGCGTCTCGCGGTGTAGGGCAAGCCGTTATCCGACAGCCACTCGATCGGTATTAGCAATCGGTTCACCAAA
>Ga0306920_100002160_pt1 | contig 24768 bp, 21 predicted proteins | sample flu12Cox44000170_FD_204666 | JGI IMG/M metagenome (GOLD analysis project Ga0306920, IMG submission 204666) | Lab enrichment of tropical soil microbial communities from Luquillo Experimental Forest, Puerto Rico - flux4day.12C.oxic.44.000.170 (v2)... | ecosystem: Environmental > Terrestrial >...
AGGAAGCCGGGCGGAACCCTGTGGAGAAGAATCAGAGCTGCCCGGCCTGAGACTTAGGAGTGATGGAATACATTTTGGGGATGCCCCAAGGAATCGATCTGAGAAAAAGCCTCCTTTCGGCCCGTGATGGGAAAAGAGCGCGAGGCGGCTTGCTTATCAACGCCCCGGACTCTTGCCCATTCGGTCGAGATCGGCAAGTACTTCAGTCGGAATCTTCAGAGTCGCAGCCTTAAGATTCTCGTGAAGATGCTCGAGGGAAGATGTTCCGGGGATCAGCAGAATGTTGGGCGAGCGCTGGAGAAGCCAGGCAAGCGCAACCTGCATCGGAGTGGCATTGAGTGACCCTGCGGCTGCGTCGAGCGCCGACGACTGTAACGGGGTGAATCCTCCCAGCGGAAAAAACGGGACATACGCTATATCTTTCGCCGCGAGGTCATCGATAAAACCATCGTCATTTCTGTGTGCCACGTTATAGAAGTTCTGCACGCAAACGATTTCCGTAATGGTCTGTGCCTGCGCGAACTGCATGGGAGTGACGTTGCTCAGACCGATGTGACGGACTAGCCCCTGGCGCTTGAGTTCGGCGAGCACGGTCAAGGGCTCCTCAATCGATCCCTCCGACGGCTCGGTAAATCCGCCAACGCGAAGATTGACCACATCGAGGCTGTCGAGGCTGAGATTTCTCAGATTGTCATGAACAGCGTCGATCAGCTGCTGGCGAGAAAGAGCGGGAACCCAAGACTTGTCTGGCAGCCGACGGGCACCCACTTTCGTAACGATGACGAGACCGTCCGGATAAGGATGGAGTGCCCGCTTGATGAGCTGATTGGTCACGTGCGGACCGTAGTAGTCGCTGGTATCGATGTGGTTTACTCCGGACTCGACCGCCCCTCGTAGAACAGCGATCGCCTCGTCAGCATCGCGCGGCGGTCCCCACACCTGCGGGCCGGCAAGTTGCATTGCCCCGTAGCCCATCCGGTTTAAGGTCATAGATGTGCCCGGCAACGTGAAGCTGCCTGCTAGATTGAGCTGTTCGATCATGCCATCCTCCTGCCTCGTGAATTTGACTCACGTTTCCTGCACTCACCAGTATTGACGAGCCTGGCTGGTTTCATCTAAATGAGAGACTGTCTCTGAAACATTGGGTAATCGGAGGCTGTCTCAGGTTGCAAATATTTCCGTATGGCTACGAAGCGTTCAAAAACGGTCGCGCAAAAAGCGAAAGCTGCGCACGGGCCGCAGCAGAGAAGAAGTTCGCTGAGACCATGCCCCCTGTCGAAGCGTTGCGAGCCTGGATGTTGTTGTTTGTCGACTACATCGCGGCGAAGCAGATCATCGCCCCTGCTCTGAATACGTTCATCGGTGGCCCCTCTAAGCTCTATGAGGGCTCCCGCGCTCAGATTCAGGGAGCGATTGATGGGCTGGTGAAACGCGCAATCAAGAGCGGCGACATACGTGCGGACCTCGAGCCATTTGATCTGCTTCGGGCTCTCATCGGAGTCTCAAAACGTGGCGTCCAGCCCTGGCTGGCAGCAAAGTGCCAGGAGGCTGGTCGACATCCTCATCAGCGGTTCGCGACCGGTGCCGCTGTGCGGGAAATGATGGCCTGGCTTTAGCGCCGGGCTGACGGCCGATAGCTGAGAACGGTCTACGGCGTCCCGTACACTCGTTTGTAAACTTCGGCATTGCGCACGATGGCCTGCACGTACTCGCGCGTTTCGGTGAACGGGATGGATTCGACGAATTCGTCAATATCGCGATAGCTACCGCCGTTTCGCCATTCTTCGACTCGGCTGTCACCCGCGTTGTAGGCAGCCAGGGCATACTCCACTTGTCCATTGAAGTGATCGACCATCTTGCGAAAATATCGCGTGCCGAGCTGGATGTTGATGTTCGGGTCGAAAAGCGAATCGGCGTTATAGCCCTTCAATCCAATTTCCTTGGCCTCTCCTTTCCCCGTGCGCGGCAGCAGTTGCATCAATCCAAGCGCATTAGCACGCGACACGGCGCTGGGATTGAATTCCGATTCCTGACGAATGAGCGAAGAAACCAGGTATGGATCGAGTCCGTTTTCTTCTGACCACCGCCGCAGCGAGTCCCAGTATGGACGCGGGAACAGGCCGTGCCAGTACTCCGCCGGAAGCTGGTTGATTTCCATGGCAAAGTAGCCCGAAACGCAATGCTTCAGCGCCTGCAATGCGCGGAAGTACTCTCCCGCCGAACTGTACATCCGGGCGACTTCCAGCATCTCCCACGACGGTCCGTCGGTGGTGCCGTTCTGTAGCTCGCGCACAGCAAGATCCAGCGCCCCCGCGTTCTCCAGCAGCTTGGCACGGCTGTAATGCAGATCGTCATCCGGAGGCGTTGTTCGGAGGGCCTCGCCTTCGTACCCCTTGGGCGAAGAAATCTGCTGCAAGGCAGCGACACTCGTCGGAGTTGCCGATGGCATCAATGCCAGGCGCTTGCGCGCCAATACGCCGTAGTAGTAATTGCGGTACCGCTCGGAGAGCTTTTGGTAATACGCACGCGCCAAGGGAAGATCGTGATCATCTTCTGCGAGCCGCGCGCGCCAGTACATTGCGTTGGGCACCTCCGCGCTCGCCGGATAAAGCTCGACCTGCCGCGTGAACGCTTTCTTCGCTTCCTCATTGCGGCCCTGACGATACGTAAGCCAGGCATACTTCCAGTGCGCATAGGACGCCTTGGAGCCGCTGGGAAAACGCTCCTGTAACTCGCGGTAGTAGTCGATCGCGCGATCATAGTCCTTGCGCAGCAGGTACATGTTTCCGGTGGACATCAACGCGGACTCGAGCCAGGGCGAGCGAGGCATGCTGGTGCGCATGTAGGTAAGGATGTTCTGCACCTTTGCATCGTCCGGTGCGCTGCGCGCAAGCTCAAGCCGCTGATACCACTTCTCCGCCGCAGCGTCGCTGCCGTCGTCGGGAATGCGATCGAGCACCGAGGCGGCTTCCCGGTTCTGTCCCGTCTTGATCAGTGAATTGGCGTAGTCGATGAGTACGTCGGAGCGCATGCTGGCAGGAGCCATATCAAGCATGGCTTTGTACTCATCAGCAGCGGCGGAGTAGCGGCGTCCCTTGTACAGCTGTTCGGCGCGCTGCTGATGTTCCGCGAACGTGGGTGCAGGCAGAAATGCCGCTTCCGGGACTTTTTTCAAATCTGTCGCGGCACTGTCAGCAAGGTAGCTGGTGGCGTAGTCGTAGTAAATATGCCGAAGCAGTTCGGCGCCGGCTCGGCCTTGTCCGCTAGCGACGTATGCCTTAGCGAGGTAGTACTCGGCCTCCGGCCCCGAGCCGCGATAGCTTTGCAGGAGTCGCACCGCCTCTGCCGGACGATTGCTGGCCAGCAAAGCTTTGGCTTGAGCGATCATTGCGTCATAAGCATAGATGGAGTCCGGATAGCGGGAGCCGAAGTCACGCAGGTAGGTCAGCGAAGCCTCGGGATTATTGCTCAACACATAAGAATTGCCGATGAAGAAGGAGGTGTAGTCGGCAAGCTCGCCCATCTTCGGTGCGCCTTTTTGCATGGCTGCAATTGCGGCCGGATACTGCGCATCGATGTAATGCGCGTAACCTATTGCGAACCAGGCGAGCGCCCCTGCTTCCGTTCCGGCATGCTTCTCGGCGTAGCTCTGCACGCCTGTGTAAGCGGCCGGAGTCCGGAACTCGATCAGCTGGTGCGCCATCGGCCGGAGATCACTCGACGCTACGAACGTTCGCTTCAGCTTCTGCGCTCGCGCTACCGATGCCTTGGCCCGGGTCTTGCGGCTCTTGGACGCAGACTTCTTCTTGCTCGAAGACTTGGCGGACGACTTCGTTGATTTCTTTTTAGCCGAGCTGCCGCTCGATGCCGGATGGGACTTCGTCGAGGCGGTCTCGCCTGTGTAGGCCGAGACGGCAGCGCCTTGGATCAGCAACGAGGTGGCCAGAAATGGGACAAGAAGGTGGCTAAAAGACGTCACTTTAACCCAGTGTAGCGCGATTTGGGTGCGTCGCGAACGCCGCTACGTTGACCGTACGGATGCATGCACCGGCATCGACAGTGGCAAGAAATGCCTAGAACTCGGACGTTGACCGGGTACACGGCGCACTACCGTTGTTCACGCGTTCGCGGCACGTATCCCGCGGCTCGTCCCAAAACGGACCTTCCACCGGTTACAATGGCAGCAGAAAATCCCCCGCCCTGTTAAAATCCTGAATCTGCGTACAAATGGGAACCATCCAACCAAGAGTAGAAGGACAGGTTAACGACGAAAGCACGCTTGTCCATGCGGCTAAAGCCGGCGACATCAGCGCCTTTGAGGAGCTGGTGAAGCGGTACGACCGCAATGTATTCAGGATTGCGCAGCATATTACGCAGAACCGCGAGGACGCGGAGGATGTGGTGCAGGACGCTTTTCTCAAGGCGTACCAGAACTTGGCGAATTTCCAGGAGCAATCCAAGTTTTATACCTGGCTGGTCAGGATTGCGGTGAATGAGGCGCTCATGCGTCTTCGCCGCCGCCGTCCTGAGCGAATGGTTTCGCTTGATGAGGACATTAAGACGGAAGAAGACTCCATGCCGCGCGAGGTCGCGGACTGGGCTCCAAATCCTGAACAACTTTATGGCCAGGGCGAACTGAAAGAGATCCTGGGCAAAACGATTCAGGGATTGCCGCCCAGTTTTCGGACGGTATTTGTTCTGCGCGACGTCGAAGGTCTCTCGACCGAAGAGACCGCCGATGCGTTGGACCTAAGTATCCCGGCTGTGAAGTCACGCCTGCTTCGCGCCCGGTTGCAGCTGCGCGAGCGGTTGAGTAAGTACTTCAAAAATCGTGCTGGTGGAGATGGCAAAAAGTGACCTGCTCTGAATTTCTAAAAGAGCTGACAGATTACCTCGACAACACCATGGACCCTCAAACCAAGGCTGAGTTGGAAGACCATCTTCAGTGGTGCCACAACTGTTACGTCGTGTGCAACACAACCAAGATGACCATCGAGATCTACCGCGACTCCCACCTTTACGAATTGCCGGATGATCTCCGCGGCCGCCTTCGATCCGCCATCCTGAGGAAGTGTCAGGGCTCAAGCTAACAAGTTTCCCCGCCGCCGAAGCACGACTTCCGCCTTTCCAAGATGTTCCTGAGCAACTGCGAAGCATAAGGGTTGGAACAAAGCGCCTTCCACGGTTGGAACAATGGTGCTTCCCTATATGGCACTTTTGGGCCAGTATTAAATATCCACTATCGGGCCATTGTCAACTTAAGCCCTTGGAAGTAGAGTACTGGTGCATTTTGGTTGCGAGACAGCGCTCCGTCCCCGGGCTGCGCTACGACCCGTACTGCCTTCAACGCCACTGACAAGGAAATCACTATGACTAGCGTGCGTAAGGTTGCCGGAGTTCTCGTTCTGGGGCTCCTTTTCTGTGCGTCGGTCGCGATGGCGGCCGACATTGTGAGTTTCCATTTCATCAATACAGGGGGAAACACACTGGGCGGTGTTCCCGTCTATCCGTACTACGCCTCTGTCAACAATGGTCCTGAGATTACGGTTACGTGCGATGACTTCTATCACTTGAGCAACCCGGGTGACACCTGGGACGCCTACCGGACCTTTCTAGTCGGTGGAGATATAAGCCATACCAGGTTCGCTGGTTTGCCGAACGCGTTCACTACTTACCAGCAAATCGCGTGGCTGGCTGCGCAAGAGCCGTTGGTGGACAGGGCAACCGAGGGAACGATCAATTGGGCAATCTGGGAGCTGACGTCGCCGGGCTTGCAATTCACGGATCCGAACCCCCCAGGCGAGCAGCAGCAGATTGATAATTGGATCCAGGCCGCCGAGAAGAACTACCTGAATAATCCCGCTCCGTGGGAGAACCTGACCATCTACACCCCAGTTGATGCGCCTGACCAGGAAATGATAGAGATCGAGGTGGCGTCGCCAGAACCGAGCACCATGCTGTTGCTCGGCACTAGCATCGTTGGCCTCTGGTCGCAGCGAAAGCGCCTCTTATAGGCTCGTTGCTCGATCTTCACGCGAACGAGATCCCCCGGTTTAGATCCGGGGGATTTTTGTTTCAGAAGAGGGGCACAGCCGAAGTCCGGACACGATCGAGGCTCCCTACCTACACCGTGCCGGTTCCCGATGTGTGAAGGAATTGCGGATCGTGCTAGGCTCTTTCGCATGGCTGACGACCAAGGTGATCGTAAGAAATCTGAAAATGCTGCCGTAACCTGGGCCCGGTACTCCGAAATTGCATTCATCATACCCGCAGGTGTCGTTGCGGGGCTGCTCATGGGCAAGCTGGCTGACTACTTCCTTCACACGCACTGGCTGACGATCGTTGGCATCATCATCGGCGCCATAGCGGGATTCATGCAGCTGATCCGAATGGTTACCCGCGAGAACAAGTGAGATGTGAGTTATCAGGTCTAGGTTCCTGGTCTTGTCTGATGCGGAAATGTAATCGTTGATGCCCGATACCGAACTTGACCCCTCCGTTACTCCTGCTCGTTTCCCGCCGTGTGATGCGGCAGCGCCAAGGGCATGTCGGAAACATTCCACGCCCATGCCGCCAGCAGTGCCGCTCCTTCATTGATCTGATCGGGGATGACCTTGTCGAAGGTATCAGTTTGGCTGTGGTGCGCCTCGCGGTAATGCGCCGGAAGTTGCACGCAAAAATATCCCGGCACCCCCTTTTTCATAAACGGCACGTGATCCGAGCTGCCGAAATACCGAGTGCTTAACGGTTGCAATTCGAACACCCGCTGTAGAGGCTGATAGATCTCGGACATCAGGGGGGCCGTGCCCCACTGATCGTTCAACGCGATGCTGAAAACCTTCCCAGTCCCGGTGTCGTGAATCAGAATGCCATCCATTTTCGCGACCTCCGCGGCATGGTTGTTGAGATAGGTTTCAGCGCCTATGCCTCCCTGCTCCTCTCCGGTGAACAGGATGAATGTGATGGTTCGCTTGGGCTTCCACCCCAGGGCCTTCAAGGCACGCGCAGCTTCCAGTACAGCCATCGATCCGGTGCCGTTATCGAGCGCGCCCTGCCCCAGGTCCCAGGAATCAAGGTGGCCGCCGATGATCACCCGCTCGTCGGGATATTCAGAGCCTTTGATTTCAGCCACCGTGATGGACGCCGGTGCGGGCTTGTCGCTCAATGAATTCTGGAGGTTGGCCTTGAGCCTCACCGGACCAGCCTGGGCGAGACGCCAGATGAGGTCGTAGTCTTCATGCGTTAAGAACGCCGTGGGTACCTCACTGGGTTTGTATCGCGGACGCAGCGAAGTCATATTGAAAAGATCATCCATCTTTCCGCTATCGGTAAGGATCAGCGCTGGTTCTTGTTCACGGATCTGCTGCAGAAGCTGCCTACGCTCGCGGTTTCCATAGTCAGTTCCTGGTACGCTTCGCGACCCGGGAATCACGGCATCGTAGGCATTTTCGGGATTCGGATCAAGGGCCGCCACGTTCAGAGGCTTGCGGGCCAGCACAATCGCCCCTTTTAGCCTTCCCTTGTACTGCTCAAGCTCGGAAGCATTACTGACGTCGAGAGTCACAATGTTCCCGCTGATCTCGCCTGGTGTTGCTTGACTCCATCCATAGGCACGAATCCCAATCCGCCGCTGGATGGGGCTGATGAGCTCGGCAGTTTCGATCCCCCTTGTCCAGGCGTGCTCGATCGTGGTGGTCTCGAGGTGGGCTTCAATTCCGTACTCCTGAAAACGCTTCAGAGTCCACTCACTGGCGGCCTGCATCTGCGACGAGCCGGTGAGCCGCGGACCAATTTGCGTGGTCAGATACTCGAGATTCCTTATCAGTTCGGAGTGGGCCTTCACCTCATCGGCAATTTTCTGGTCAGCCTCCTCCATTGCATGACGATATGAGGCCTGCTGTTCAGGCGTGCGTTGGGATGTAGGCTGCGAAGCCTGTCCCAACAGCAAAGTCGCGAGAGTGATATGAAGGCAAATTATAAGCAGCGGACGTGCGGAGCGGACCATGACACCTTCCTGGAGATCACGACAGAAACCTTCATCATAGACGCGGTTCACAGTGGTTGGACATCTGGCAGGCAATGACGTGGCTCAAACCGGCAGCCTTCGTATGGCAAGTTTCATCTGAGAACGGCAGCAAGTGCCGCCCACCACCCTTGTGAAGCAGGCCGCCGCGTTCCCTCATGTATGCTTGAGCTTCTGGATGCTAGCACCCTGCCCACTCCGGCGCGAAATCAGTTTCCGCCTCGCGAAGAGCTCTTCCGTCCTGCTGGTTTTTTGTCTGCTTGGAGGGCTTGGCGCGGTGCTCGCACAGCAGGGGCAGGCTCCTCCTGCGCCAAACCTGCCGCGAGCCACCCGGCCCGAAACGCCTCAGACAGCAGCGCCGCCGAATCACGCCGATGTGCCTGGTGCGGGTATAGGCGTCGAAGCTCAGCAGCCTCCGGTAACGCCGCCTCAGCCCAGAGCCCAGGGTCCGATCACCAAAGCGCAGGCCAAAGAGCTCTTTCGCTCAGTGGATGAGATCCTGCGATTCGTCAACACCGATACCGGGCTGCCCATCAAGCAATCGGTGAAACGTAAGCTCATCACCCGCGAGGCGATTGAAAATTACATCGAGAAGCGCATCAAGGAGGATAAGGACACACAAAAGCTGGAGCGTTCACAGGCAATCCTCAAGAAGTTTGGCCTGCTGCCGCCCGGCTATGATCTGCACGCGCAATTTCTGCGGTTATTAGACGAGCAGGTGGCGGCCTACTACGATGCCAAAACGAAAACGGTGAACCTCTTGGACTGGGTTCCACCCGACCAGCAAAGGCCGGTGCTGGCCCACGAATTGACGCATGCGCTCCAGGACCAGAAGGTCGATCTGCAAAAGTGGTCCCTGGCCGGAGCGCCCGACGACCGTCCGCAGCCTGACAATCAAGAGGAGGTGGTCGAGGAAGCTCAGGCAGCGCGTCAGGCGGTGACGGAGGGGCAGGCCATGGTTGTGTTCCTCGATTACTCGCTCGCCCCAATGGGCAAAGATGTGCTCAGCGCCCCTGAAATGGTGGATGTGATGCGTGCCGGGATGGGCGACAGCAGCGAGTCTCCGGAGTTCTCGCGGGCGCCGATGTTTCTTAAAGAATCACTGCTAATGCCCTACACCTTCGGCATCGATTTCGTGCGCTACGTGCTGGTACACCGGGGAAAAGATGCGGCATTTCCCGGCATGCTCGATCGCCCACCGGCGGATACGCGCCAGGTCATGCAGCCTGAAACCTACCTGGCCAATGAAGTTGTACCGCCGTTGAAAGTTCCCGATCTCGACAAGTTGGTCGGGCGGGATTACGAACGCTATGACTTCGGCGAAATGGGCGAGTTTGATGTATATCTGCTCACAAAGCAGTACGCGGCAGAAAGAGATCCAAAGGAGATCTACCCGCATTGGCGCGGAGGCTATTACTTCGCGGTGCATCGTAAAAATACCCCGAAAGATCAGATTGCGCTGCTCTATCTCTCGCACTGGGATTCGCCGGAGGCGGCGCAGGAGTTCGCAAGAATCTACCTCGAATATTCTCCCCGGCGCTACAACGTGCCGGGAGGAACTATTGGCTCAGGGGGATCGGGGGACAGAGAGGTCTGGTGTAATTGCGGCGGGCAGGCAAACGTGAAGCTCAAGACAAAGGGGGAGGACTTGTTGATCCTGGAAGACTTCGATTCCAATACAGAAGAGAATCTTCGAGCAGCTCTGCTCCTCGGCAGAGTACCTGCCGGAAGTCCTTCCGTTCCCGCAAGAAAGCAAACCGGAGCGGCCATGCCGGGGCAAATCCCAAAATTGCGTACGACAATTCAGCCGGACCCGAGCATCAACTAAGGAAGCCTTCTCTCGCGAGTGCCGAACCCGGAACTTGCCAGTTTGAAGGGTGTTTGTGAATGTGCCCACCGTCTGCTCGCGAAACATCCTTGTTCGAGGCGAGACTCACTTATGAAGCCAGAATTCAGCTCTAGCAATGCACTGCTGTTCCTTTTGCCACTCATGGTCTGCCTGGCACTCCCGGCCTGGGCGGCTTTGGGTGATAACACCATGTCAGTCCAGAACGATCAGGTCCACATGAAAGGCACACTGCGGTTGGTAACGAGTGATCGTTACGTGATGCACGAAATTCGCACGTCCTCGGGCGGATCGGTGCGCGAGTACGTCTCGCCCGGTGGCACCGTGTTTGGGATTGCCTGGGATGGCCCGGGAGTTCCCGATCTCCAGCAAATACTCGGGCCCTACTTCGAGACAATGAAGCAGGCCGCAGCGCAACGGCGCGGTCACGGGCCACTGGTGATCGATACGCCGGAATTCTATTTCGCCCAGACCGGACACATGCGCGCCTTTCACGGAACCGCACATCTGCCGCAACAGTTGCCACAGGGCGTCACCGCCACAGATGTCAGGTGAAAGGGGAGCTAGCGTGCGATTACCAGGTTCACTAACTTTGCTCTGCAGCATCCTCGTTATGGCTGCGTGCGGAGGCGGCGGCGGCAATAACAATGGCGGCTCGAGCATCACATCGGTCAGCGTGAGTTGTAACCCGGCAACGGTGCAATCAGGACAGACAAGTCAGTGCAGCGCGTCGGTCAGCGGAACTGGAAACTTCAGCTCTGTGGTGACCTGGTCCGCGAGCGCCGGTTCGATTAACTCATCCGGGTTGTTCACCGCTCCGGCCACGAATGCGACGCTCCTCGTATCCATTACCGCAACTTCCACGCAGGACTCGAGTAAGTCCGGAACCGCGACCGTCACGGTAAATCCGGCAACGACGGCCAACAACATGCTCCCAATTGTGGTCGACGCCGGCCCGGCGCAGGACTACGTCAATGGCGCTTTCGCTTCGGTCACCATCTGTGCTCCCAATACGACCAATTGCCAAACCATCGATCATCTTCTGGTCGATACCGGCTCCTCCGGCGTGCGCATCATCAGCTCGGTGTTAACCCTCAGCCTTCCGCAGCAGATTGCCAACGGCAATCTGGTCACCGAATGCATGCAGTTTTCCGACGGGATCGCGTGGGGCCATGTCGCGATGGCGGACATACAACTCGCGGGCGAGAAGGCCAGTTCGGTCCCTGGTTCGGCATCCCAGGGCGTACCGGTACAAGTGATAGGAACATCGGTTGTGCCAATTCCCCAAAGTTGCAGTGCGAAGGGGACGCCGCAAGAAACAGTGCAAGCGCTCGGGGCGAAAGGCATTCTCGGAGTTGGGCTCTTTGAACAGGATTGTGGCAGCTTTTGCACCAACAACGCCGATCCAAACTTTCCGTTCTACTACACCTGCAATGGTGGTACCTGCACGCAGACCACTCAGAGCCTCGTCAACCAGGTTCAGAATCCGGTGTGGCTGTTCCCGCAGGACAACAACGGCGTGCTCATCTCTTTGCCTTCGGTACAGCAAGGAACCGGCGCCGCGAATGTGAATGGCTCGCTGATCTTCGGCGTCGACACCCAGGGCAACAACGCGCTGGGATCGGCAAAGCTCTACACCACCACGGCTGACGGCAACTTCCAGAAGCTGACATTCAACAGCAAGGACTACGTCAACAATTGTAGTACGTCTACCAAAGGCACCTGTTTGTATCCTGACAGCGGCTCGAATGCTCTGTTCATTCTCGATGCCAGCACGCTGGGAGTTTCGCGGTGCTCTGGCGGAAACTCGTCCTTCTATTGTCAGAATCCGACCAAGAACTTCACCGCTACTAATGTTGGCATGAATGGCACAAGCGCCGATGTGCAGTTCAGCATCGGCGACGCCAACTCGCTGTTCAGCAACAATCCGAACTCGACGGCATTCGTAGAACTGGGCGGCCCGAATCCAGGCAGCTTTGACTACGGCCTGCCGTTCTTCTATGGAAGGCCGGTGTTCACTATCATTGAAACCAAGAGCACATCGAAGGGGACCGGGCCGGCGTGGGCGTATTAGATAGTGCGGCGGTTCGGTGCCGTCTGTAGCTGGTACAAGAGCGAAAGGGAATGTTTCCCGGCTGGACCAAGCAACATTTCCCCTAATTGTTGAAGGCATACTACGCGAACCCGAAGGCCGCTCTACTTATTACTTCCCCTCACTCGCGCTCTGCAAGGGACCTTCGTACTCGTGTGACAGGTTTGCTGCGGCGCGAGCTCCCTTCATCGTTGCCTCGGCGGCAATGCGCGCCTTGGCCGAACCCTCCTCCAGCAGGTCCCATGCGAGTTTCGGATTGGCTTCGTACTTGGCTCTCCGCTCCTGAATAGGCTTGAGCACCTTCCACAAATTGTCAGCCGCCCAGCTCTTGCACTCGATGCAGCCAATGCCGGCAGTACGGCAACCCGCATAGACCTTGGCCATTGTTTCCGAGTCGCTGAAGATCTTGTGCAGATCGCCTACCGGACAAACATCGGGATTACCCGGATCGGTGCGGCGGATGCGCGCCGGATCCGTCACCATCGTTTTCAGCTTCGCCCGCATCGAGGCTTCCGGCTCGCTCAGCAGGATCATGTTATCGTATGACTTCGACATCTTGCGGCCATCCGTGCCGGGAAGCTTGGCGGCGGGGGTTAGCAGCGGCTGTGGTTCCAGGAAGATCACATCCCGTTGCGGGTCTTTGTCCCCGTCGCGCAGCGTACGCGGATAGAGCTGGTTGAAACGACGCGCTACCTCCCGTGTCAGCTCCACGTGTGGTACCTGGTCCTCTCCGACCGGGACATATAGTTTGCGCAGCGGTTCGCTTATATCCGCCGAGGGGCTATACATCAAGATGTCCGCCGCCTGCAACAGTGGATACCCAAGAAATCCGTAGGTGCCCAGATCCTTGTCCTTAATGTTCTCCCGCTGCTCTTTATAGCTTGGCACCCGCTCCAGCCAGCCCAGCGGCGTGATCATGCTGAACAGCAAGTGCAGCTCTGCGTGTTGCGGGACATGCGACTGGATGAATAACGTGCTGCGCTCGGGATCGAGACCGGCCGCCAGGTAGTCGATCATTACTTCAAGCGAGTTCTGCTTCACCATCCTGGTGTCGGCGTAGTCGGTCGTCAGTGCGTGCCAATCGGCGATGAAGAAGAAGCAGTCGTACTCGTCCTGTAGATTGACCCAGTTGCGCAGCGCGCCAACGTAGTTGCCGAGATGCAGTTTTCCAGTGGGCCGCATGCCGCTGAGGATGCGCCCCTTTTTTACTTGAGGTGACATTAGAGTCTAAGCAGGAATCCGTCGAAGAATCGAAGAACAGGGTACATCAGCGGACCAAGAATCCGCCCGCCGAAAAACATCAGGATCACCAGTCCCCACATGCCGATGCTGTCGTAAATGCGCAGCGCATTGGTCGAGAGAAAATGCCGGATCACGTGGCTGCCATCTAACGGCGGAACCGGAATCAGGTTAAAGACGCCAAGCAGCACGTTAATCTGCATCCCGGCATACAGAAGCAGCGCTAAGGGCATGAGCACCGAAGCGTCCGTCAGGGCGCCGCGCACCATGTTAAACACTACGATATGACCGAGCTGCGAGGTGCGCGCGATGAACGCCAGTCCGCATACGGCGGCGCTCGCGGTTAGAAAGTTGCTCACCGGGCCCGCTACTGAAGTAAGAATGTCATCGCGAACATAGTGCTTGAAATTGCGGGGATCAACCGGCGTTGGCTTGGCCCACCCGATCACCGGAAATCCCGTGGCCATCGCAATGGCTGGAAGGACTATAGTCCCGATCGGATCAATGTGTTTGATGGGATTAAGTGTGACCCGGCCCAAAAGTCGAGCCGTGGGGTCGCCCAAACGTGACGCCATCCATGCATGAGCCGACTCGTGTACGCTGATGGCAAACAGAAACACGATGATCTGGAAGACAATATCAACGACCTGAAAGCTCATGAGATTGTCTTCGATACTACCATGCTGAACTATGTTGAATCGGCGCACAGCAAGCCGCCGGGGAGAACGTGCACCGCGCGCCGATGTCAGCCAGAGCACTTCCGGCCCCTGTTAACAGCTCATTCGGCGACTCTGGTTGACCGCAGTGAACAACGGGGCCTAACATCTAGGCGATGTGATTGGGGCCATCGACATGATCGGCCAGACTGTCTCCCACTATCACGTTCTGGGCAAGCTCGGTGGGGGTGGGATGGGAGTCGTGTACGAGGCGGAAGACACTCGCCTCGGGCGCCGGGTTGCGCTGAAGTTCATTCCCGACAACCTCATCGGGGACCACAAGTCGCTGGAGCGTTTTTTCCGTGAGGCGCGCATAGCCTCACAACTCAACCACCCCAACATCTGCACCATTCATGACATCGGTGATGTGGATGGCCACCCCTACATCGTGATGGAGAAGCTCGAAGGCGCAAGCCTTCGAGACCTTATGCATGGCAAGCCGATGGATATCGAGAAAGTTTTGGATATCGGTATCCAGGTGTCGGATGCGCTGGCGGCGTGCCATGCCAGGGGCATCATCCATCGCGACATCAAGCCCGCCAACATCTTCGTCACGCCGTCAGGTCAGGCAAAGATCCTCGATTTTGGACTGGTAAAGCTGTCGCCTGAGTTTGGCAGCGAAGGCCCGATGGAAGACCTCACCGGAGCAGGCACGCGGTGAAGATCTCGACGCCCGCAGCGATCTGTTCTCGCTGGGCGTAGTGCTCTACGAGATGGCCACCGGCTACAAGCCCTTCCGCAAGAACAACTCGGTAAATTCGTTGAATGCGTTGCTCAACGAACGGCCTCCTTCGCCCCGCAAGTTGAATCCGGCTGTCCCAGACGACCTGGAGGGCATATTGGGCCGCGCCATGGAGAAGGACCGTGGCAACCGTTATCAGACCGCTCTTGCCATGAAGGGCGACTTAGAGTCGCTGAAGAAAGAGAGCGAGCCGGGTCTCACCAAGAGCGCGCGTCAGCGGCCGGCCCTTCCATACAAGCTCAGAACCAGCACCTTCGAGACTCCCAACCGCTGGCAGACCTTCGCCCTGCTCGGGGTGATTGCCCTGCTGCTTACCATTTTGATTCCCGTTGGAGTATGGTGGCTCAAACATCGTCCCGGCGCAGCGGGGGCGAAGAACACTGTGGCTGTTCTTCCGCTGCGCAACCTGAATGGCGATGTGAGCGTGGATTTCCTCCGATTCGCCCTGGCCGACGAGATCACCAACACGCTGGCCTACAACCGATCGCTCGACGTTCGTCCCGCGTCGATGACCCAGAAGTACTCCGGCAATGATGTCGATCCGCAGCAGGCTGCCCGCGCACTGCATGCAGCCATTATCCTGACGGGACATTTCGTGCAACGCGGAGACAACCTGGTTGTCACACTGGAGGCTGTGCAAGCCAGCGACAACCGGTTGATCTGGCAGACCAACTTTACCGCTCCCGCTCAGGACCTCATCGCATTACAGTCCGGGCTGGCCGCCCAAGTACGACAGGGATTGCTGCCGTTGATGGGTGTTGGCCAAGGTACGGAGGAGGCCGGCTCGCGTCCGAAGAATGCTCAAGCGTACGATTTGTATCTGCACAGTCTGGCAATTCCGCATGACCCGGTAGCCAACAAAGATGCGCTTGCTGTGCTGCAGCAGGTTGTGCAGATGGACCCTACTTATGCCCCGGCATGGCAGGAACTCGGCCTGCGGTCGTACTACGATGCAACATATTCAGACGGCGGCGAGCAGATGCTCCAGCAGTCGAATCGGGCATATGCACGCGCATTGCAGATCGACCCCAATTTGACGGTCGCGCTCGGCCAGCAGATCACCAACGCTGTAGAACGGGGAGAGCTGGGTAAGGCCTACGAGTCGGCGCAAGCGTTGGTGAAGAGCCGGCCGGAGAGCGCACAGGCGCACTTTGCGTTGAGCTACGTTTATCGTTATGCCGGTATGTTGCCCGAGTCGGCGCGCGAATGTAACTCCGCGCTCACACTTGACCCGGGTAACTACATGTTCCGCTCGTGCGCGTGGACATTCATGGAACTGGGGCAAACGGAGCGGGCGGCAGAGTTTCTCCGCCTGGACGCAGCGTCGGAGTGGGCGGCTTACGTGAAGCCATCTTTGCTGCTGCGGGCGGGCAAAGTGGACGAGGCGCGCGAGGCCGTTAAGCACATGCCGACGGCACCCCGCTACCATCGCGACCTGCTTGAGGCCTGCCTGGGCTTGCGCCCCTCCGGGGAACTGGACCGCATTGCCCACGAAGTTGAAACCAGCCAAGTCAATGAGCTGGATCCTGAGCTGCTCTACTACCAGGGAGCGTGGCTGGGGTACTGCGGTAAGAACCAGGTGGCGCTTCAGCTTCTGCAAAGCGCTGTCGAGCGCAACTATTGCGCGTATTCGAACATGCTCAATGATCCATTGCTGGCGAAGCTTCGCGGCGATCCCGCCTTCGATAAAGTCCTCACCTCAGCCAGCGCCTGCCAGGAAGTTGTCAAAGCCAGAGAGGAACGGAAGAAATAGCGAGTGATTGGCAGTTAGCACCCGGCGCTTGACAATCAGTCGTTGGCAATTAGTAGTCAGCGATCGTAGCTGTTTGGTAGTTGGCGGTCGTACAGTCGGCGGAATCGCGACGATTACCCCCGTCATCCTGACCGGAGTGAGGCCGTCCCACAGTGCGGAACGGCTAGACGCAGTCGGAGGCGCCCTATGCTGACCGTAAAACACAGCGCGCTACCGGACTTGCGGCTCACCATGGCTCGAGCGCACTTACCACCATTTCCGCAAATTCACATTCTTACCAACCATGCCTGATCGCATCGAGGATTACGCTCTCATCGGCGACTGCGAAACGGCTGCACTGGTCAGCCGGCAGGGCTCAATCGACTGGCTATGCTGGCCTACGTTTGCTTCTCCTGCATGCCTGGCGGCCTTACTCGGAACCGAGGAGAACGGACATTGGACGATCGCACCCGCGCTCCCGTTTCGCAGCACTCGCAAGTATCGCGACAGCACGCTGATTCTGGAGACCACCTTCGAGAATGACGAAGGGAGCGTGCTGCTGATTGACTTCATGCCCGTTCGCGGCAAGTACTCCGACCTGGTGCGGATCGTGCGCGGCACTCGCGGCAAGGTGCGAATGTGTATGGAGTTGGTCATACGATTCGACTATGGCCGCTCCGTTCCGTGGGTCACACGCTTAGAAGACGGAACTCTGCGGGCAATATCGGGACCCGATATGGCAGTGCTGCGCACCGCCGCTTCACTGCGCGGCGAGAACCTGCGGACCATCAGTGAATTCACGCTCAGCGAAGGAGACTCACGTTCTTTCGCCTTCACCTACGCACCGTCCTATGGCGATCTTCCCAAGCCCATCGAGCCCGAGCACGAGTTGCAACTGACGACCGACTTCTGGCTCGAGTGGAGCAATAAGCTGATCTATGAGAACACCTACAACGGTGACTACCTGGAAGCAGTGCGGCGTTCGCTGATCACGCTGAAGGCGCTTACCTACGCGCCGACGGGAGGAATTGTTGCTGCCGCCACCACGTCGCTCCCGGAAAAGCTCGGCGGTCAGCGCAACTGGGACTATCGCTACTGCTGGCTGCGCGACGCGACGTTCACGTTATTGGCCCTGATGAACGCCGGCTACTACGAAGAGGCTGGCGCGTGGCGCGACTGGCTGCTGCGGGCAGCGGCGGGCAGCCCTGCCCAGGTGCAGATCATGTACGGAATCCGGGGCGAGCGGCATCTGCTGGAGTGGGAGGTGGACTGGCTGCCGGGTTATGCGAGCTCGCGGCCAGTGCGCGTAGGCAATGCGGCTTCGATTCAGCTCCAGCTTGATGTTTATGGAGAGGTGGCTGACGCAATGCTCCACGCCGAGCTCGGTGGATTGCCGTCGCGCAAGACGGACATCGATCTCCAGAATTGCCTCACCGAGCACCTAGCTTCCATCTGGCAAGAGCCCGATGAAGGGATTTGGGAGGTACGAGGGGGAAAACAGCAATTCACTTATTCCAAAGTGATGGCATGGGTCGCCTTCGACCGCGCGGTGCAATCTGCCGAGAAATTTGGTGGCAGTCGCAACCTGCAACGCTGGCGCGAACTCCGCGATCAGGTACACCGCGAGGTTTGCGAGAAGGGTTTCGATCCCCAGCTCAACAGTTTCACTCAGGCTTATGGCTCTAAGAGACTGGATGCCGCCCTGCTGCTGATACCTCAGGTCGGATTTCTGCCCATTCAAGACCCACGAGTTCGCGGCACGATCGAAGCCATCGAGAAAAATCTGATGTGCGAAGGCCTGGTGCAGCGATACCAGACTGTTGGATCGAAGGATGGGTTGCCTCCTGGCGAAGGCGTATTCCTGGCGTGCAGCTTCTGGATGGTGAGTGCGCTCAACCTTCTCGGCCGCCGCAAAGGTGCGCGAAACCTCTTCGAGCGCCTGCTTTCCCTGCGCAATGACGTTGGATTGCTGGCGGAAGAATATGATCCGCAGACCGGGCGACAACTGGGCAACTTCCCGCACGCTCTATCGCACATCGCCCTCGTGAACTCGGCATTCGAGTTCGTCCGCAGCAGGAATCCGGCGAAGCAGCGTACTGGCTCTGAACCGGCTTCGGCAACCGGCAAGCACTCAGCACAAAGCTAGCTACGGTTCGGTCGAAACCTGCTCGATCTTATCGGTGGTGATGCTTCTAAACGCCGCATCGAGTATTAGCTGATTACGCAGGCCTTCTTCTCCCGGCACTTCGAACTCGCGGCCTTCCTCAACTGCGGCGGCGAACGCGTCGAGTTGTAAGGCATAGGAGTCATCGTTCACGACTTCTTTGCGCTCCTCTACTTCGAAGCCGCGCCGCAGCTGCAGCACAACGGGAGCGTCCACCGTCATGGCATTCACGCTCGACAACACACCTGTTTCGCCGATCACCTCGAGATCTGTCTGATAGGTTGCGCGGCCTGACACGGATATGGTGGCCAGGCATCCGCCGCTGAAGCAGAGAACACCAGAAGCCGACGCCTCGAGCACGGAGTGCGAATCGTATTTCGCCTGCATGGTGACGCTGTCCACCTGATCGTCGAGAACATAGCGCAGCGTGTCGATACAGTGAACGCCGATGTCCGCCAGCGGCCCGCCCGTCGCAAGCTTAGGATCATTGACCCAGGTGCGAGGGCTGCTGAGCATCGGCGCCGCAAAACTTGCTCTAGCCAGCAGGGGTTGGCCTATCGCTCCGGCCGATACTCGTTCTCGGAACCAGCGCACGCTGTGCTCAAATCGCATATTGTGCGCGACCCCGAGCAACACGCCGGCTGTTTGCGCCGCCTCAACCATTCGTCTGGCCTCAGCGCTGTTCATCGCCATTGGTTTCTCGACAAGAACAGGCTTACGGCAACCCACCGCTTCCAGAACATCAGGCAGGTGCAAAGCATCGGGCGATACGACGAATACGACATCCACCGCAGGGTTGGAGCAGAGCTCCGCGACAGAGGCGAAGGCGTGCGGCACAGAGAACTGCCGTGCAGAATCCTGCGCGCGCTGCAAGTCACGCCGGGAGAGCGCGCTCAAGCGGCAGCGCGTTGTGCGCGCAAACGCCGGAATCAGACGCTTGACCGCGTGATGGCCGAATCCGACGATTCCAAACCTAATCATAGCGAGCACTTAGAACACCGCCAGGCAACCTTGTTAAGAATAGTTACGCGGGAAACCTAAGGACACAGAACGTGTTTCTAACGTTAAGATAACGCTCACGCGCCGGTGACGTGAAGTTGCTCAGGTAGCAAGCGATGCTTCTGCGCGTTGCCCGAGGAATTGTCAATGCAAAAGTCGGATACCAAATGGTTTCTGGGTGTTTTGGCGGCGGTTCTCTTGTTCAGTGTATTCGGATTACCGTATTTCTCTCAGCTCGGCCATCCTATGTGGTCGCTGCTGGTGTACCTGTTCTTTTTTGTGATCTTCCTCTATGGCCGGAACAACCGCTTACCGAAAGAGCGAAAGCGGGAAGTAAGATAGACCTCTGCACCTGCGCAGAGGATTCAAGTTGCCATCCCTTCACGCAGCAATCCAATCGCTGTTGATAGCCGGCCCCGCCGGGCGTCTGGAAGCATTGCTTAACGTTGGCACCTCCGACGCAACCCATTCAGCGCTCGTGTGCCATCCACACCCCTTGTTCGGCGGAACCATGCACAACAAAGTCGTGTTTCACGCCATGAAAGCGTTGCACTCGTTCGGATTCCCAGTACTGCGCTTCAACTTTCGTGGAACTGGCCACAGCGAAGGCACTCACGACAATGGCCGCGGGGAACAGGATGACGTTCGCGCAGCGCTCGCCTGGCTGAAACATGAGTTCCAGTTGCCGATCGTCTTCGCGGGATTTTCCTTTGGCAGCGCCGTGGGTTCGCGCGTCGGCTGTGCCGATCCTGACGTGCGGGCGATCATTTCTCTTGGCACTCCGATAGAAGCCCAGGGGCGAACGTATTCTTTCGATTTCCTGAAGACCTGCACGAAACCGAAGCTCTTCCTGAGCGGAGACCGTGACGAGTTCGGCGAGCACAACGCTCTGGAAACCTTGGTGGCTACGGGCAGCCGATCCCAAGGAACTTGTGTTCATCCCCGGGGATCACTACTTCGCGGGGCATCTTGAGGAGATGCGCTTGACCATCGAGAGATGGCTGCACGAGCTGTTCGATCATGGCAGTAACAAAGTTTCATCCTGAGTGGAGTCAGTGCGTCACGCGAAGCAGGGTGCACGAATAAAGTCCGAAGGACCTCTATCAAGGATACAAGTCTGCACAATCGGGGTCTTTCGACGCCTCGCACCCGCTCGTCGTTGACAAGTGCAACCAAAGCCTGCCTCAGGATGACAGATTAGTAACCGCGTGACAGGGTTGTTATTTCCATCTCGCCTCGCAGATAATCGCAACTGCGACTCATGCCCGCCGAACGCCTGCAAAAGATCATCGCCGCTGCTGGAATCGCATCTCGCCGCAAGGCCGAGGAGTTGATCACCAGCGGCCTGGTTTCCGTGAACGGCCAGATCGTTACGGAACTTGGCACCAAGGCTGATCCGGCTACAGACCACATTAAGGTAAACGGGAAGCCGCTACGCGGGCCGGAGCGCCAGGTTTATCTGCTTCTGCACAAGCCAAAGGGATATGTCACCACTGTGGCTGATCCTGAAGGACGCCCAACCGTACTCGACCTCGTCAAGGGAATTGGTGCGCGAATCTATCCGGTGGGGCGCCTGGACTACCTGAGCGAAGGCCTTCTGCTGCTGACCAATGACGGCGCACTCGCCCAGAAGCTCACACACGCCTCTTCGCACGTTCCGAAGACCTACCTGGTTAAAATCAGCGGAAAGGCAAGTGCCGAAGAAATCAGCAAGCTGCGTGTGGGGCTGTTTCTCCCGGCGGAGACCAAACCTCTCCCCAGCCGCGAAGGCAAAGAGCAAAGGCGGCGCTCAGCGGCGGTGAGGACTGGGCCAGTGCGTATCGAACTGCTGCGCGATGCGGCCAATCCCTGGTACGAGATCACGCTCATCGAAGGCCGCAACCGGCAAATCCGCCGCATGTTTGAGCAGGTCGGGCATCATGTCGAGAAAATCAAGCGCGTGCGTTACGGGCCTCTGCAACTCGATGTAGAGCTGGGCCACTTCCGGCATCTAAGTACGCAGGAAGTCGCGCAACTCCGGGCAGCAACACTGGGCTCTAAGGCAGTGCCGAAACGTAAGCGGGCGGCCGAGGAAGCTGTGACGGGAGAGCGCGGTCGAAAAGCCCCAAAAGGCCGTTCGAGGCACAATTCCGGTGCACGCCGACGAAGGAAATAGCGAACCGCAATACCGTTGTGATTTCTTGATCGTCCAAGGGGTAGAATGACAAATTTCACATCGCTGGTTGCGGCGTATCTGCATACGCTGCCCAGCTATCAACCGGGCAAGCCGGTCCGGCAGGCAGAACTGGAGAGCGGCGTGGATTGTATCAAGATGGCTTCAAACGAAAATCCTTTTGGGCCATCCTCGCTTGCCCGGGAAGCCATTCACCGCGCCGCTTGCGACGCTCATTTTTATCCCGATAACGATCTGATCGAGCTACGTGGGGCGCTTGCCGAAGTGCACAGCTTGAACATGAACCAGGTGATGATCACCTCCGGTTCGACCTCGTTCCTCGACGTGCTGGCGCGAACCTTGCTAGGGCCAGGACTGAACGCCGTCACCAGTAAGCTGTCATTCATTGTGTATCCGCTGGTGACGCGGGCTACTGGCGCTCGGCTAATCGAAGTTCCGCAGCGTGATCATGGCTTTGATCTGGATGCGATCGCCGATGCGGTGGACGTCAACACGCGCGTGGTTTACATTGCTAATCCCAATAACCCGACTGGAACCATGGTCGAAGCGCATGCCATCGACCGATTCCTGGATCGCTTGCCATCGCACGTCATCACGGTACTTGACGAGGCTTATTACGATTACGCCAGCTACTTCGCCGTACAACGTGGAGTGGAGTACTCGCACGCGCTCGACTACGTTCGCGAAGGCAGATCCGTCGTGGTCTTGCGCACGTTTTCTAAAGCTCACGGACTGGCTGGACTCCGTGTCGGTTACGGTTTAGGCTCCCCGGAGTTGCTGGGCTACTTCAACCGGCTCAAGCCTCCATTCATGGTGTCATCTCTGGCAGAAACGGCGGCGTTGGCCGCGCTGGCCGATGCGGACCACGTCGCCATGTCAGTGCGTACCAATGCAGCTGAAGCCGAGCGATTGCAGCACGAGCTTTCAGCGCTCGGAATTCGCGTCGTGCCGACCTGGGCGAATTTCCTGTTCTGTGAGATCGGCGACGAGTGCGCGTCGTTGTGCCGGCAATTACAGGATGCCGGCATCATTGTCCGGCACATGACGGGCTCCTGGAGCGCACCACATGCCTTTCGCGTGTCGGTGGGTACGCCGGAGCAGAATGAGCAATTCATTCAGGCGTTCAAGCGCGTTATGGCGCGCGTTCCGGCATAGAGGGTGGTCTACCATCATCCGGGATGGGTAGGGGTTCTCGACTCGTCGTTCACCAGCGGACTCCTCACTCAGGATGACAAGATATTTGCGGTATCCCATCCTAGCTAAGCTGGCGCCGCATTTGCCCCTAGGATAGGGGACTAAGCAGTGTTATGCGTGCATCCTTGCCTTGTCCATCTGCGAAAAGTCTTCCAGCATAGGTAACCGGGCTGCGCCGTACAGTCCGGCATCGCTGCCCAGCAATGCCGGTGTGACAAGGGTGCTCTTCGTGCGTTCCTTTCGATCCGGTGAGGTCAGCGAGTAGATCGACGAGCGAAATTTCATCTCCTCGAACATGGTGGGGGCGAACGTGTTCCATGAACTCGCCACCCCGCCGCCGATGACATACATCGGCAGATTAAGCGCGTTCACCATTGCGCCAATGCCGATTCCCAGCGCCCGGCCCACGGTTTCGAAGATCCGCTTTGCCGACGCATCCTCCTGAACAGCCAGGTTGTGAATGGAGCGCGAAGTGAATTGCACAGGATCGTGCGAAAGCCGGACCAGCTCTTCGGAAGCTTCATTGCGAGCGATCGCTTCGCGCGCCATGCGTACCACAGCAGTCGCCGAGGCATATTGTTCGAGGCATCCCCGGCTGCCGCACCCGCAAGGATGGCCGTCAGGAAAGACGTTGAAGTGCCCCAACTCACCAGCCATTCCGGTCATGCCGTGCCACAGGCGACCGTTGAAAACCAAGCCCCCGCCCACGCCGGTGCCGAGGGTATACATTGCCATGTGATCGACTTCCCGGCCCGCGCCCAGCCACTTTTCGCCCATAGCGGCGGCATTGGCATCGTTCTCCAAAATGACATTGGTTCCAAGTTGCTTCTCAATCACCTCGCGCACCGGGAAGTTCGTCCAGTCGGCGAGATTGGGAGAGGCCATGACCATACCGGTCGCCATGTCGATAAATCCCGGCACACCGATGCCGATTCCGCAGAGTTCGCAGGAGGCCTTGTATTGCGCCCGCAACTGAACGATAGCGTCACACATGTCCTTGATGACGAAATCGCGGCCACGCTTCACCTCGGTTCCGAGGGTAAGCTTTTGCAGCAGCCTGCCGCTGTCGTCCACGGCAGCGATACGCAAATTGGTCCCGCCCAAATCCACTCCGATGGCGAATGTTGGCATGAAGCCCCCTGATCGAAGAATTCGGGGCTATAGCCCCCTATCGTTTCCTCTGCTTCATTTTGCTGGCTTGCAGGCCAGCTCTGCCCGAAACTCACCGCTGGCAATGCGGACAGTAGTGACTGCTGCGACCAGCGATGATAACTCGCTTGATAGGTGTTTGGCACACCAGGCACGGCTCACCCCTGCGGCCATAGACCCGATGCTCTAGCTGGAAAAATCCTTCCTGGCCTTCTGCGTCTACGTAATCGCTGACCGACGATCCGCCGGCGGTGATTGCCTCGTTCAAGACCTCCTTCAGTGCAGCGTGCAGTTTACGCAATTGCTCGCCCGTGAGGGAGGCAGCGCGCCGCCGGGGCCGAATACCTGCGCGGAATAACGACTCGTCCGCATAGATGTTCCCCACTCCGCTGAGCAGCCTCTGGTTGAGCAGCGCGCTCTTTATAGGAGTCTTGCGGCCCCGAAAGAGGTTGATGAAGCGGTCGATCTGCGAATCCAGCGGTTCGTCGCCGGGAGCGGTAAAACCGGAACCGGTTCTCGCATCTAACCGGACCACCGCCAACCGGCCAAAACGCCTGGGATCGATGAACCGCAGTTCCCTTCCCGACCTCAGCCCGAGGATAACGTGCGTGTGCTTCAGCAACTCATCGTGCGGATCGCACACCTGCATGCGGCCTGTCATGCCCAGATGCACGATCCATTGACCATGCGGACGGAGCT
>Ga0306920_100002161_pt1 | contig 24765 bp, 15 predicted proteins | sample flu12Cox44000170_FD_204666 | JGI IMG/M metagenome (GOLD analysis project Ga0306920, IMG submission 204666) | Lab enrichment of tropical soil microbial communities from Luquillo Experimental Forest, Puerto Rico - flux4day.12C.oxic.44.000.170 (v2)... | ecosystem: Environmental > Terrestrial >...
TCGCTGCATGCCGGGGAACCGGCGGCGCAACTTCAAAAAGTTACTTTGCCTGGAGAGAACAAGGACAGCCTTGCCGAACTGCTCGTGGCCGACGGTCTGGTTCATCCCAAACAATCGCCGCAGGCCCTCGCAGGCATCATCGGTCTGGGCGGAAACACCGGCCCACTCGGCCCCGTTCCGGCATTCGCAATGGAACGGATCAGCCAACAACAATGGGCCGAGGCCATGGAAGAATATCAACGGCTCATCGATGAAGAGGGAGATAATCTAGTCCCGGTCGGCGCGGAAACCGGTCCGACGCGGCGAAGCGTGCAACTGCGGCGCTTGTGTCATGTGCGAATGGCCGCCGCACCGCCCTCCGCCCTGGCTCAACATCAGAAACGGGTTGAGGCCCTGGCCGACAAGTTATTTCACGGAGGCAAAGACAAACGCACTCTCCAAGCACTCGAGCGCCTTGGGAACGACCTGTTTTGCAGCCGGCCTGCCGGACCGGCTCTGGAGTTGCTCGGCGACCTGGCTTTTGAGCGAGGCGATTTCGCCAAGGCCCAGTCCTGGTGGCGCATGCTGGTCCTTCCGGTATCTGAAAAGGAAACCGGGACCACGTTGCTGGTTCCCTCAGGTCCCGCCGACCCGGCCCGCATTCGCGCCAAGCAAATCATGGCCGTGGCTTTTCTGGGAGAGCCCTCGCGGGCCGAGGCCGAGTTGAAAGCATTTCAGCGGCGACACCCGAAAGCCCAGGGAAGACTGGCGGGCAAGGACGGACTCTATGCCACGATTGTCGCGGAGGTGATCCGCAACCTCCCACGAGAGGAAGCGGTGGACGATCCCTGGACCACGTTTGCGGGAAGTCCAACTCGCAACCGTATTTCCACCGGCAGCCCTTCCGACCGCTGGTGGGCCGACGGACCTACGTGGCGCGTCAGCCTGTTTTCCGAAAAAGACCTCGTGCCGCTGCCCGGCTCGAAGCGACCGCTTCGCTTCCATCCGGTCATCGTCGAGGACAAGGTCCTCATCACCGACGAGCGGACGGTAACTGCCTACCACCTGCTGACCGGCAAGGAGGTGTTTCGCTATGATCCCTTCGCAGCCGGTCCCGGTCCCGGCGCCGACAGGGCCAATGATGCTTTCACCTTGACCGTGAGCAAGGGCCGGATTTACGCTCGGCTGACCCAGCCGAAACGCCAGGGCGGAAAAAGCTACCTGGTGTGTCTGGATATGATCCAAGATAAGAACAAGGTTCAGGCGCGCGAGCGCTGGCGGGTCCAGGCCAAGGATTTCGAGTTCGAGGGATCCCCGCTGGTTCACAACCGCCTGGCCTTCATCGCCCAGACCGCCTCCGCCGACAAACGAACCCGGACCAGTCTGGCCTGTTACGATGCCCTCACCGGGAAATTGCGCTGGCTCCAGGAAATCTGCGACACGCCGCATCAAGGCCGTCCGGGGGCAGGACACCTGCTAACTCTGGCGGATTCTCAGGTGGTCTATTGCAGCCAATCGGGGGCCATTGTCGCGGTCGATTCCGGTACCGGCAAACCGAAGTGGGGAATTCGCTACGTGAGCCGAGGCCGGGAAAGAAAAGACGGCTTCTCTTCGCCGCGCGACTTGTGCCCGCCGCTGGCCGCGGATGGGCGGCTATTCATCGCTCCCGCCGACACGGACCGAGTTTTCTGCCTCGATGCCTTGACGGGGCGAACCCTGTGGGACCGTGGGGGCATCGAGGTCGTGCATTTGCTCGGCGTGGCCCGGGGACGCTTGATCTTGACCACTCCCCACGGTCTGAAGGCAATCATGGCCGACACGGGCCTGGATCAGGGAGGCTGGATGAAACCGGATGTCGGCACCTTGCCGCCGATGGGCCGCGGCATCCTGGCCGGCAACTGGGTATTCTGGCCGACGCGCAACCGGAATTTGCCGCTCCGCGCCGTCACCCTGGATCAAGGGGAACAAGAGGACATGGATCCCAACCGCCTCCGCTTGCTTGAGCCGGGCAACATGGCTCTGGGAAATGGGTGCCTCGTCGTGGCCGGGCCGGATGAACTCGTCGGCTATGTCTCCCCCCGGCGGCTTCTGGAGCAAAGGCAAACCCAGGTCAACCAGCCACCCGCTTCGCTGCAGTCGCTGTATCTTTTGGCCCAGTCCCAGGCGGAGGCCGGTCTATATGATCTTGCTCTTGTCAATTTCGGCCGCCTTGCAGGTTCTCCTCTTTCCGAGCAGTGGCAAGGCCGGCCAATTCAGACGTTGGCCCTGGAACGGCGTCATGCCTTGCTTTTGCAACTGGCCTTGCGCGCGGAAAAACAAGCCACGCCGCGCTGGCAACAAGCGGCGGAGTTTTTCAAGCAAGCGGCCGGCCCCGAGTTTCCAGTTCCTGCGCGCCTGCTGGCCAACATCCGCCTGGCGGAACTGTGGGACCGTGCCGGTCAACCGCAAAAAGCCGTCGGTGCCTGGCAAGGCATTCTTCTTGATGAAAAGCTGCGCGAAAGCGTTTTTTTTTCCAGGAAACGTTCCCCTCAACTAGCGGCCGTCTTGGCCCGGACCGGCATTCAAAAGCTGATCGATCAACACGGCGCTGCGGCTTATGCCGATTTCGAAATAGAAGCCAAAGAAGCTTACACTAAAGCCCGGGGCTCCGTTCCCCTGCTTGACAAACTAGTGCGGGCTTACCCGAGTGCTTCGGTAACCCCTGCCGCTCTATCGGACCTGGCAAGACAGGAAGAAAAAGCAGGTCGGTTCGCCGCGGCCGCCCAGGCCTATCGCTTGTTCCTCCAGGGCAAGCCAGCCGATCCGGTGCCGGGGCTGATCGGTCTGGCAAAGGCCTACGAAAAGCAACAGTGTTTTGCCGGCGCCAGGGCAACCTGGATGTTCCTGGCCAAAAACTTCGGCGACAGGCAAGTGCAAAGCCGACGGGTGCGCGATTTGGCCGCTGACCAGCTTCGGAAAAGTCAATATCAGGATGATGAGAAAAAACTGTCGGGATGGTCCGGGCCCCTGGTTCAAAGGTGGACCTGTAGCGCAGGCGACCTTCTCCTGCCCGCGCGGAATGCTTTGTCGGCGAATCCCCAAGCCGTTTTCCTTGCCCACGTGAATCGGTTGAGCTGCAGGGAAGCGGTCGATGGAAAGGAGCGCTGGGAACGTACGCTGCCCTTCACTCCCACCTGGGTTGGGCTTCATGCAGACTTGCTTGTTACCGCGGGGAAACAGGGCATTGCGGCATTGCGCCTGGAAGATGGCCAATTAGTCTGGACCTTGGAACCCAGGATTCCAGATCATTCCTTTTCAGGGTTTCAGCTTACCGAGGCGCAGATCTTTTTCTTGGATAGGGAACAACGGCTGCTTGCGGTCGAATTGGAAACCGGCCGTGTTGCCTGGAGCCAGTGGGCGCCTGGCGCCTTGCTTCAGCCGCTGGGCGGCGGCGGCTTTTCACCGCATTATCTTGCCACCGCGGACTGGGCGCTGGTTCAAAGCAGCGCCGGCCGCCGACTGGTTTTTCAGGCCGTCACCGGCAAACGGCTCCACGAAAGTCCCGCGGCCGGGCCCTGGTCCCAGGATCCGCAGCTGCTGGACGAACAGCGCTTGTGCCTCGTTGAGAATACCCGGGTCCTCGTTCTGGATACAGGTTCCTGGAAAGAGCTGTGGACCTACGCCCCCTCCTGGTCAACTTCGTGGACCGGCGAACCCGTGCAGGTGACCAAGGACGCCAAATCTTGTTTTGTTCTCATTCCGCGCAATTACGGCTTTGAGCTGGACCGGCTCGACCCGCGCACCGGTAAGAGCCTTTGGCAGCAACCCTCCTTGCTGGCCCGCGACCCGGTTGATGTGCGGACTATTTCCTTTGCCGATGACTGTTTTTATTATGTGGGCGACGGCGAGTTGACTTGCCGATCTCTGGCCGACGGCAAGCGTCTGTGGCACAAACCGCTTGCCGGCAAATCGCGCCACTGGCAGACGCTGCGCTTTGCTGATGCTGTAGTCGCTTACCCCGCTGAGGACGTGCAACCTCCTTGGTTGTGGCTGCCGCTGGGAAACATGCTGTTGGCCTGGCCAACCAGTCACGATGTCCGCTCCCGGACGCTGCCGGTTTCCTGCCACCGCGCGAAGGATGGTGAGCTGCTTCAGCGCCTGGACTTTACCGAAGCGGCGAATCGCATTGAGATCCAGCTATTCCTGGACCGGCTCGTGGTGGGCGGAGCCAGGAATGCTTGGGGATTTACGCCAAGCGAGAAGCGATAAGACCTGTGGTGTCATTGTAACTTCATTCGCTGCAGAACGGCTTTTACTGCTTTTGTTGGACTGGCATCCGGATGTCCGGTTGCCATATCTTTGAGGATTGCCGTCGCCTCATCACTCCCGACGTCTTCGAGAACAGCAATGGCCCGTGTGGCGCGGACCCAGTTGGGATTGTGCCCGAATTTGCCAATGTTTGCGACGGTGATCGCGATTTTCCATTCCCAGCTTACATCGCGATTTCCCACTCTTTCAGTGTATGAGATACGGTAGACCTGGTTGTCGGGGGAGTACCAGTGCCAAGTGCCCAACACAAGGGCAGTCATGGGCAAGTCGGCGAGAATTGCCCCAAGTCGGCAACTTTCCGGCCCATCCAATAAGGCCTTTCTAAGTTCCTTGTCTGTGAGCGCCAAGCGAGGATCGAAGTATTTTAGTTCCTCAAAGGCCGTCCGCGCCATTTTCTCGTTTTGTGAACCAAGTTCGGCGATCAAAAGTTTCGCCCGTTGCTTGTCAAGCTTCAGGGGACGCAGCTTGGCCTTCAGGTAATCAACCGCTTTGTCTTGTCACCCGGCCAGCTTGAGAACGGCCCGGCCAGCGATCAGTTCATCCGCACTGAGCAAATCCGTCCATAACGCGTCCAGTTCCCGGCGCATTTGCTCCGGTCTTGGCTTTGGGAGTGGTGCAGCCAGCGCAGGGGACGGGAAGGCAAAGAGAATTACGAACAAGCCCTGAATGGGTTTGGAAAACATCGATCACTCCTTGATCTCTTGGCAAAAACCGTAATCGGCCAAGCGTTATTGGCGAATCATATGCTTGCAAATCCATTGTTGCAAGGTTCTACTAAACATGGGCTGGATACTTGCAAAAAACACTCGAGAGAACGTGGTCATGATAACCAAGTTAATTGGCGTAGCGGGGAGCGTGGCGTTTATTGGAACCCTGGCATTGTCCCAAGAATCCTCGCGACCGCCCAGCGTCGTCATCCCCGCCGATCAGCTGGAAATCAAACTGGGCGATCCATTGAGCGCGCGGGCGCTGGTTACCAAGCCGCCGACGCTTACCGGCGCGGTGAGCTGGAGCCTGGAAACGCGGCGGCATCGCGGCACTTTCTGGTGTCAGGCCCTCAGTCCCGATGGCAAAATGCTGGCCACCGGCGGGCTCGACGGAACCATCCGTATCTGGGATGTGGAAACCGGCCGGTTGTTGCGCGCCCTGATCGGCCACAATAGCTACGTTTATGGCCTCGACTGGTCGCCGGACGGCAATTCGCTGGCCTCGGCAGGCGCCTTCGACGCCACGGTCCGGCTATGGGACACACGCACGGGCAGGCCGTTGAAGATTTTACGCGGCCATCCTGCTTATCTGGTGCAGGTGAAATGGGCGCCGGGCGGGAAAGCCGTTCTCGCGGCCGGCGGCGAGAGCGGGCCCATCACACACTGGAACGCCATCTTCGGCACCCGCAAGGGGACGGTCGAACTGGGCCGGTATGTGACCGGATTGGCCTGGCATCCGGACGGCAAGACTGCGGCCGCCATCAGCCAGCCTCTGGCCCTGCAAATCTGGGACGCCGAGAAGAATAAGATCGTTCGTACCTTTGGGCTCGCTTCCGACCATTACCTGTCGGTTTGTTGGTCGCCGGATGGAAAGACGCTGGCCGCCGGCGCCGCCAAGAACACGTTGCTTTACGACCAGGCCGGCAAGGTCGTCCAAACCCTGAAAAGCTCCGCGAGTCAGGTGGCCTGGAGCAGCGATAACAAGCAGGTATTCACCCTGACCGATGCCATCAAAGTTTGGGATGCAGCCAGCGGCAGCTTGCTCCGAACCATCCCCACTCCGGGCGCCAACGCCTTTGCCATCACGCCCGACGGCAAACAATTCGTCAGCGGCGGCACCAGCTTTTTCGCGGTCAATGATGCCGTCACCGGCAAACTGGTTCGCCGCTTCGACAACCTGTCCGGCACGGTGCCGCCTCTGTGGTGGCCCGGCAAACCGCTCGTCACCGGCGTTGGCACTGCAAAGCTCTCCCTCTGGGATCAGGCTAACGGCAAGCTCTTGTGCTCTCTCGAAGGACACACGAGCTCCATCAGCGCCGTCACTTATTCGCCGGACGGCAAGACGCTGGCCAGCGCTTCTTACGACAAGACGGTCCGCTTGTGGGATGTGGCCTCGGGCAAACAAACACAATTGTTTTCTGGTCATTCCGCTCCGGTGTTGGCCGTCGCCTTCGCTGCCAATGGCAAGCTGCTGGCCTCCGGCGGGGCTGACAAGAAAGTGCTCATCTGGGACGCCAAATCCGCCAAAGTTCAACAGACCCTCAAGGGCCACGAGCAGGAAGTGACCGCGCTGGCTTGGGCCCCGACCAGCTCCGTCTCCCTGGCCTCCGGGGGCAAGGAGGGAGCGGTCCATATCTGGAACGCCAAGACCGGCAAGGACCTGAAAAAACTCTTCAAGAGACTCGAAGGCATCAACGAGATCGTTTCCCTCACGTGGTCGAAGGATGGCAACCAGGTGGTGGGCGGCCAGGGGGATCATCGGGTGCAAATCTGGCAGCTTCCCGCCGGAAAATTGATTCACACGCTGGAGGAAGGCGGCAGCCCGCCGCAAGTTACGTCGCTGGCCTTTTCGCCCAATGGCTCGATCCTGGCCGCCGGCCGGGGCAACCATACCATGCAGCTCTGGAACCCCAAGAGCGGCAAGAAGCTGCACAGCCTGCAAACCATGGCGCCAGTGCAGCGCGTGAGCTGGACTCCAGGAAGCACGACGGTAGTGGCCAGCAATCACGAGCGCAGCGCTCGATTTTACGATGCTCTGACCGGCCAACTCCGCGGTGTCTTCCTGGCCGAGGATGAACAGATTTTGGCCATCAGCAACGACGGCCACTTCCGCGCCCCCAATCCCGACCCGGAACTTGTCTACGTCGTGCAGACCAGCAAGAGCCAGGATACCTACACGCTGTCCGAGTTTTCGAACAAGTTTAGATGGAAGAACGTGCCGGCGAAAGTGAAGCTGGCGGGGAAATAGCTCTGACGTTAGCGCAGCCGCCGTTTCGCCGCCACCTCCGGATTGACCCACGCCGGCAGCGGTTGCCCGGTCAGCCCGGCGATCAGGTTTCTGGCACAAATCTCGGCCATGTTGTTGCGTGTTTGCACCGTGGCGCTGGCGATGTGCGGAGCGAGGATGGCGTTTGGCAGCTTGAGCAAGGGATCGTCCGGGGCGAGAGGTTCTGGATCAGTAACGTCCAGGCCGGCGGCGAAAATAGTGCCGGCTTTCAGAGCGGCGGCCAGGGCTTCTTGATCGATCAAGGGACCGCGGGCCGAATTCACCAGCACCGCGGTCCGCTTCATCTTCTTGAGTTGGTCGGCGCCAATCAGGCCGCGCGTCTTGTCGTTCAGATCGGCGTGAAGCGAGATGAAGTCCGATACGGCCAGGAGCGTATCCAGATCGACCTGGCGGGCGCCGAGGTCCTTCTCGGCCATGTCATTTTTGTAGACATCGTGATAGAGGATCTTCATGTCCCAGCCGCCGCGGCAGCGCTTGGCCAGCGCGTAACCAATGCGGCCCATGCCGATGATGCCGAGGGTCCGGCCCGCCAGGTCCTGGCCGAGATGTCCCAGCGGCTCCCAAGTTTTCCATTTGCGGGCCAGAGTGTATTGATGACCTTCCACGACCCGGCGTGCGGCGGCGATGAGCAGGCAAAACGCCATGTCCGCCGTGGCATCGGTCAAGACCCCTGGTGTATTGCCGATCGCGATGCCACGCTCGGTCGCCGCCGGCACATCAATGTTATTGAATCCGACCGCGAAATTGCTGATCACCTTGAGGCGGGGGGCCACGTCCAGGAGGGGCCCATCGATTTTATCAGTAAGGAGTGACACCAGGCCGTCACAGTCCGCGATCTTCTGGCGCAGCACGGCCGCCGGGGGAGGAAGCTGGTCTGGCCAGACCTCGGCCTCGCAGGCGTCCCGAATCAACTTCAAGCCCGCTTCGGGGAGAACGCGTGTGACGAAAACTTTCGGTTTGACGGCCATGATCTACACCGCAAGATTCTGGGATGTTTGCGATTCAACAGTAACACAGGCGCCGATCCTTGTACAGGTTCAAAGAGTCACTGAGTACCGAGTACTGAGTACTGTGAGCTGAACCACCATCCTTCATTCACCATATAATATGATCGATGACTCCGCATTTTGCCGACCGTTTGACCGCTGCCATTCAACGCAAAGGAACGCCGCTTTGCGTCGGCCTGGATCCGCGCTGGGAACAGCTTCCAGATGAAATTCGTGGCCGATATCAGCACCCCCTTGCCGCCGCATCTGGGTCAAAGGGTCGCCCTCTTGCTGCCGCATCTGGGGCAATCCGGGAATTTTGCCTGCGCGTCCTGGACGTGGTAGCGCCGTTGGTTGCCGTAGTCAAGGCGCAGAGCGCATTTTTCGAAGCCTGCGGCTCGTGGGGTTTGGTTTCCCTGAAAGAAGTTCTGCAGTATGCCCGCGGCCTCGGGCTCATCACCATTCTCGACAGCAAGCGCAACGACATCGCCTCGACCGCCCAAGCGTATGCCGACGCTGCCTTTGGCGGGACCTTGCTCGATGGCGTCAGGCAGCCAGTGTGGGATGCGGATGCCATCACGGTGAATCCGTACCTGGGTCGGGATTCCGTCGAGCCGTTCCTTGCCAGTGCGCGCAAGGAGCAGCGCGGCGTTTTTGTCCTGGTGCGAACGAGCAATCCAGGTGCGGGCCTGTTTCAGGATTTGGTGTGCGCCGGCCGGCCCCTGTACGAGCATGTGGGTGAAGCGGTGGCGGCCTGGGCCAAGGAAAATACGGGAGAATTTGGCCTGGGAGATGTCGGCGCTGTTGTTGGCGCCACACATCCCGCCGAGTTGGCCCGGCTCCGCGGCTTGTTGCCCAATGTGCTCTTCCTCATCCCCGGTTACGGCGCCCAGGGAGGCAGCGCCGCTGACAGCGCGGCCGGGTTTCGGCCTGACGGCACGGGCGCCATTGTCAACAGCTCGCGCGGCATCACCGCCTGCTTCAAGCCCACTGAGCCGCGCTGGGAGGCGGCCATCGAAACCGCCACGCGCCAGGCCGGCGACGCCCTGGCGAAAGCGATCATCGCGTAGGACAGGCAGCCTTGCCTGTCCCTTCGTGAAGAGGGACAACCAGGCAAGCTGCTTTGCTACTTTTTTTGAGGAGTTCGCCATGTGGATTTGCTCCAAGTGCGGCGAGAACGTGGAAGACGATTTTGAGGTTTGCTGGTCGTGTGGCAGCAACAAGGAAGGCACGCCCAATCCTGAATTTATTCCCGAGAGGGAAGGCGTCATGGGCGACCAGGCTTATCAGACTCAGCAAGCCGCGATGCGCGAAGAAAATCTGGTCACCGTGGCCACGTTCGGCAACGCGCCGGAAGCGCACATGGTCCGCTCCCGACTTGAAGCCGAAGGCATCCACGCCTTTGTCATGGACGACCTGGCCGCTACCACGTGGGGTTTTGTTACGTCCATGGACGGTGTCCAGTTGCAAGTGCCGGAAAAAGACGCCGCCCGCGCCCGCGCGGTCATGGCGAGCATCCATCGTACCCTGGCCCCGGAAACGGAAGAAGAAAAGGACAACGCGGAAGAACACATCCAGGCGGATCGAAATGCCATCCGAACTGATCGAGAAGAAAAAGAACAACCTTAAGGCCCGGGCGAAAATTCCTTCCAATTTCTATGCAAGGGCACGTGCATAGAAATAACTAGCATCACGGCAGAATGTTATGACAAAAAAGGGCCTAGGAGCGGTTTCTATGCATATGTGAGACGCCCTTGTACAAAGACGATCTTATGTCATAAGCACTAGTGAATCAATGAGTTGCTTCGCTGCACGGGGCGCCATACTTCGCCTCTAACGGGAGTCAGCTTCGTCGTCATCCAATTCTTCCTCGCTAAAACGCGTCAAAGCCGGTCAGGTCCTTGTCGGTGCGGTAGTCTTCTTCTGCCATGTCAGCGGCAGCGGCCAGCACCGCCTGGCGTTGCTCCCGGGGCGGCTTCCGCAATTCTCCTGGTGTTAGGGGCGGCGGCACGATGGGTTTCGAAGAGCTGTTCTTTACCTGAATTTCAACCTCAGCCCCTTCCGGCAATGGCGCGCTCGGAATAACGACAGCGTTTGTCACGACTCCCGTAATGATGTTGGGCATCGCTTCGCTCCTTTCCTTCGCCATTGTAACCGGCCGCTTGCAGCTACGATAGGTGATCATTTCCCTTTCGCCGCGATGGCCGTCATGTCACTCAGCACCTCGCTCAGCACCACCGGCTCCACGTCCCCAAGCTTCACCGCTCCTTTGGCGTCGCGAAACCAGCCCCCGGGTTCATAACCTTCCAGAAAGAAGCAATGTTCGAAGTTCTGATCTTCCCACCCTTCCATGTAACCCATTGGGACGCCTTGTTGATAGGTCACGACCGCCGTCAGGTCGGCGCCGGAGAAATGTTTGGTGTGCTCGTTGAAAATACCATTGTCCATGGCCGGGCCGCGCGCCCAGCCCAGCTTTTCCAGGCCGAAGACCAGCGACTGCGGCGGAATCTTGATCTTGGCGAAGCGAGTGATCTCGGTCTCTTTCTCTTCGCCTTTTTCCAGCGCGTAAGTGGGCCGGCCCAGTTGCGGGAAGGGGGGCACAATCTCGTAATCGCCGAATACCTCGCCCCAGGCCGACCTGTCCGATTCCGAAAGCTGCAAAGGATGCACGATGCCGACGGAATCGTCCGCGGCTAATTTACATTCCTTGTCCTGCGCGTCGGCACAAGTCTGGTCCTCGGTAACGCGGAACATTCTCTTGATGTTGCCCCTGGCATCGTAAACGCCCCAGACGACCTGGCGGACCAGGTTGATCATCAAGGGATGGCGGACGAGCAGGGCCTGGAAATCGCTTTGCGGCCAGCGACGGCCGGTAACCATCGCTTGCTCCAGCCGCACGGCCTGAATCTTGACGACCTCGCCGACTTGCTTCTTGAGCAGCTTCCAGTCGGCGACGGCTTGGTTGGCGCGCTCGGCATCGTCCTTGGCGCCGGGTTTGGGCAGATCGGTTTTAACGCCGCCCTGTTCATCCTTGATCATCGGCTTGAGCTGTGGGCCGAGCAAAAAACGGAACTTGCGCGGGCCGAAATCGAAGGTGCGGCCGCCGCGCTCGTCCAGATCGCAGTCCGGCACGATGCGGTCTTCAAGCTGGGAACGGGTCAGGCCCTTGTCCTTGGCGGTCTCCTCCATGAAACGGGCCGCATTCTCCTTGAGCCCCTTGAATTTCAATTTTTGGGCGATGCCGTTGAGCTGCATCAGTGCCGTATCGGTGCCGATTTTGCGCAGGCACTGCAGCCCCAGGACGGCGCGCTGATGCTGGCTCTCGCCGGGCCAGGCGCGGATAAGCGGCGTGATTTTCAAGACCGACCGATCGCCGCCAAGAAAGCCGATCGCCGTCATGCCCCATTTGTCTTTGGACGGCGCCCCGGAGGTCAGCCAGTAATCAAAGACCGCCCAGGCAAAGGCATCGAGGGCATCAGCATCGGCGTGTTTTTTGAGCATGGGCAGCAAAGGGTGCTCCTGGTTTTCGCCAGAACTCTCTTCTTGGCGAGGCGCTCTGGCTCGACGGGGTGATTTGCTACCACTGTCAGAAGAACTCCCATAGGTCCATCGTTCTTGAGACATCTTCTCCAACGTGCTTTTTTGCAAGGCTGCCAGGACCTGGCGGACCTGTTCATCGCCGAGGCGTTTTCCCTCGATCAAAATCGGCGGCAAAGACACGGCGGGCAGCCAGTCGGCCGGCTTGGGCGCTTTGAGATCGGCGGCGGCTTTCTGGAACCAGCTGGGCAGGGTTTTGCTATCGAATGTTGGATATACGATTTCTTCGCGCTCCAGCACTTCTTGGTGGACCTTGGCGGCGGCTTCGGCCGGCGCGCCCTTCAGCACCTTGGCGATCAGCTTGGCGTGGCCCTGGCGTTTCTTCTCGCGGAGAAAATCAAGAGCGGCCTCGGCGAGCTTGCCTTTGCCGGCCGCTAGCGGGATCAGTCCGGCGATGGCGCAGCCCAGGTGCTCATCCAGCCATTGCCTGGCGACGTTGGGCGCCTTGGATTGCAGTTTCAATTCGAGCATGGTGATGGCGGCTTCGGGCGCCTCGATGGCCTGGCCGATTCAACTGCGGCGGGGTCGCCCAGGCGCAAGACCAAAAACTGCGGCTGCTGATAATAATCGTTGCTCCAGCCGCCGGACCTGCTGTAAGTGGTGTCGCTGATGCGGGCGACGATTTGCTTGACTTCCTTGGTCATGCCGAGTGCGGCGGCCATGTAATACTCAAACGGAAGTGGATGGTAGTGGTCCGGCCAGGGAGCGTTCAGATCGAGACTGTCGGCGACGCGTTGGCGCATCGTCTTGAGCTGCTTATCGGACAGATAGGAGCGAACGTAGCTGGCAAAGCCATTCACGAGCCCCATGAGATCCCAACCATGGTTCTGTTTTTTCTTTGCTTCAAATTCGTTTGCGAGCCAGTCAAAGATTTCCTCCGCTGTCAATAACTGGGAGATGGGCAGCATGATCCAGTGGCGGAGAATCGTTTGGGTCAGGCTTTTCAGTATCTTTACAACTTCCGGGGCTTTTTTGAAGGAATAATCCCGCATCGCCTTTACCATCCCTCGGGGACTGTTGTTCCAGCGTTCCTCGAGCAAGGCGTGCAGCCAAAAGTCAGCTTCGTCAGCGGTCATGGATTGCGGCATCTCGGCCGGGCCCCATTCCCAACCAGAATAATAGTTCGAATAATAGTTTCCCCATTTGGCAACGCGTCCGAGGCGTTGCAAACAGGCTTCACGATCAAACGGTTTTGGCGCGGGGCGTTGAATCGCCTCACCGCTTTTCATGGCCACCTCGGCCGGGGAAAGGTGCAGGCGGCGAACAACATCAGTTGAGACAGCGGCAGCAGACGTTAGTACGGTCGCCTCAGGCGGCTCCTCCTGTTTCGCCCGCGGCTCGGCAGGGGCCTTCTCTTTACCCGCCCGCTTGCCTTTCGCAGGCTTCTCGGCGGGCGCCGTTGTCTCTCCGGCAGATGGGGCGCCGACTTCCTGATAACCCTTCTTGATTTTCTCCGCCACCAGCTTGTCGTAGGCTTTTTTCGCTTCGTCCGCGCCGGCAAATTCCTTGGTTTGCGTTTGCCCGTCGGTGCCGATGCGGCCAAAGCGGACCGTGAAGCTTTTTCCCGACAGCTCAATGGTCCAGAATTTGTTCGATGTGCCTTCCGTGAAGTGAAATTCACGACGAGCCATGTTCGAACTCCAATGCTTCATGCTCCCTTTTTGCCCCCATGCTGGATCCGCAGCAGGGCCCCTGTGCCCCCTCGGAAAGAGTTATCCATTACCCAGGCATCACGCAGGAGCACATAGAGACTTCCGTCCGGCGCGAATCGCAAATCGACAAGTCGGCGGAGGCCCGTTGCGAAAGACTTGGCCACTGCCGGTTTGGCGGGGTCGATGGTCTTGATGACGCCGTGATTGAAATCGCCGAAAAAGTATTGCCCACGATATTGCTGTGGCCAGGCCAGATCCAGCGGCGCAAACGCTCCGCCACAGATGCAGGCCGTTGGATAGTGGTGGATCGGTCCCCGGAAGCGCGGATCGGTGGTCGGTCCATGTTCGACGGCCGGCCAGCCATAATTGGCGCCGGCGATCCCTTCGTTGATTTCTTCCGCTATTCCGCCGACATCGTTGATGAAAATTCGGCCCGTTCCCGGCTGGACGGCGAACGTGAACGGGTTCCGCAAACCGAGCGCCCACGTCGCACGATACTTGCCGGCTGCCTTGCCGTAAAAAGGGTTGTCAGCGGGGATGGAGCCATCTCGATTGATGCGCAGCAGCCGCCCGAGGAACGAGTTCAACTCTTGCGCGGGCTTGCCGGCCGTCTGGTCGCCGATGGCAATGTAGAGCCTGCCATCCTTGCCGAAGTGAATGGCCCCGCCCTGGTGCCCCGCCGGCACCGAGCCGCCCAGTTTCTGCTGATCGTCTCCTTCGAGCAGGATTTTTTCGCTGCCTGGCTCAGCCACGTCGCCGCGCGCGGTGAGTCGGCTGACCACATGGTGCGGGTAAGGTTTGGCCGCGATATAGCAGACGTAGACATGTGGCGTCTTCGGAAAGTCCGGCGCCAGCGTCACGCCAATCAGGCCGCGTTCCCAGGTCGCCTCGACCGGCAGCTTCACGAACGGTTTCGCCAATAGTTTGCCGTTCTTGACGACGCGGAGCGTCCCGGTTTGCTCCGCGACAAAGATGCGGCCATCCGGACTGACTTCGAGCGCTGTCGCCCCCGTCAAGCCGTTGGCCACGACATCGGCCTTAAACCCTCGCGGCAACGTCAGGGTTCCAGAACTGCCCTCGCCCGGTGTGGCCTCGCGGCCGGAGCGGAGCGAGGCAAGGTACGCGATCAGGTCGGTGAACTCCCCAGGCGTCATTCCGTCGCCAAGCCCGGCCGGCATCAGCGACACTTTGCTGAGCACGCGGGACTCGATGTCCTGAAGCATGACCTTAACTTGCTTGCCTTCCGCATCGAGCAAGGTGACCGCCGTGGGAGATTCTGACTTTACAATGCCGGTCAAGACCTTGCCGGATTTGGTCTGGATGTTCGTAGCGTGATAGCCCTGGACGATCTCGGCGGAGGGGTCGAGGATGGATTCGATCAGATGAGTGCGATCCAATTTGCCGCCGACCTGGGACAGGTCCGGGCCGCTGTCGCCGCCTGTTCCGTGAACTTTGTGACAGGTTGCGCACCTGGCCGCCATGGAATCGTAGATCGCCTTGCCGCGCTTGGGATCGCCGCCATTGTTCATGGCCGCCTGCCGCAGTGCGTTAGGCTCGGACTTGCGGGCCGGCAGGTCGGATTTCGGCAATCGGCTTTCAGCAGTCGGCTGCCCGCCGATTGCCGATGGCCGATGGCCGATAGCCGATGGCAAGAGCAACACGCTCGACGCCAGAAGCAGGCTCATGCGCATGATTGCGTCAACTTTCCGATCCAGGGAGGAGGCCCTGGACGCTTTCGCATCCGGCAAAATTGTAGCAGCGCCAATATTATCTCGTCAAAAAAACCAGAAAGAAAGATAAAAGCGGCAGCGGCGCCCGGGACAGAGCGCCGTTGCTGCGAATGACGGGCCCCGAATTAGGTAGTGGGCGAAGGCTATTGCCGTTGCTGCACCGACAGTCGCTGGGCTGTCCGCACCAACTGGATGAACTCGGCGCGATGTCCGCCTGGATCGAACTGGCCGGCGTCCCGTGCTAGCTGGAGGACTTGCTGCAACGAAGCCGACCCTTTGTGGGGCGAATCGCGCAGGATCATGGCGAAACTGGCCACAGCGGCTGTAAAGCGGAAGTCAGCGGAAGCCTCGGCGACGCTGGGTCTGCGGTTCTTGAGGGGTAATGTCAACAATTTGCTTTTGGTCTCATCCGGCAAAATGTAGCGAACCTTGATGGTGCACAATTCCGGGGAGTCGGCCGTGGCAGCGGGTTGCGTTTTCTTCTGATACTTCAACGCGTCCACCTTGGGAAGGTCCAGAGGGATTCCGGGAGGCACGACCTCGTAGAGTGCGGTCACGGTATGCCCTGCGCCCATGTCGCCGGCATCCTTGCTATCGTCGTTGAAATCCTCCGCACGAAGCAAGCGGTTTTCGTAACCGATCAACCGGTATGCCTGGACAAAGGTGGGGTTGAACTCAACCTGCACCTTGACATCTTTGGCGATCGGCACCAGGTTGGCAATATCCTGGACGAACACTTTTTTGGCTTCAGCGAAGGAATCGATGTAGGCATGCTGGCCGTTGCCGTGCCGGGCCAGCTCTTCGAGCGTCGCGTCCTTATAGTTGCCCATGCCGAAACCGAGAACGGAAAGGAACACACCCGTCTTTCGTTTTTCCTCAATCAGGCGAACGAGGTCGCCGCGATTGGTGACACCGACGTTGAAGTCGCCGTCGGTGCCGAGGATGACGCGATTGGCGCCCCCTTTGATGAAGTTCTCCTGGGCCTGGCGATAGGCCAGGACGATGCCCTCTCCGCCATTGGTGGAGCCGCTGGCGTGGAGCCGATCCAGGGCGGCCAGGATCGTTTCCTGCTGGTTGCCAGGCGTGGAAGGCAACGCCAGCCCCGCGCTGCCCGCGTAGGTGACGATGGCCACGCGGTCCCGGGTGTTAAGTTGCTGAACAAGGAGCCGCAGGGCAGTCAGCAACAGCGGCAGCCGATTCGGCGGCGCCATCGAGCCGGAGGTATCGATGAGGAACACCAGGTTGCGCGGCGGCATCTCCTCCGGAGCGATTCGCTTCCCTTGCAGTCCGATTCGGACGAGTTGATGCTTGCTGTTCCATGGACACTCGGCCACTTCAGCACGGAGTGCGATGGGATGCTCCCACTGGGGCGGCGGGTTCTGGTAAGGAAAATAATTGATGAACTCTTCGATGCGTACGGCATCCTTGGGTGGCAGCTGACCTTCGTTCAGAAAGCGGCGCACGTTGCTATAGGCGGCGGTGTCCACATCGATGGAAAACGTGGACAGGGGATGGTTCAAGGCAAGCTGGTAGGGATTTTCAACAATGCGGTCGTAGGCTTCCGTGTTGAAATTCTCCTGCTTCCTGTCCTGAAACGCTTTTTTGTCCTCCTGCCGATGAACCCGAGCCTCTTTCTTGTTCCATTCTCTTTTCTTGGCACATCCCGGCGTGGCGATGCCCAGGAACAATATTGCAATCACGACCAACGCAGCGCGCGCACCGGTAGCGGGAAACATGAGAGGCCCCTTTCCAGTGAAGGTTCAATTGAAAGAAGGGAACAAGCGGTTCAAGAATTGGATACGTCCGGTTGCGTTTTATTCCTGAAAAACTGGAACGTCCTGAACGGGTAAACCAGCCATCCCAGAAATTTGCTGCTTGGGTTAGTAGGGCATAACCGTGGGTCGGCTAGCGAAATTGATCCAATGGCGTTACAATCCGGAGGGTATTGTCGTTCTGTAAGACGAGGGCCGAGTAACATTTGCTTCTCATCGTTTTTTGGGAGGAAGACCAATGGCGAAGTTGCGAATTCCAATGGCAACGTCTACCGTTCTTGGGATGACTGTGATCGTGATGTTGTTGGGAGTGGTTACGATCTGGCCCGAGACGGCGTCTGCCCAAGACAAACCCCTACTACCGTCTGTGCAGCCGGCTCAGCCGCCCGCCACGACGCCACCCGTATTGTTCGGACCGAAAAAAGAAGTGATCAAGCCCGGCACGCAGCCAGTCCAGCCGCCCCCGTTTGGGCCGCCGTCTGTGCCCGGAGTAGGACCCGGTGGTCCCCCTTCCAAAGAAGATGTCATCAAACAGCGCCAATTGGAAGAGTTGAGAGTGCGTGAAGCCGAATTGGTTGCAAAAGAAAGAATCATGGTCATGACGAAAATCGCCATGAAGCGATTTCACTTCAACATCGATCCGAAAACACCGCTGGAGGATTTGCTGCCCAGGGCGCCGAAGGATCGAGGCATATCCGGTCCGTTGCTCAGCGATGATTTGACCAAGGTACCCGAGGTGACCTTCGAGCAAGTCACCAATCTGCCTGCTGCCAAGGCGCTGGAACACAATGCCCACACGATCGCCAAGATCAATCACATCAATCAGAAGAAAACGGATTCCTTCATGGAGGCGCTGCTGGGCAAGCGCGCCGATCTGGCCGGCTTGCCGTTTGCCATGGGAGATGACTGCCGCATTAAAGGAGACCGCAGCCGGCAGTTCAAGATCGCCCTGGCAACCGTTCGAGGAGCACTGGGTCAGCAAGTAATGATCCAGAACGGAAGCATTATTGTTCCAACGCAGTCAGGGCCAGGCACATCTACTCCGCAATCCAAGGCAGTCATTCTGAACGTCCCTGGAAGCGCCGAGCAGTTCTGGGATCGATTCCAGGCTTCCTGCATCCAGCAAGACAAAGCCAATGCCAAGTGCGACCCGCCGCACCAGGAGCATGTGACGGTTGCGCGCGTGGCTGCGCTCATGCAAATCCTCGGGCCAGAGCCCGCGAGCATGCGCAAAGGGCTCGTCAAACATCTCGCCGGCATATCGCATGTTGAGGCGACAAAGGCCCTGGCGAAGTTGGCTATCTTTTCGCCTGAGACGGACGTAAGACAAACGGCCATCGATGCATTGAAGGTGCGCCGAGAGCGCGATTACACTGCCATCTTGCTGGCCGGCTTGCATTATCCCTTGCCGGCGGTAGCCGAGCGGGCCGGCCAGGCCATCGTCAAGCTCGAACGCAACGACCTGGCTGGGCAACTGGTGGCTCTTCTCGATGAACCCGATCCGCGCCTCCCGGTGGTCAAAACCGTGCAGAAAAAACAGGTTCCGGTGGTGCGCGAGGTCGTGCGCATCAACCATCATCGCAATTGTTTGTTGTGTCACGCGCCCGGAAATACCCCGAGCGTGTCGGCCGACGTGGTAACTGCCCCGGTGCCCACGCCGGGAGAGCCATTCCCGTCGCCTTCCGAGGGTTACGGCAGTTTCCAGCAGCCGGACACTCTGGTGCGCATCGATGTGACGTATTTGCGTCAGGACTTCTCCATGTTCCAACCGGTTGCCGACGCTCATCCCTGGCCGGAAATGCAGCGCTTTGATTTCCTGGTTCGCAACCGCGAATTGACTGAGGAAGAAGCCGCAGTTTATCAGGAAAAGCTCGGCAAGCGAGAGCCGGGTGAGCTGTCCCCCTACCACCGGACCGCCTTGGCGGCTTTGCGTGATCTCACGGGGCGGGACACCGAGCCCACCGCACAAGCCTGGCGAAAGCTCCTCACTTTGTCCAAGTAAGTCCGTTTTGCTTGCGGCCTCGGTCTGCAATAATCACAGACCGAGGCCGTAAGCGCAAGTACTTCAGGAAACCCGTGCCACAATCATAGTGCGGTCATCGTCAGCGGGACAACCCTTGGCAAACTCATCCACGCAGCGCAACACCGAATCCAGCAAGGCGGAAGCTTGCAGCGAGCAGGTTTCCAGGGCTTGATCGAGGCGCTGGGTCCGGAACATCTCTCCTTCCGGGTTGCGGGCTTCGCTGATGCCGTCCGTGTAGAAGATGATCTGGTCGCCGGGTTGAAGCCGCAGCAGACTTTCTTCAAACCTGGCGTCAGGCAAGATGCCGAGAACAAAGCCGCGCGCCTGGTCCAGGGCCATGAGTGTTCCATCCTGACAGCGCTTGAGGCGAGGCGGGTTGTGGCCGGCACTGGCATAGCTCAGACTTCGATCTGCAGGATCGTAAACGGCGTAAAACGCCGTGATGAAGCTTCCATTCTCATTGGTGTACAAGTTCGACAGGTGACGGTTCAGGTATTCAAGAACCTTGGCAGGCGGCATCGGCGGGCCGGGATGGGTGTGCGCCATGCAGTGCGTGATCGCCATCAACACAGCGGCCGGTGTACCATGACCGCTAACATCGGCGATGAAAATACCCCACTTTCCTGTGGGAAGCGGAAAGAAGTCGTAGTAATCCCCGCCTGCTCTCTGTGAGGGTTGGTAGTAAGTGGCCACGTCCAGCGTGGGGATTTTTGGGACTTGAGAAGGCAACAGAGAGCGTTGAATTTCGCCGACGATCTTGAACTCCCGGTCGAGAGCTTCGTACGCCTGCTGCAATTCTTCGGAAAGAACGAGGTTGCTTGTCGCCCGGCCGAACAGGTTGCTCAACCACACCAGTTCGGGAAGTTGTTCTTCGTGAAAGCCCATAGGTTCCTTCCGCAGTCGCACGACCATGTTGAGAGCAACCCCTTGATCGAAGAGCGGAATGGCCATGAGCGAGCGATGCCCGGCAAGGTAATCGGCGGCGGGTTCGTCGTCGGCCACGTCGAGGTTATTGATGACTTTCGGTTCGTTGCCGTAGATCAGTTCAGCGAGCAGCCCTCCCTCGAAGAGCGGCAGGCGGTTCCGCTCTTTCCACGGGTTGATGCTTTCCTCCCAGGTGGTGCTACGGGTGATGCGATATTTCGGACTCGTAATGCCGCGCCGACTCAGGGAGATGGCTCGGTCGCTCGGCAGGAGTAGCCGTATTCTCTCCCCGTACGCCCGTACCATCTCCTGCGGATCGGTCTGCAGGCTCATGTGCCGCATCATTTCGACAATCAGGCCCAGCCGTTGTCGCCAATCTCCATCATGCGGATCAGTGAACAGGGATGCCATGGTCAACGCTCCTTGGCCCAGGCCGTTGGAACCGTTGGAGGAATCTTGACAATTCTCAATTGTTAATTTGCAATTGTTAATTGTCAATGAAATGGAGAACCCAATTGCAAATTGACAATTGACAATTAGCAATTGCAAATTGAAAAGGAGAGGCACCGGAGTGGCCAGGCCAGATCCAGCGGCGCCAACGCTTGAATCGCCAGGCAACCATTGGTACACTTCACCCCGTCAACACAGGTCATCAACTTCAAGGAGGCCGGCCATGTCGCGTGCATCGTTCCGATTGCCAATCTTGCTATTTTTTGTGGCTACGACGCCCGTCTTCGGGCAGCGGAAGGACGACATCCGCTACCGCTCCGGAAACATCCAGGTGCGACGGCTCATGGACCGGGTGGGGTTTCAAAAGGAACCCAAGCAGCTCGCCTACTTCACGATCTATCGCGATCACGTTGACTTTGGCCATTGTTTCGAGGATGCCAAATACCGGCGATTGCCGACCACCTATTATCACCCGCTTGGACCGCTTGGCCTGGTGTTCCAAAAGTACAACTGGTTTCCGGGACCTGTGAACACCTACCATGCCGACGCTCGCCTGCCGGCTTCGTTGACTGCCCTGGGATTCAGCCCAGACGTTTTGCCAATGGCCCAGCTGGCGGACTTGTGGTCGGAGCCTCCGGTTGCCGTCATCGGCATGAACACCGGGACCGTGGCCTCCTACGCCCGTCCCTTCCAGCACTTCCATTTCTACGAACCGACCAAGGAAGTGATCGAACTGAACGATGGTAAGGAACGCTATTTCCAATTCCTTCCCGATGCCCGCAGCCGTGGTACGCAACTCCGAATTATTCACGGCCCGCCACGCATGCAGCTTCGCGAACATGGCCCAGCCAAGTTCTACCAGCTCATGATTCTCGAAGCCTGTTCCGGGGACAACGGCGAAAAGATCTTCCTCGAATTTTTCACCAGGGAAGGCATCGCCCAATGTCTAACTCACCTGGCAGACGATGGCATCCTGTGCGTCCATACTTCCCATCGGTTTGTAGAGTTACCTCGGGTCCTGGCGGCGATCGCCAAAGAACTGAAGCTCCACGTTCGCCGTGGACGTGATCAAGCTCCCGGAAGCCATGGTGCCTCTATGCGGTCCTTGGCAGAAATTGGCCATTTCTCTTCCGAATGGGTTGTGCTGGCCCGAAAGCAATCCTTGCTGGAGGCGGTTTGCAAGACCCCGCCGGATTATGAGACGCTGTTGAAAAAGGCTGACGTTTTCTGGGACAGAAGCGACAAATTCTGGTCCGCTCCCAAGCCGCTGGCAAAAGCATGGACCGACAAGGGGCCGAATTTATTGCATGGCGTCCTACGCGGCCATCCGTTTACCATGCGTTATTCCGCAGTAGTCCGGCCTGTTACGGAATACCTGAACGAAAAACTGCCGCTGATCCGCCTGGGTTCATTTGATTCGCAACGCTTCCTCGTGGAATTGGGCAATCTGCCGCGCCCCCTGGAGGAACGGATGGTTCAATGGCAGCTCAAGAGGGGGCCGGAAGTGGAAAAACTTTGGCCCTGAGGAAGTGGGAAAAAGAGATGCCGAATTGACAATTGACAATTGCAAATTGACAATTGCAAATTGAATTGAAGTCTTGAGTGGAAATTTTCAATTGGCAATTTGCAATTGTCAATTGTCAATTTCCTAATTCTCCCTTTCCACCTGTCCGCCTACCGGTTAACCTGGGTGGAGTGATTCGTCTTTCTGCAACTTCTCCCTAGCCGTCCGCCGCGGCTGCTTACCAATCTGTTTCATGATTTTTCAGCTTTTGAGTTTTTCAGCTACTTTTGCAAGGGAATGTCGTCTACTTTAGGTGGGGGGCCATTTTGGGTGAAACACGACAACCCCTTCATCTTGTTTTTGCAGGAAGGGCCTTACTCATGAAAAAGTTTCTTCCCGGGATCGCTTTGGTGATCGCTTTTGTGGCAGGCACAGCCGGGCCGGCTGCGGATGAGACGGTTGATGCCGCCATCGACGACGAGGAACGGCTCGTTGAATCCGCGGGTCTATCTACAGAGGGCTCGAGGCTGCTGGAGTTTTTCCGGACGCGGGCGCGCACCGATGTCGAACCCGGGCGGATCGACGATCTGGCTCGCCGCCTTTGCGGGACATCTTATGAGGATCGCATCCAGGCCGGCGCCGACCTGATTGCGCTGGGGCCGCACGCCATTGCCCCCCTTCGCCGCGTGGCGAACGGTTTGGAACCGCCGTTAGTGCGGGACTGGGCGCGGCGCTGCCTGGCCTTTGTCGAAGGTCCCAAGAGCCATCAACTGACAGTTGCGGCGGTGCGGCTGGTCGGGCGGCGGAAACCGGCCGGCGCTGCCGAGGTCCTCTTGGCCTACCTTCCATTTGCCGACAATGAGGAGGTGATCCGGGAGGTCGGCTCGGCGTTATTGACCGTCGTTGTGGCCGAAGGCCAGCCGGACGCTGCCCTGGTGCGTGCGCTCGCCGACCCGGTGCCATTGCGGCGCGCGGTTGCCGCCGCCGCTTTGAGCCAGGCCGCCCCGGAAGAACACCCCGCCGTCGAGAAACTGTTACAGGATCCCAACCCCGAAGTCCGCCTGGCTGCCGCATTGGCCCTGGCCAAGGCCCACAATCCCGCGGCAATCCCGGTGCTCATCGACCTCTTGGCCGTCCTTCCGGTTGCCAAACGCAACCGGGTGGAAGAACTGCTGCAAGAATTGGCGGGGGAGTGGGCCCCGGCGGGTGGGCCTGCTGCTGAGGACGATATCGCCCGCCGTATCCGCCGCGATGCCTGGGCCGGCTGGTGGAATAATACTCAGGGTCCAACCCTCATCGCCCTCATCGGCAAACACACGCTCAGTCCCGCCGAACAGGAAAAAGTCAAAGATGCGATTCGCCGTCTGGGTGACAAGACCTATGCCGTTCGCGAGAAGGCTGTTGTCGAGCTGGTGGCGAGTGGACGAAGGATTCTGCCGATGTTGCGCGATGCCCTGCGGGACAGCGAACTGGAAGTGAGCCGCCGGGCTCAGCGCTGCATTCAACGGATCGAGGAGGAGCCGGCCAATCGCCTGCCCGGAGCCGCCCTCCGCCTGTTGGCCTTGCGCAAACCTGCCGGCGCCGTCGAAACCTTGCTCGCTTTCCTGCCGTTCGCCGAGGAGGATTCCATTGACGAAGTAAAGTCGGCGCTGAAGTTCCTTGCGGTACGCGACGGCAAGCCTGACCCGGCCCTGGTGCGCGCCCTGACTGCTCCTGATCGAAGGCTCCGCGGCGCTGCCGGCGAGGCTCTGGCCCAGGGCGCCGGCGCCGAAGCTCGGCCCGCCCTGCGAAAGCTGTTGGCTGATGCCGACTTGACAGTGCGACTGCGCGTTGCCCTGGCCCTGGCGCCTCGAGACGCCCAGGCTATGCCGGTCTTGATCGATCTCATTGCTAATGAGAAGCTGTCGGGCGACCAGGCCGGGCAAATCCACGACTTCCTGGTCCCGCTGGCCGGCGACAAGGCCCCCGTGGCACCGGAAGACAATGCCGAGGCCCGGAATAAGTCCAGCGCCGCCTGGGCGGCCTGGTGGAAGGAAAACTCCGCCAAGACAGATCTGACCAAGCTCACTCGCCCCCATCAGCAATTGCTTGGGTACACCGTGATCAATGAATTCAACACCGGCAAAATCACCGAGCTCGGCCGCGACCACAAGCCGCGCTGGTCCTTCGCCGGCCTGCAAAGTCCGGTCGATGCCTGGGTGCTACCCAACAAACGAGTGGTGGTCGCCGAATATGGCGGCAACAAGGTGACTCTTCGCGACATGAAGGGGAACATCGTTTGGCTCAAGCAGCTGAACTGCAATCCCCACAACGTTCAGCCCCTGCCCAACGGCAACATTTTTATTGCCGGCAACATCCAAATCGTGGAGGTGGACCGCAACGGCAAGGACGTGGCCTTGCCGCTCAAAAATGTGCCCCAGCTGGTCAACAACCTCGGGCAATTCACCGGCGCCTACAAGGCTCGCAATGGCCACATCATTGTCATGGGCCAAAACGGCAGGTGTGTCCGTTTCGACGCCAGCGGCAAAGAGGTCAAATCCTTCAACACCGGGCTGAACAACGCCTGGTTGGACGTGACGGCAAACGGCAAGATCATCATGGCTACCAACGGCGGCAATAGGATTCACGAGTATAACTTCGATGGCAAGCTGCTCCTGCAACGGGATGTTCAACAACTATCGATGGTTACCGGCTTGCCCAACGGCAACTTTCTCATCGCCAGCAACGCCACTAACCGCATGTGGGAGATGAACCGCAAAGGCAAAACCGTCTGGGAATACCAGACCCAGGGCCCGTTCCGAGCTCGAGGGCGTTAGGCAACCTGCTTTAACTAAATCCCTTGTGGT
>Ga0306920_100002162_pt1 | contig 24760 bp, 17 predicted proteins | sample flu12Cox44000170_FD_204666 | JGI IMG/M metagenome (GOLD analysis project Ga0306920, IMG submission 204666) | Lab enrichment of tropical soil microbial communities from Luquillo Experimental Forest, Puerto Rico - flux4day.12C.oxic.44.000.170 (v2)... | ecosystem: Environmental > Terrestrial >...
CACCTTCGGCGACCGGTTCCCGGCCGCCGAGACCTACTAACCCAGATGCCGGAAACACCGTTGGCGAGACAGACCCGGCCACCCCGGCGAGGCCGATGAAAATGGAGTAGCTATTTCTCGTGATCCTCACTGCCATCGCTAGCCCGCCGCGGCCCGGGGCCGGTGGCATCGCCACGGGACTGTGCTGGGGGGTGAACTGCCCAGAGTCACCTACGGGAAACGCTGGATTTACAGGGTCGCGTGAGAAGGTGCACAATTCCGGGGGGTTGGAAAACGGCGGCCTTGGGCCCGGGGGGTGTCAGGTGAATCTGACTCGCATGGGAGGGATCGGCGTTGCTGTGGCCGCGAGCCTGGCAACGATCGCGGCGGGGCTGGCGCCGGCGGCGGCGCGAGCGCCCGCCCCGGGGAGCCGCGCGGCTCTCGCGGTGAGGTATTACACCGGCGTGAGGGGGGTGGCCCGGCTGGTGCCAAGGCACACCCGGGTGCCGGGGCACACCCCGGCCCACGGGGCGCCGGCGCGGTTGATCGAGAAGGGGGCGCGCCTGCTGCCGTCGGGCGCCTTCTCGGCGGCGGAGGCGGTGCCCCGCGCCCCGGCGTCCGCGGCAGCCGCGGCGGCCACGGCAACCCCGCTGGCCAACTTCAACGGCGTCAGCAGCAGGGACAGCCAGGTCACCAACTACAACCAGGAGACCGAGCCGCCGGACCAAGGGCTGTGCGAAGGCCACGGGTTCGTCCTCGAAGTGGTGAACTCCGCGTACCGCGTCTACAAGACAACCGGGACGACGGTGATCGGGCCGTTCCACATGAACGACCTGTTCAACGTGGGCGGCAAGGCGTACACCAGCGACCCGCGCTGCTGGTTCGATCCCGCCACCCAGACCTGGTTCGCGACCGTCCTGTTCATAAACAACGGCGGCCTGGGCACCAAAAGTGCCTTGCTCATCGCCGTCCGGCACAGCCCGAACCCGCTCGGGCTGTGGAACGAGTACTCGATCAACACCACGGACATCGCCAACGGCTGCCCGTGCGTCGGTGACCAGCCGAGGATCGGCGTTGATCAGTACAACCTGTACGTCACCGATGACGAAGTCTCGATCAAGGGGCAGCAGGGCCGCGGCGCGGAAGTGTGGGCGTTCGACAAGGACGAGCTGATCGCCGGCGCCACGACGCTGCACTTCGTACGCTTCCCCTACCTGAACACGCTGGCGCCGCAGCCCGCCCTGTCCACGGGGACGCCGAACGCCGAGTACTTCCTCAGCTCGCTGGACTTCAACGGCCAGGGAGACCATCGCATCGGCGTGTGGGCCATGACCGGGCGGAACCACGTCGGCCAGGGCGGCATCGGCATGCCGGTGCTGACCAGCACCATCATCAGCACCGAGAGCTACGCCCCCCCGCCGCCCGCCCCGCAAAAGGGCAACCCCCAGCTCCCGATCAACCCCGACGACGGCCGGATGCAGCAGGCGTCATTCGCCGGCGGCACAGTCTGGGGCGAGCTGACCACGGCGGTGCAGCCCGCCGGCGACAACGCGGTCCGGGCCGGCGGCGCCTGGTTCCAGGTAAAGCCCACGCTCGGCGCGCGCGGGATCACCGGCGCGTCGATCGTCCGCCAGGGCTACATCGACGCCCCCGGCCGGTACCTGATCTACCCGGCGGTGCAGCCGGACCCGGCCGGGAACGCGGCGGCCGTCTTCACCGAGACCAGCCGCGCCATGTTCCCGGCCGCGGCCTTCGCCACGTTGCGAGCCGGCGCCGGCAACTTCGGGCCGCCGGCCCTGGCCGCGGCGGGGAACGGGCCGTACCGCCAGGGCGGGCGCTGGGGTGACTACTCCTTCGCGGTTCCCGACGACACCTCAGACGCCGCGTGGCTAGCCACCGAATACATCCCGCCCAAATCCAGCCAGACCACCAACAGGGCGGCAAACTGGGGCACGCGCGTCATCGAGGTTCCGCTCCGCTGAGGAGCCGCGCGACCCGGTAGCCGTCCGGGCATGGCCACGCTCGGGGCGCCGCCATGCCCCGGCGGTGCCCGCTCAGCAGTCCTCCGTAGGCGCCCTCGCCCCCGATCCTTTGTCGTGGCTGCGCCAACAACGAAACATCAGTGGATACGCGGGGGAACCTCCCGGACAGGATGCGGCCACAGCGGGTCCGGCTGGCAGCCACCGGAGGCTCGCGCGTGAGCGCCGACGGAAGCAGGTGATCAACAGATGTCTGGCGCTTCCGCGAGGCAGGCACGGGCGGCCTCGGCGGGACCTACCCAACGGCCGACTCCGCTGGGCCGTCTGGGCTGCCTCTGGGCCGTGGAATGCTCGGAAACTGCCAGCCAAATAAATATGCGGAGGCTCATTCACCCGCAGCTCTGAGCCGATCAGCCAGTTATGCGCGGATCATGAGTAAGAAGGACAATCGGCTTACCTGCGCCAGAACGGCGGCTCGGCGTGCGCTATTCACAGTCTTTGCTGTTCCGTCGGCGGGCGGCCGGCCTCCCCGCGAAAGAGCCAATCCAAGAGCCAACGCAGGCCGACATCAGGCGACACCCAGCTGCGCAGGCGACTGTCAAGCCTGGTCAAGTGCCCACTGAGCGACACTGAGCCACGCCCAGCGACGCACGGGAGGTGACTGGGGTTCAAGGGGGCGCCGGTTCAAATCCGGCCGTCCCGACTGGTAGCAAGATTTTTTCGAATATAATTATATCTCACCAGAGCCAGCAAACTTGACAGCACGAGCACATGGAAATGCCTGGACGCGGCGAGCCACGACAGGCCCACCAGGCCAGACCCGGTGCATCCTTTTAGCAGCCAAGGCCCCCGTGGGTGCGGGGTGTGCATTCGTGGTCGGGCTCCCTGGCCGGTCCGGACGCTGGACCGGCCAGGGGCCCGGATCGGGCTACGGGATGGGCCGGACGGCGATCGGCTCTAGCGGCCCGTTGGGTGGCGGGTTGGGCAGCCGGAGGCTGAAGCTGCACTGGCCGGTTGCCATGCCGCTGACCACGTTAGGGGTGCTGCCGCTGTCCCCGTACTGGATTGCCGGGACGTTTCCCCGGCAGCTGAGCGACCTGTTGACGTTGTTGGCCCCGACCTCGTTGGCGTCCGGGTCGGCCATCTTGTTGGTGGTGACGATCAGGCTGCCGTGCACGGCGTTGCGGAACACCCCCAGGAAGCAAGAGCGCAGGCCGCTGATGATGAGGCTGTCGCCGACGACGTTGTCCTCGTAATCGCTGAAGACTGGCGACTTGAAGAGCTGGGCGAAGATCCCCTTGGGCGTGCAGGACAGCCCGCCGCCGCCGCCTTGTTCGGACACCGCGCCGGTGATCGAGCTGTTGTGCACGAGCACCCCAAGGGGATCGGTGGCGAACAGGTTGCCGCCGATGGTCCCCCGGGACTGGAGCGTCGGCGGCTTGCCCTTGTCGTCCACGCAGGGGAAGGCATTGGCCTCGCAGCCAAGCACCAGGGTCGCCCCCTTATCCACCACAACATTCCTGTTCACCGTCAGGCTGGAAAAGCCCGTGTGAGTGTTGTCGTTGAGGGCGAAAGCCGCCAGCACCGCGCCGCCGGGGGCGATGGTCAGGTTCCCCTTGACCACGGCCGGCCCCGCATTGACCGCGCACACCCCCTTGACGACGACGTTCCCGGGAAAGGTGCCGGTAAGCGCGCCAGGTGCCGCCGCGGTGCCCGTGCAGGTCTGGACGGCGGCCCCGCTGGACGCGGATGCGGCCTGGGCGGGCACCACCGCAAGCGCAGCCAGGAGCCCGCTCAGCCCGAGGATAGGCACCAGCCGGTTTGTCAAGCGTGACATGCATCTCCCTTCCCTGCCCTCCCCCCGGAGGGCGTCCGCTGGGCATCGTACGCCGCCGCTGTCCCTGCTCGATAGGGAGCGGGTTCCGATGCGGCGGTTCAAGCCTCCCGGCCAGGCCGTGATCTTCGCGGCTCACGCGGTAAGCGGCTTCGACGCCAGAGCCAACAAAAGAGCCATCTTCTTGTGAAATGGCCCTCTCGCAGGCGCGCGCCGATCATGTGTCCAGGCGTCCTACCAGGGCATCCGTCAAACCAGCACAGCCAGGGAGGCCGACCAGTCAAGGGGTCAAAGATCACTGAGCCCACGTCGATGCCTGCCGCGCTTCGAGCCCGTAGGCTCCCTGCCGATCGCTGACAGCCGGCCAGCAAGGATGAACTGCAGGGGCAGCACGGTCAGCTCAGTCCGCTGACCGTGCCATCCCTAAGCGCGGTCTTGAGCGAAAGGGCCGGGGTGGCCTCATCCGCCCGGGTTCATCAATACGAGATCGCTTGAGGAGCCAAAGGGCAGGGCTGCGATCGCGGTCTCAAAACCGGTCTTGGTGTCGATCCGGTAGAGACCCGAGTTGGGGAAGGCATCGGTCGCGTATAGCTTCCCGTCGCGGCCGAACGCCACCCCCATCACGTAGTTAGATCCGACCAGGTTGACCAGCTTGGTTGCCGTCCCGGTGGCCAGGTTGATGCGGTACAGGATCGCGGGTGTGCCGGAGGGGTTGACCGTGGTCGTCACGCCGAGCATGGTGCCGTGGCTGTCAAAGGTCAGGTCCATGAACAGCTGAGGTGCTCCGGTGGGGCCGATGCGGGTGAACGCTCCGGTCTTCACATTCACCTTGTAAAGGGAGTTATAGTCGGCGGGGCCGGGAGTGCACTCGAACGTCACCGGGTCGGGGTTGCAGCCCCCTACCGCGTACAGGGTGCCACTGGGGCCGAAGGCCATGGCCATGACCGCCAGCCTCGGGACCTTCAAGCCGAACTGATCGGCGCGCCCGGTCTGCTTGTCGATGGTGGCCAGCTGCTGGTCTCCGAACAGCGACCCGCACATGCTGTACAGCCTCCCGTTCGGGGAGCGCGCCAGGGACCCGCAATCCCCGCCGTGGGTCGGCCCGACATCGCGGGTGGTGATGGTGGTCCCGCGGACGGTGATGGCGAAGATTTCCGCGCCGTTCGGCAAGCCGGTGCCGGCCCCGGAGGTGGTGTAGAACACGCTCGCCGCGCCATCCTGCCCGGCGCTGTTTGCGGCCGAGGCCGCGGACGGTGCGATACCCGCACCCGTGACCGCCAGGACCGCGGACAGCATGGCTACTGTCGCCAGCACCCGCAGGCTACGGTCCGTCGGCGCGGCACCGATGATCAGGCTTTGTTTCATTTTCTGCTCCTTGCTGTTCTCTGGCCCGGCGCGTGCACCGGTGCGAGGATTTGGCGGACGGCGGATCTGCCCTCCGCCTAGGTCGGGCCGGTCCCGGTATCGGCGATCTTGCGCTGGCCTGTCGTCGGCATCACCAGAACCTCCGGGAGAAGACCCCGTGCGCGTTAGACGAGCACGAACGGGTCGCTGTGGATGATCGAGGCGATCTGGGCGCCCTGGCTGACTATGGAGGCCACGCACTGCAGCGTGTGCCCGGCCAGCGGGCCGCCGGGGCCGCCGCCGGGGACGGGGACCGGCACGATCTGGGTGCATTGGTAGTCGGGTCCGGTTCCGCTGAGCTTCCACCCGTTGGCCGCGTCGAAGGCCTGGTGGAGGGTTTGGGTGGGCCAGCCCTGGCTGACGGCGGTCAGGTCGATCGCGCTGATGGTGAGGGTGTAGGGGGCGCCGGAGTTGCCCAGGGCGCTACCCGCGGCCGCCCGAATGATCAGGTCGAAGCTGGCGCTGGCGGGGGCGTTGGGGGCGGTGTCTGCGACCATGCTGCCGGTTTGCGCGGTGGCCACTGTGGTCAGCACGGCGTCGTTGGCATTCATCGCGATTGCCTCCGTCTCTAGTTGGCGTGTGGTGGGTGCGGCCGCCTGGGACACGTTTCAGGCGGCGGTTGTGGTTTCGCGCCGCCGCGCGGCCCGTATCCGGTAGGCGGTGACCGCCAGCGCGGTGGCGAACAGCGCGGCCGAGGCTGCGATGAGGATGATCTGCCAGGCGAGCGTGCCGTCGGCGGGGCGCGTGGACCGGACAGCGGCGGGTACCCTCCAGCCTGGCCACAGTGGCGGCTCTCCACCCAAGAGCAGCCTGGCGGCCTGGGCGATCCCCCCGGCGACCGCGGCGGCCGGGCGGGCACGTGCGCCACCGGGACGCTGGCCAGCCATGCAAGGATGCCGACCAGACTGTGGATGGCGCGGGCGGGGTTCACGATGGTCTCCTGTCCCTGCTGGGTAGCCGCCCAGTTGACCGGGGGCCGCTTCCCACCGTTGACCGCAGCGGGGGGCGCACACCACACAGGACCGGTCACAAGACCGCTGACAAGACCGCTGATAAGAGTCCGGCCGGGGTGGCGCGGGATAGCGGAGGCGGCCTGGGTCTGCGTACTGTTGGGTGCACGATTTAGCTCCGCCCCCGTGCTGATTGCCGGGGCGGACAGGTTGTGAGGGGACGCTGGGCGGTGACCGAGCCTGGGCTGAGCTTCGCCGGGCTGCAGCGGCAGCTGCGGGCCGGGGTGAACCTGACCCAGGAGGAACTGGCGCAGACGGCGGGCCTGTCCCCGCGGTCGGTCAGCGGTCTGGAGCGGGGCATCACCCGCACCACCCATAAGGACACCGCTGTGCTGCTAGCCGGGGCGCTGGGCCTGGCCGGGCCGGCCGGGGAACTGTTCGTGGCGGCGGCCCGCGGCAAGACCCCGGCGGTCGAGGTGCTAGCGGCCATCGAGGGCGCGAGACCGCAGCCGGGGCTGGTGGCCGGGTCTCCCTACCGTGGGCTGAGTGTGTTCGGCGAGCAGGACGCGGGGCTGTTCTTCGGCCGCGACGCGGCCGCCGCCGAGGTGCTGGAGCGGATGTCGCGGCTGCTGGCGGGCGCGGGGCTGCTGGTGGTTTCGGGGGTGTCGGGGGCGGGGAAGTCGTCGCTGCTGCGCGCGGGGGTGCTGCCGCGGCTGCGGGCCGCGGGGCTGGCGGGCGCTCCGGAGGCGGCGGTGTGGCCGCGGGTGGTGCTGACTCCGACGCGGGCGCCGCTGGATGAGCTGGCGTTGCGGGTCGGGGTGCTGGGCGGGGCGGATGCGGCGGCGGTGCGGCGCGGGCTGGACACCGCTCCGGCCTGGTTCGCGCTGACCGCCCGGCAGGCCGCGCTGGCGCGGCCGCTCGGGCCGACGGGGGCCTCGGATGGCCGCTCGGCGGGCCAGGACCGGCAGCAGGGGCAGCGGCGGGTGCTGGTGGTGGTGGACCAGTTCGAGGAGTTGTTCACCCAGTGCCCGGAGGAGGGGCAGCGGCGGGCGTTTATCACCGCGCTGCACGCCGCCGCCACCGCCGGGCATGGCCCGGACCAGGCTCCGGCGGCGCTGGTGGTGCTGGGGGTCCGCGCCGACTTCGAGGCCCGGTGCGCGGACTACCCGCAGCTGGCCGGCCCGGTCCAAGACCGGTACCTGGTGACCGCGATGACCGAGCGGCAGCTGCGGATGGCGATCACCGAGCCGGCCAAGAAGGCCGGCTCAAAGGTCGACGACGACCTGGCCGACCTGCTGCTGGCCGAGGTGCGCACCGGGCAGCCGCGGGCGTTCGGCGCCGGGGCGCTGCCGCTGCTATCGCACGCCCTGGACCAGGCCTGGCGGGCCCGGGCTGGAGACTCCCTCACCCTGGCCGACTACGACCGGGCCGGCGGCATCGACGGCGCCGTCGCCGCCAGCGCCCAGCGCGCCTATGACGCTTTGACGCCGGCCCAGCAGGCCGCGGCCCGGCAGGTGTTCCTGCGGCTGACCGCCACCAGCCCCGACGGCATCGACACCGCCGGCCGGGCCACCCGGGCCGAACTGACCGAAGGGAAACGCCCGGCCGAGGCCCAGGACGTGGCGGCGGTGCTGGAGGCCTTCGCTGCCGAACGGCTGATCACCCTGGCGGCCAGCACTGTGGAGCTCAACCATGAGGTGTTGCTGACCGCGTGGCCGCTGCTGCGCGACACCTGGCTGGCCGACACCCACGCCGACCGGATCGTCCGCACCCGGCTGCACCACACCGCCGCCGACTGGGCCCGCCACTCCCGCGACCCGTCCTACCTCTACGCCGGCACCCTGCTGCAAGCTGCCACCGACACCGCCGCCCGGGCCGGCGCCGACCCCGCCCGCCACCCGCCGCTCAGCCAAACCGAAACCGACTTCCTGCACGCCAGCGGCCGCGCGCGCCGCCGCGCCACGCGACGGCGGCGCGGTCTCGTCGCCTTGCTCACGGCCCTGGTCCTTGGGCTGGCCGCGGCCACGGTCGTGGCTATCCACGCCAGCCAGCAGGTGGCACGGCAACGCGACATCGCGATCTCCGGGCTGTTGATCAGCCAAAGCCAGCAGCTGCGCCACGCCAACACCGCCCTGTCCAGGCTGCTGAGCATCGCGGCCTGGCGTATCAACCCCTCCAGCGCCGCCCGCTACGCGATGCTCGCCGCCGCCGCCGCGCGCCCCGGCATGGCGGTCCTCACCAGCCACGGCGGCGCCGTTACCGCGGTCGCGTTCAGCCACGACGGCACAATCCTGGCCACCGGCAACGCCGATGGCACCGTGCGACTGTGGAACGCGGCCAGCCACCGGCAGATCACCATCCTCACCGGCCACACCGGCGCGGTTACCTCGGTGGCGTTCAGCCACGACGGCACGACCCTGGCCACCGGCAACGCCGACGGCACCATCCAGCTGTGGAACGCGGCCACCCACCGTCTGATCCGCACCCTCACCAGCCACGACGGCCGGGTTAACTCGGTGGCGTTCAGCCCAGACGGCACCACCATGGCCACCGGCAACGCCGACGGCACCATCCGGTTGTGGGACGCGGCCACCCGCCGCCCGGTAAGCGGCCCCCCCACCAGCCACAGCGGCCAGGTCTTCGGGGTCGCGTTCGGCCCGGGCGGCACAACGCTGGCCAGCGGCAACGATAACGGCACCGTCGCGTTGTGGAGCCTGGTCAACGGTTCGTGCACCGGCGGCCCCCTCATCAGCGACCCAGAGCGCGCCACCTCGATCGCGCTCAGCCCGGACGGCGCGACCCTGGCCGCCGGCAACGCCGACGGCACCATCCGGTTGTGGGACACGGCCACCGGCAGCCCGACAAGCCGACCCCTCACCGGCCCCGCCGGCCCGGTCACCTCGATCGCGTTCAGCCCGGACAGCACAACCCTGGCCAGCACCAACCCCGACCACACTGTCCGCCTGTGGGACCTGGCCACCAGCCGGCCGATAGGTGCGCCCCTCACCGGCCACACCGGCCCAATCAACGCAGTAGCGTTCAGCCCAGACGGCAAGACCCTAGCCACGGGCAGCACCGACCACACCGTCCGGCTATGGAATGTCGCCTACCTCGTGAACGTGGAACCGCACCTCTGCGCATCGGCAGGGCGGTCCCTGACCCGCGCCGAGTGGGAACGATACGTGCCAGGCCTGGCCTACCAGAGAGTTTGCCCTAACCGCCAAGTCACCAGACGCGCCAACCTGACGCCCTCAGCATCGCATGATCACATTCGCCCTTAGAGCCAATAATGCCCGTTCTGTGCCCCATCGGACAGTGGATTCGGCAGCCGCCTGACCGGCCATAACGAGACGGCTCGGCGTGCGTTATTCACAGTCTTTGCTGCCCGTCGGCGGGCGGCCGGCCTCCCCGCAAAGAGCCATTCCAAGAGCCAACGTGAGGCGGTCTCAGGCGACAAGGGGCGACGCTGAGCCACTGTTGGGGCAGGTCAAGTGCTCAGTGACCCTTCTCCAGCCACGTCTAGCGACGCCTGGGAGGTGACTGGGGGTCAAGGGGTCGCCGGTTCAAATCCGGCCGTACCGACGCAGGTCAGAAAGCTGACCCGAAGTTCCGGGCCGACTTTATGTCCGATTTGGGACCAATATCGAAGGCGCGAGCACTCTGCTAGCGCTTCTTGACCGCTGGTCAAGAAGGTCACCCGCAAAAGGACGCTGCGCGTCACGATCGGTGCCGCCTTGGCATCTTGACCTGGTTCGTCGTCATAGGCGTGGTGATCATCCTGGGAGCCGTAGGCGGTGTGGTCCGGGCAGATCGGACCGAACCGCGCTTGACGGCGATGACCGGATAACCCCAGGGCACCCAGTGCAGCCGGTTCGGCGCCACCCAGCCCCGGCCACCATCAGCAACCGTGGACAATAGCCTTGCGCTGCGGATCGTGGCGGGTGACAGGAGAACCTATGAGCTAGTCGATACGGCCTGCTCCGGTACCGGGCGGTGGGGTGCGGAGCCGCCCAAGCCCGGCCAGGCCGGTAACGGACGCGGCGGCGCCGAAGGCGGCTGCGAGCAGGTAGCCGGCGCGGGCCCCGGACAGGTCGATCAGCCGACCCGCCGCTGGCGCGCCGATGGCCAGCCCGACCCCGATGGCCGAAGACAGCCAGGTCATGCATTCGGTGCGGCGTTGCGGCGGGGCCAGGTGGTCGATCAGGCTGTAGCCAGTGATCAGGGTGGGGGCGATGGCGACCCCGGCCACGAAGATCACCGGAAACAGAGAGGCGAATCCGGGCTGCCACCAGAACATCGCCACCCCGCTGGTCATCAGGCCGAGGGTGATCACGAACCTGCGTGACAGCGGCGAACGCCAGTGCCGCGACCCATACCACAACCCACCTCCCGCGCTGCCCAGTGCGTATACGCCCAGAACAAGCCCGGCGAGCTGCTTGTGACCGTGCTCACCCGCGAACGCGACTGTGCTCAGCTCGATGGCCGCGAACATGGCACCCAGCAGGCCGTACACCGGCACGAGGGTGACCAGCGCAGCGACGCGGGGACGCCGCGCGGGCCGTGCCATCGCGGGCAGGCTGCCTGCGGCGGTGGTGGCCGCGGCGCCGGCTCGGGGCTGCGGTGAGGGCTCGGTGCGCCGCTGGGCGGTGAACAACACGGTGCCCACCAGGCACAACAGCAGGGCGGCGGCCAAACCTGCCGCGGGATAGACGTCGGTGGCGAGCAACGCAACGACGACCGGGCCGACCATGAAGATGATCTCGTCCGCAACCGACTCCAGCGAGAACGCGGTGTGCAGCCGCGGCGTGCCCGCGAGCAGCACACTCCACCGGGCCCTGACCATCGGGCCCATGGAAGGCATGGTCGCCCCCGCGAGCAGGCTGGAGACCACCACCACCGCCAGCGGCGCCCGCGCCTCGGCCAGCACCATCAGCGCGGCCGTCGCAGCGGTGAACACCATCACCTGCGGCCGGAGTACCCGTCGCTGACCGTAGCGGTCGGTGAGCTTGGCGAACTGCGGCGCCGCCACCGCGTACCCCACCGATCCGGCCGCGGCCACCACCCCGGCCAGCCCGTACCGGCCCGTAAGCGCGGCGATCAGCAACACCGTGCCAAGGCCGAACATCGACATCGGCATCCGGGCGATGAAACCAGCACCGGAAAACCCCAGGGCGCCCGGCAGGCGCAGCACCTCCACATAGGGCCCGACCGGCCCGCCCGCCCACGGTGCCCGGTCCCGCCCGCGATCGCCGCCGGCGCCCTCCGTGCCCGGCGGGCGCATGCCAGCCTGCGTCATCGCCTATCCGCCTCCGCTCCGACGGTACCGGGCGAGCACGAGCTCCTGGCAAGCCCATTTCCGCCAGCCTCCCGCCGCCCGGCACATACAACTGCCCGGCACTGCCCGGTGTGTTCGAAATGGCTCTCCAGAGGCGCGCGCCGATTACGTACCCAGGCCTCCTACCAGGGCATTTGCCAAACCCGCAGAGCCGGCGAAACCGGCAGTCAAGGGGTCCAAGATCGCTGAGCCACCTCGGAGCTGAACGGTGACTCCGTCAGCTGCGAACCGGCGGGCACCATCCCCGGCTGCACCGGCTAACTGCAAGCCGGACGTACACCGGGCTTCAGTAGCTGCCGGACTGGCAGGCCGGGGCGCTCACGCCCGGCCTGCCCACGCCGTCTTGGACGCGAAGGCTGCAGGCATGAGAAATGCCTTCGGACGAACTGCCATGACTGTAGCTATCTTCCCGGTGCCGACTGTCTAGCGCGGGCCGATGGAGCCGAGCGCTTGGGTGAGGGCGCGGATGTCGTCGCTGTTGTTGTAGGCGTGCAGGGATACCCGGATACCGCCGGCGCGGGAACTGGTGTTGATGTTGTGCTGGTTCGCCAGCACGGCCTGCACCTCGTCTGTTGCGGCGGCTGGGTGCCTGAGTGAGACGATGTGCCCGCTTGCGGACCGGTCGCCAAGTGCCCGGTAAGGCGCCCATCCCAGCGGCGCGGTCTGCTCGGCAAGCTCGGCCGCTAGCCGGCTGGCGTGCTCGCTGATCGCGGTCAGGCCGATGCCGGTGAGCAGCTTGATCGAGGTGAGCAGGCCGATGGCGGCGCTGTAGGACATGGTGGACAGCTCGAACCTGCGGGCGTCCGCGGCGAGAGACAGTTCCCGCGGGGTGAAATCGAACGGTGTGGCGCTGCCTTTCCAGCCCACGATCACCGGGATGGCCGCCGCCAGGTTCTCGGTAACGGCGAGCAGCGCAACCCCGGCCGGCGCGGACAGCCACTTGTAGCCGCTGCACACCAGCGCGTCCACGCCCCAGTGCGTCATCGTGACCGGAGCAGCGCCAGCCATCTGGGTCACGTCCACCACCACCCGGGCACCGGCGTCTCGGGCGCGCGCCGCCAGAGCCGCAACATCGACCTGGCTGCCGGTGGCGAATTGAACGGCGCTGACACACACCACCGTCGTGCGTTCACTGATTGCATCGGCCAGTGAGAGCGTGAGGTCGCGGTCCGGGGTATCGCGAACCCAGCGGATGCGCAGGCCCAACCGGTCACGGGCGGCCAGCCACGGGTAAGTGACACTGGGGAAGTCGGTCGGTACCAAGACCACTTCACCCGCGGCGCTGGACAGCAGCGCGGCAAGCTGGCCCAGGCCCTCGCTCGCCCCGCCCACCACCGCGACCGAGGCCACCGGCGCGCCGAGTAGCTCGGCTGCGGCCGCGCGCAGCCCGTCCAAAACCGTTGCCTCGGCCTGGTCGGACAGGCGGAGGTTGCCATGCTGGGCCACCTCGGTCAAGAACCGGACGCTCGCCTCAACCGAGGCGCGAGGTATCAGCCCCAGCGAGGCCTGATTCAGATAGGTGCAATAGCCAAGCGCCGCATACTCCCCCTGGTCAATCAACGCATCCATCATCACCCTCCGCCGCCGCTGGGACCTGGCCCCACCCGGGTGTCAGGTGTGTGCCGGGGTGGAGCGGAATGAAGCCAGGTGCCACAGCGTGGACCAGTCGAGCGCGGGCTTGGATGCCCGGGTGCCCGGCCGGTCTCTGGGCACCCGGACCCGCAGCGCCCGGGGCTGGATAGTGCAGCGGACTGGCGTTGGCATCATGACGGTCTCGCCGTCGATACCGACCGGGATCTCCGGCACGTCGGCGTCCACCACCACCTCCTCGGCGGTGAGCGTGCTCAGACCCTGACCGCGCGCGCCCCGCAGCAGCGCGGCGGCCTGCAGCGCGTTGTTCACCGTGACCGCGACGACGCCAAGCGTCCCGGCATCCAGCCGCGCCCGGCGGCTGAGCCCGGCGATGTCGCCGCCCTGGTAGGGGTTGTTGCTCACCAGCAGGGCCTGCGGACCGGTGACCGTGATCTCACCAGCGCGAGCAGTCAGCTTGGCGCCGCGGTGGCCGGTCAGGATGTCGGGCAGCATCTGCAGCGTGGTGCCCCGCTTGTCGTCCCGGTAGGCAGGGCTTTCCACCACCTCGGCGTAGGCGCCGAACGAGGCGTTGTTCACAAACGTGCGCCCGCCGATGACACCCAGGTCGATCCGCTGCTCCACACCGTCGGTGAGCGCGTCCAGGCAGGCGGCCGGATTGTCCCGGTCCAGCCCCAGGTCCATCGCAAAATGGTTGCGGGTGCCCGCGCTGATCACCAGAAACGGCAGGCCGTGCTCGGCGGCGATCCCGGCGACCAGCGCCTGCGTCCCATCGCCCCCGGCCACCCCGAGCAGGTCCGCGCCGTCAGCGACCGCCCGCCGGGCCAGGGCCGCCACATCCACCTCGCCGGGGCCCTCCAGCAGCGCCACCTCGGCGCCCAGCGCCTCGGCCTTGTCCTTCAGGCCGAACCTGGCGACCTTCCCGCCGCCCGACCGCGGATTCATGATCAGGAACGCGCGCTGGGGCGGCGGGACCTCGCGGACCGGCATCCCCGGGTCCGCGGCGGCCGGGGCCAGCGCCAGCCGGGCGGCGCCGACAGCCAGCGCCAGCAGCACCACCGCCACCACCGCGACCCAGATCACATGACGCCAGGCGAACACCACCAGCACCGCGATCGGAACCAGGACTACCAGCCCCAGCGCCAGCTGCCGCACCACCCCGCGGTGGGCCAGGTACCAGTACCCGCCCGCCGCTATCAAGCAGGCCGCGACCGCCCCGATCGCCACCGTGGCCAAGGCGCCCCGGGCATGCCGTTCCGGGAACCCGATCAAGACCGCTGCCGCGGCAAACATCAGCACGAAAGCGGCCCGGGCAAGCCAGCGAGCGCGCATCACCCTTGCCCCCCGTCACCGTCGGCCGGACACGCCCAACCCTGCCCGCGCCACGGCCTGACCCGCATCATCCGCCGAGAGTGAATCACGCCCGCCCCGACCACCCCTCCGCGGCTCCCCAGTATGGCCGCGCGGCGGCGGTATCAGGCGCAACCTTGCCTGGATAAGTGATTGCCCGGCGCCCCTTCTTATCCGGGCGGTACCCACGACGACCAGTCAAACTCCCCGGCCGTCGGTCTCGCGCTTCTAGCGGCCCGGCCGGGCGGTCTGATGGCCGGGTGATCCAGCCTGGAGCGGTTAGGGTCATGTAAGGGGACCATCTGTCCGGCGGAACCCGCGTGCGCGTGATCAGGCAGGCGCATCGGACCGGCGTCTCGCGGGCGGCGCGGCGCTGCCATGACAGCGGCGCAAGCATTTGCCGACAACCCGCACGCTTCCCCGACCTGAGGTGGAGAACGAATCGGCTAGCGGGTCAGCGATGTGCTGGCCGAGATAGCGCGGCAGGCGGCCAGGCTGGGCGCCGATGCGGTTGCCAGGGCCGACATCGACCACGAGAGCGTAGGGACAACGAGCTGATGGTCAGCGTCTCCGGGGCGGCGGTGAAGCTGGGCTGACAGACCGGCCGGGGTTGGGAGCAAATGAGGGTGATCTTGCGTTACCCGGGGCCGTCGCTGGCCGGCGGCGTGCCACCCGGTGCCGACGGGGAGGCCGGTGCCGCGAGGCGGAACCCGATGCGTGCGGCGGGAATGCGTTCTTGCTCACGGGCCAGTAGGGTCAGCGCGCGGGCGTCGGCCGGGGTCGGGCGAGTCAGGTCAAGGGCGCGTGGCCACAGCCGGGCATAGCGGACGGCGGCGACTTCGGCGGCGTATACCAGCGCCTGACCGACCAGATAGAGCAGGGTGAATATGCCTGCCACGGTGGCGAAGCTGCCGTAGACGGGCCCGGCCTTGGCCACCAGCCTGGCCAGCAACGGCGTCCCTACGGTGAGCACTATGGTCACCGCTACCGCGCCGACGGCGGCGCCCGGCCACAGGGCCCGCACCGGCGCGGGCCGCGCCAGCAGCACCTTCGCGCCGAGCAGCAAGACGGCGAAGACGACCAGCGCCGACCCGAGCACCGAGGCGGCGCGTTGCACGGCGGGCTGGCCGGGTAGCGCGGTGGCCACCACGGTGAGCGCCCCGGTGGCCAGCGCGCCGGCCATGAGCGCCGCCAGCACCGCGAATACCCGGACGTACCGGGAGAGGAAACTGGCCCGGCGGCGGTGCCGGACCGCCGCCACATGGTTCAGCGTCTGGTAGGCGGAGAACACCACGCCAGTGCCGGCGAACAGCAAGCCGATCAGGCCGGCCACCAGCGGGATGGTCGAGGTCGGCAAGGTGGCCAGCGAGTGCTCGATCGTGGGCCGCAGCGCCGCCGGCACGATCTCGTTGATCAGCCGTTTGCGCAGGTCCGGGTGATCGGCCAGGACCCGGGACAAGACCGCCACCCCGAGCAGGAGCAGCGGGAAGAGGCTCAGGAATCCGTAGTAGGTGATCAGCGCCGCCTGCCGGCCGCCCTCATCATTGCCGTACTTCTTCACCACCGCATACGGGAACCCCAGCACACTATGCTCGCGCTGCAGCCGGTCCGCCCAGCCGATGACCCGGCCCACCAGGCCGCTCAAGCCGTCCACGTCCATGCACCCCAGCCTGCCCGGCCACCGGCCTTCCGGATGCCCACTGCCAGGATGCTCATACGTATTCGCGGCGGCGCATCCAGGCCAAGGTGAACCAGCCCCAGACCGGGGGCAGGTAGGCGGTGAAGAACCGCTGGATGAGCACGGCCGCGACGGCCTGATCCTGGAGGATGCCCGCGGCGGTGAGCCCGGCGATCAGGCCGGCCTCAACGACGCCGGCGCCGCCGGGCACGGGCACGGCCGTGCCGATGAGGGCGGCCAGCGAATTAACGGCGATCAGTGTCGCGAAGCTGGCCCGCTGACCGACCGCGTGTAGTGACGCGCCGAGGGCCAGGACGACCAGCAGCTGGGCCAGGGTCGAGCCAGCCAGCACGTAGACGATCTTGCGCGGCTCGGTGGCAATTCAGGGCCGTTGTTAGCCCTCGGCCTGATGCTGGCGGAGACTGGGTTGTGCGGCCGGTTGGCGGGCACCGGCGCGCGGGAGGCTGGACATGATCCGTCGTGATGCGTTGTCGGAGTACGCTCGCGGGTCGCTGTGGGTGCTGCCCACGTTGTCGGTGCTGGCCGCCTTGGCCGCCGGTTCCCTGTTGTCTCTTGTGAGCGTCGGCCCACGGTCGCCGTTGGCATTTCAGGGGACTGTTGGCGACGCCCGGACCTTGCTGATCGGGATTGCCGGGACGATGGTGACGGTTATCGCGCTGCTGCTGGGCTTGACGGTGGTGGCGCTGCAATTGTCGTCGACCCAGTACTCGCCGCGGCTGTTGCGCAATTTTCTGCGGGACCGGCCGAATCAGATGGTGCTCAGCGCTTTTGTGGCGACGTTTGCCTACAGCGCGGCCGGGCTGTACACCGTGGGGATCTCGGGTGGTCACGACACCGCCAGCTTTCCCCGGCTGGCGGTCAGCGGTGCGCTTGTCCTGCTGTTCGTCAGCCTCGGCTTGCTGGTGTACTTCGCCGACCACCTAGTGCACTCCATCCAGGTCGATGCGATCATGCACGTGGTGGAGCGGAGCACCCTTTCGGTGATCCGGGACGGGCTGTTCACCGGCGGCCAGGATGCACCCGAAACCCCCGCGTGGGCGGTGCCGGTTATGTCCCCGCATTCGGGTTATGTGCAGAAGGTGCGCCCTCGCCAGCTGCTCGCCTGCGCTGCCGAGCACGGGGTCTGCCTGCGGCTGCGGCCCCGGGTCGGTGAGCACGTGGTGGCGGGCACGACGCTGGCATGGATCTGGCACGACTCGCCACGCGATCCCGCTCCCGACTGGCGGGTCTTCTCGCCGATCCTGGATGCCGCGGTCCGGGTCGGCTTCGAGCGAACCCTGGAGCAAGATGCCGCGCTCGGCATCCGGCAGCTGGTCGACGTCGCGTGCAAGGCGCTGTCCCCGGCGGTTAATGATCCCTATACCGCGGTTCAGGCCGTCGATCACTTGTCGGTGATCTTTTGTGCGCTTGCCAGGCGCCCGCTGGGAAATCATGTCCTCCGGGGTGATCACGGCGCCGCAGTGATCGTCCCAGGGCGGCGGTTCACCGACTACCTCGCCGTCATGTGCGGGCTCATCCGCCGTTACGGTGCCCGCGAGCCCACCGTCGCTCACGCGCTGCTTCGCTTGCTAGGCAACTGCGCTGCCGTGGCCGGCGACGATCCCGACCGCTGCGCAGCTATCGAAGAACAAGCGCGCATCATCCTCGCCGACGCTGAGCGAGAGGTCGCACAGCCGGCCGATCTCGCCCTCGTCCACGCCGGGGTGGAGTCAGTGCGCCAAACGGTAGCCGAGAACCGGCTCGAGTCACGCCAAGCCGCCGACGGTGCGGACGAGTCGGACGACCGATATCAGTCGAGTAGTTCGTAGGCGGGGTTGGTCATGACGGCGCCGGTGCTGGTGATGCCGACGGCGCCGCGGAGCCGGATGTTGCTGCCGGGCCGGAGGCCGGTGATGTGGCTGCGGCCGTAGAACAGGGCGGTGAGTTCGCCGCTGCTGTCGGTGACCACGCAGGCCAGGACGGAGCTGCCTTCCACGGGCCGGAATTCGACGGTGTGCACCCGGCCGGCCACGGTAACCCGGCGGTTGCTGGTCAGTGCGGAGATCGGGATGACACCTGGCGGCTCGGCGGCCCGGCGAACGCCGCCGCTCGCCGGCCCGGCCTGGGCGGGCTTGGCTTCCCCGTTGGGGCTGGCCTGATGGTCGTGCAGGACTTCGATCCGGGCGGTGACGTCGAAGGGGATGATCATGGCTGCCGAGCGCGGTATCCGGCTCACCGCCCCGGCGATCTTGTCGGCGGTCCGGTCGTGCAGCAGCCGGCCGAGCAGCGGCCGGGTGCTGCGCCGCGGCAGCAGCACGGTGACTTGGCTGCCGGGCTGGCAGGCCTCTTTGGCGGCAAGTTCGCCGGCCGCCCGGTCGATCCGCCGGTGGGGGCAGTCCACCAGGTCGAGGGGAATGCCCCGGTGGGCGCGCTGCCATTGGGCTAGCAGGTGGTCGGCTTTGGGCTGGTCGATGACGAAGTGCACCGCCCGCAGTGAGGTGGGGCGCAGGCTGCGCGCGTAACGTAGCGCGGCGATCGCCGCCAGGTCGAAGTCGTCCACCAGGACGAGCACGGTCCGGCGGGCGAAGTTCGGCGGATCGGGCGGCTTGCCGGCACTGACGGTCTCGACGACGCCTGCTTCTTTGCGGTATTGCCGGTTGAGCCGGATGAGCAGGAACACCATGACCGGGAAAACCGCCACGACCAGCCAGGCGCCCTCGGTGAACTTGACGACCGCGAAGATCACCACCACCAGCGCGGTGTATACCCCGGCGGTGAAGTTGATCACCCGCCGACGCCGCCAGGCAGGCTCTTTGGTCTTGCGGTGGTACCTGGCCATGCCGAACCCGGCCATGGCGAACCCGGTGAACACGCCGATCGCGTAGAACGGGACCAGGTTGTTGGTGTTGGCGCCGACCGCCAGCAGCAGCGCCAGCGCCAGTACGGTCAGCACGATGATCCCGTTGGAGAAGACCAGCCGGTGGCCGCGCTTGGACAGCCAGCGGGGCAGGAAGGAGTCTTCGGCGACGAAGCTGGTCAGGAACGGGAAGCCGCTGAAGCTGGTGTTGCCGCCGGTGAACAGGATCGAGATGGCCCCGGCCTGGACCAGGAAATACAGCACCCGGCCAGGTGTGGAGGGCCCGAAGATGAGCTTGGCCTCCTGGGACAGCACAGTCGGGAAACCGTTGATGTAGGGGACCGCGTGGGTGATGTGCGCCAGCCAGGAGATCCCGGCGATCAAAAAGGCGACGATGGCGCCCTGGGTCACCAGCAGTTGGCGGGCGTTGCGGCCTTCGGGCGGGCGCAGCGCGCTGACCGCGTTGGAGACCGCCTCGATCCCGGTCAGCGAGGAACCGCCATTGGCGAACGCCCGCCCCAGGATGTAGATCGCCATGAAGGTAAACAGGCCGCTGGGGTGGTGCCCGACCGGCACCGTCCCCCGCTGCCAGCTCGCATGTGGCAGCCCGCCGCCGAACGCCTCCCGGTACAGCCCGGCGATGATCATCAGGCCCACCGAGGCGGAGAATAGATAGGTCGGGACCGCGAATGTCTTGCCGTTCTCCCGGACCCCCAGCAGGTTCACGTAGCACATGACCAAGGTCGCGGTCACCGCGATGAGCAGCAGCGTCGTCGTGTCACCCAGCGGCCGGGCCAGCGCCGGGAACGTGGACAAGATCGCGGCGCTGCCGGCGGCGGTCTGCACCGCGACGGTCACCACGTAGTCCACCATCAGCGCTACCGCCGCCACCTGCGCGACGCGCGGGCCGAAGTTCTCCCGGGCGACCACGTACGAGCCGCCCGCCCGGGTGTAGACCGTCACCACCTCGCGGTAAGACAGCACCACAAGTCCGACGCCGAGCAAGATCACGCCGGTCATCGGCAGCAGCAGCGAAAACGCCGCCAGGCCGAAAAAAGGCAGCAACTCGTGCAAGATCAGCTCAGAGCCGTAGTTCGCCGACGAGATCCCATCACACGACAGCACGCCCAGGCCAAGCGGCTTGGACAGCCGCTCCACCCGCAACTGCTCGTTGACCAGCGGCGGCCCGAGCAGCCGCCGCTTGACCGCGTACCAGGAACTCTCCGGCAGGTCGGTGGCCCCACCAATGCCGGGCAGGCTGGCCGCCTTGCGCAGGGCCACGGCGCGCCACCTCCGACCCCGGGCCACCAACCAGGCCCGGCATGCCGCCTGGCCGACCCACCGATGAGCAGCGGTTTGATCACTTTCGACGTTAGGTATCTCCGCTTGGCCCCGCTGCATGAGAGCTGTTAGGACTGAGGGGGTAGCCGTTAAGGTTTCGTCAAGATCGTTAACCCAAGCTATGGCCGGCCGCCAGGTACACCCTTCCCGAACGGCACGGGCGCTGTCTGTGGTGCTGATGGCGGAAGTATCACATTGCCTTGCGCGGTGCCTCTGACTTGCACGAATGGCTCTTTCGGCCCGTACCCGATCGTTGCCGCTGACCACTGCAGCCCCTGCCGCAGGCATCGGTCGCGGGCCAGCTGTGCTGGCGCAGCATTCTTGGACAGTTTCTCTGGAGCGGTTTACGCTCATTTCAGGTGCGCCGGGAAGCCTGGTCGGCGATGTTCGTGATCTTCGGACTCGTGGACGGAGGCTCTCGATGACCATTAACAGCGCAGCGCCGCACGGTTCACCCGAGACAAGCGCAGCCGCGCCCACGGTCGTAACTCCTCCAGCTCCGCCGAGCTGGCCGTGGCGGCGGGCAGCGCTGTTCCTTGCCGGAACAATCTCAAGCGCAGGAGAAGGTGTGAGCTGATGACCCGCTACCTGACCAGGGACCGGGCAGCGCTCGCCGCCGCCGTGATAGCCCCGCTCGCGGCGGCCGCAATTCTGCTGCCGTTCCGCGCGAGCTGGTCGAACACGAACGTGGCACTGCTGATGGTGGTGGTCGTCGTCGCGGTCGCCGCGATCGGTAATCGGGTCGCGGGCGCGATCGCGGCGGTCGGGGCGGCGGTCTGGTTCGATTTCTTCTTCACCTTGCCCTATGAGCGGTTCACCATCCGCAGCTCGGCAGATATCACCACGTTCGTCCTGCTGCTGGTGGTCGGCGCGATCGTGTCGCAGCTTGCTGCTTATGCCCGCCGCCTGAAGGTGGTCGCGATCACCGACGCCGGGTACCTTGCGCAGATCCACGAGACTGCCTCGCTGACGCAGACCGCGAAAAACCCCGGCGATGTGGCCGATCGCGTCCGGGAGCAGCTGATCGCTGTGCTGGATCTGCAGCAGTGCCGCTTTGAGTACGGGAGCCTGCTCGGTCATCCGCCGCGGCTGGAGCCGGACGGCACGGTGCTGGCTGGCCGTGGCCGCTGGGACGTGGAGACAGCGGGTTGGCCTGCTGGGGAGATAGAGCTGCGCGTGTTCGCCGGCGGCCAGTACTACGGGCGGTTCATGCTGAGCCCGAAACCGGGCTCGCGGCCGTCCCTGCAGGCACGCTTGGTGGCGGTCACCCTGGCCGATCAGGCGGGACGCGCACTAGCAGCCGGGACACCGGCCTCCAGCGGCCGGTAGCAACAAGGCATCGGGACAGCGCGGTGTTCGGCGTTGACCGGCCGATCGTCGGGGCCAGCGGCTCCCCAGGCAGCCTGCAGGCACTGCGCTACGGCGAGGCCCTGGCCCGCGCCCACGGCGCGGTCTTGATCCCGGTGATTGCCTGGGAACCGCCCGGCGGCAACCACGACGAGCGCTTCCAGAATTCCGGGTATCTGCGCCTGGCCTGCCAGGACATCGCCTGCCAGCGGCTCCGCGACGCGCTCATCGCGGTGTGGGGTGAAATCCCCACCAGTCCGCTGGTGCAGCCGCGCATTGCCCGCGGCCCGGCAGGCCGGGTCCTGGTGAACCTTGCCTGCCGCCCCGGCGATGTACTGATCGTGGGGGCCGGTCGCCGCGCCAAGCTGGCGCGGATGGCCTGTTCCAGGGTGAGCTGCTACTGCCTGGCCCACGCCCAGTGCCCAATCCTGGCCATCCCACCACCCGCGCTCGCCCGCAAACTGCGGCATCGCCGCCTCGCGTGGCTGTTCTGGCACGGGCCACTGACGCCTGAACAGATCCTTCGCGACCAGCCGACGGCCTAAGCAGCCGGCCGGTCACTGCGCATCGCAGCAAGGCGCCTTGCTCGCCTCGACGCCAGCAAACCCGCTTGAAGGGCTCCTCGCTAGAGTGGGTATGCGGAGCGCCGGGAAGTCTGGTCGGCAGTGGCTTATCCCGTGGTGGAGAGGCGGTGCCGACGGCGTGCGCACTGTTGAGATCGTGGTGCTGCTGGTCGCGGTGGCGACCGTGGTGGCAGCGTTCGCCGGGCGGCTGCGGGTGCCGGCTCCTTCCCTGCTGGTGGCCGCCGGCCTGGGAGTGGGCCTGGTGCCGGGCGCGCCAGCGGTTCATGTGCCGCCGGCGGTGGTGAGCCTGGTGGTATTGCCGCCGCTGTTGTACGCGGCCAGCGAGGAACTGGCCTGGCGTGACCTGCGGGCCACCTGGCGCCCGGTGGCGGTGCTGGCGGTCGGCCTAGTGCTGGCTTCAGCGGCCGCGGTCGCTGCGGTGGCCGGGGCGGTGGCCTCGCTGTCGGCGAGCATGGCGTTCGTGCTCGGTGCGGTACTGGCCAGCACCGACCCGGTGGCGGTCAGCGCGCTGGGGCGGCGGCTTCGGCTGCCTGCCCGGGTTCAGGCGCTGGTGCAGGCGGAGAGCCTGTTCAATGACGGCACCAGCCTGGTACTGTTCCAGATCGCGGTCTCCCTGGCCGTCGGCGGCACCGCCGCGATGAACCCCGCCGGGATGCTGCTGCACGGGGCAGGCCAGTTCGCCGTGCTGGCCGGCGGCGGCGCGGCGGCCGGGGCCGTGGTGGCGGTCGGCGCGATCGTGGTACGCCGCCGGATCACCGACCCGGTGCTGGAGACGGTTGCGGCCCTGCTCACCCCGTATGTGGTGTACCTGCTCGGCGAGACGCTTCATGTTTCGGGAGTGACCGCGGTGATCGTGGCCGGGCTGGCGATCGGCGCGTGGCGTGCGAAGATCACGACCGCGCAGACGCGGCTGCAGCTGCACTCGGTGTACCAGACCGTCATCTTCGTGCTGGAGGCCGTAGTCTTCGCCCTCATCGGGCTGGAACTGCCCACGCTGGTCCGCGACCTGGGCCAGACCGGGCGATGGCCGCTGGCAGCGCTGGCGGTGACCGCGACCCTGATCGCCACCCGCATGGCGTGGGTCTTCCCCGTGTTTGCCATCTCCAGCTGGCGCCGCGGCACGCGCCGCCCGTCTTGGCCAGTCCCTGCCGTGGTGTCGTGGGCCGGCACCCGCGGTGTGGTGCCGCTGGCAGCCGCCTTGTCCATTCCCCTCACCACGACGAGCGGGGCGCCGCTGCCGCAGCGGGATCTGGTCCTGGTGCTGGCAGCCGCCACGATCGTGATCTCGCTGATCGTGCAGGGCTTCACCCTGGAACCGCTGGCCCGCCTCGCCGGATTCGGCCCGGTCACCGCCAGCCCGCTGCACGAAGAGACGGTCGCCCGGCTGCACATGGCCGAGGCCGGCCTGGCCCGCCTGGAGGAACTGGCTGAGGACGGTGCCGCCCCCGACGCGGTGATCGACAGGCTCCGCGCCACCATGCAGGCCCGCATCGGCACCGCCCGTGCCCGCATCGACCCTAGTCCCGATGCTGCGGGAACAGCCTTGAACGAGCAGGAATTGCGCGGCGATCTCATTACCGCCGAAAGTGCCGAGCTGACGCGGCTCTACGACGCCGGCTCCATCAGCGCCGCCACCCGCCGACGCCTGCAACGAAACCTGGACCTGGAAACCGCCCGGCTCACCGAAGGGCACCAATAAGCGCACAAGCATGAGAGCCGCGTTACCGCCCGCCGCCACAGCCGGCGTCGTGCGCTGCCGGAAACGAGGCCATAGCGGGCGATCTGTGTACGCCCACCAGCGCGATTGCGACGGTAGTAACCCAGGGCGATCGCGCCTGTGGGGGATACTATGCTCACGCTTCCGGGAAAGGGATGATTATGGTGTCTGAGGACCTGCCACCAAGTAGCACCCCCAATACGCCTGGCAGTTCTGGTGTCAATCCCAACCGCCAAGACCTCAGACTTGCCGACGCCACCCGCCTTACCGAAACCATCGTCGGCCACCTCACAGAGCAAGCGCGCTCTACGGCCAATGCCGCCAAGGCCGGAAGGCTGACGAACAGCGAGAACGAGCCGGGGGTCCTGGACTTGACCCCCTTGCGGGAGCTGCTTGCCGAGCTGGTGCAAGAGCTTCGGAGGCTAAGGCCACGGGACCGGATAGCTTGGGCGCTTCGGCAGGCAGCCGAAATTATTGATCCGCAAACGCCAACCCCGGGTTCCTGACCTGCCGTCTTGTTCGTAGGTGGCGGCCTTGGCGATGCGCCGCCGCGCCGGAAGCCGCCAACCACTCTGGGTCTCGGTCACCTGTTGCTGTTCTGCCCGGATGGCTATGGCGCGTACCCCCGGCGCTGCCAGGGCTCCTCATGCCGTGCTGATTGCCGTTGTCGTCCGGCATGCGGCGGCGCAGCTTTGGTGTGCGTGGCTGCGCCGCCGCCGTCAATGCGGTAGCCCTGGGTCGTCGTAGCCCCGCCGGGAGAGGCCTCGCGGGTGTCACCGGCGGATCGGTGTCAGGCGGCGCAGATCGCGTAGATG
>Ga0306920_100002163_pt1 | contig 24755 bp, 23 predicted proteins | sample flu12Cox44000170_FD_204666 | JGI IMG/M metagenome (GOLD analysis project Ga0306920, IMG submission 204666) | Lab enrichment of tropical soil microbial communities from Luquillo Experimental Forest, Puerto Rico - flux4day.12C.oxic.44.000.170 (v2)... | ecosystem: Environmental > Terrestrial >...
AACTCGCGCAGAAAGTGCTGCCCGGCAACCCGGTCGCCGGCCACCGTACGGGCTTTGATTAATGCTGCCCGTTCCCAATTTTGGCCGACGCTCTCATAGTAGGCGAGTGCTGCTGCCACCGACAACGTCAGCGGGGTGGACGCCGGATCCGGGCGCAGCCGCAGATCGGTGCGAAAGACGTAGCCGTCGCCCGTTCGCTCATCGAGAATGCGCGCGAGATCGCGCGCCATCCGAACAAAGAAGGATTGGATGCCATCACGCGTGCTAATTCGCACCCGCGTCGGGTCGTACAGAAGGATCAGATCGATATCGCTCGAGTAGTTGAGCTCGTATCCGCCGAGCTTGCCCATGCCAAGGACGATGAGCCCGCTGTCGCGCTCCGGCTCGTCCATCGACCGCAGGCCGATAGAGCCTCTGTTCGCTGCTTGACGCAGCAGATGGCGCAGCGCAGCCCCGAGCGCCCCCTCGGCGAATCGGCTGAGGCCGCCGGTCTGTTGCTCGAGCGACCAGGCGCCGACCAGCTCGGCCACGGCGGCGACAAGCGCAACCCGCCGTTTGGCGATCCGCAAGCGCCGCATCAACGCCGCGATATCCTCGCCAAGATCGGCGGGCCGCTCGATGGCCGCGGCAATCTCGGCGAAGAGCGGGTTGGCACCTTCCTCGACGAGGCGCGTCAAGAACGCCGGCTCCTTGACCGCGATTCCGCTCAAAAACGGACTGTTGCCGAAGATCGACGCGAGCAGGCGTTTGCCGCGAGCGGTTGCGCTCCAGCGGCGCGCCGCGTCAACGGCCGGGTCGCCTTGGGTGAGCGCCAGCGCCTCCTGCCAACCCCCGAACCCCAGGGCGAGCCGGCGTTCGTCAGCCGGTTCGGGCAGCCCCTCACCATCGGGGGAGAGGTGAGATAAGAGTTTCATCTCACATGCCCACTCCGAACGGGGAAACTGGGCGGTTGGAGGTCTTGGGTCAAGACGAATTGGCGACCCGGTCAGATGCCGGAAGACAGGACGCAGAGCCCGATCACTCGGCTGCTTCGCGCGAGCGCCGCGGCTCGGCTGGGGGGGGTCAACGCAGGGCGCATCGTTGTCTCCTATGGCTGGGCTCGTTCGCGGCGGCGCTGATCCTCATCATCGCGTTTGGCCTGTGGCGCTTGATACAAGGCCCCATCGAGCTCGATCGTCTGACCCCCTATGTCGAGGAAGCTCTCAGCCGGTCGACTGACGGGCTCCGGATCGCGATATCGAGAGCGCGCCTCGCCATCGACCGGGACAACCGTCAACTCGATCTGCGGCTGGAGGGCGTTCGCCTGTCGCGCCCGGATGGCGAGCCGGTCGCCGCCTTTTCCGAGATGTCGGCAAGTTTCAGCCTCATCGCGCTGCTGCGCGGTAATCTGGCGCCTACCCGGCTTGTCATTGAGCATCCGGTATTACGTTTGATTCGCGATCAGCAAGGCAAGATCGGAATTCGTTTTACCGACCATAATGCCGACGAACCGGGTCTCGGGCCGGAGATCCTCGAACAAGTAGTCGGTGCGGCGAAGCCGCAGGCGTCGTTCGGGTTGATGCGGCGAGTTGTGGTCCGCGACGCCACACTTATCCTCGACGACGAGCGAACTGGGCGCCATTGGCAGGCGGACCGCGTGGACGCCACGTTGGAGCGGGATGCCGAGGGCCTTGCGGGGGATTTGTCGATGGCGCTCGCCGTCGGCACGCGGGCGCCGGAGCTCCACGCGAGATATCGCTACTCTTCCTCCGGCGGGACGCTTGATCTGGTGCTGGAGGTTGGCGCGTTCGAACCCGCCGCCCTCGCCGCTCTCACCCCTGAGCTGGCGCCCCTGGCCACCCTCAACTTCCCCGTTTCCGGAACACTCGAGACACGGCTAGACCTTGCTCGGTTGACGACCGAGGGGGCACGCCTCGACCTCGGCTTCGGCGCAGGATCGTTCAAAAGCGAATTGCTGCCGGGGGGTGAGCTTGCGCTACGCCAGGGCGAGCTGCACGCGATCTATGCTCCCGAAATCGGGCAGCTGCGACTGGCCAAGCTCGATCTCGATCTCGGCGGCGACTCGCTGCTCACCGTCAAAGGGAGCCTCGACGCGGTCACTCCGGGACTGATCGCGGGAACCGATCCAGTGCCTTCCCATATCCCCGGTAAGCTCGGCATCGTGCTCGCCGACGTGCCAGTCGCGAAGTTCGCAACCCTGTGGCCGCCCACCCTCAGTCGCGGCGGACGCCGTTGGGTGCTGGCCAATGTCCATGACGGGGTTCTCGATCAGGCGGCCGTCCAGCTCGATCTCGAGGTCGATCCGGCCGCACTTTCCGCTGATGTTGTCTCGGCACGCGGCTCGATGCGGTACCACGATTTGACGATCAACTACTTCAGCGGGCTCGCCCCGGTGCGGAAAGTCAGCGGCACCGCCACGCTTATAGACAAACGGCTTCAATTCACGCCCACTGGCGGGACCATCAAATCCGTCCAAGTCACCGGCGGATCGCTCGACATCACCGACCTCGGCGCACCGGTGGAATGGCAAACCATCGATCTCAACCTGGCCGGGCCAATCCGTGACGTGCTCGAGGTTATCGACGTCAAACAATTGCGCTACGCCCATGATATCGGGGTCGACCCCGCGCGTGTCGCGGGACGAACGGAGTTCAATCTCCAATTCAAGTTCCCGCTGCTCCGCAGTCTGAAATTCGACGATGTCGAATATCGCGTTAGGGCGACCCTGACCGGCGCGGCGATCACCAGGGCCGCGATCGACCGTGACCTGAGCGACGGTGATTTTGCGCTCGACATCAGTCGACCGGGTATGCATCTCCAAGGGAATGCGCGCTTCGACGGCGTTCCGATAAGTATCGACGGCGGTGTAGCCTTTAAGCCGAAAAACGGGCCGCGCGGCCGATACCGCGTCGTGCTGACAATCGACGACGAGCAACGGCGTCGGCTCGCACTCGACTATTTACCCGACCGGATTACCGGACCGATCGGCATCGATTTGACTTATTCGGTCTTTGATGCAGGGCGCGCCGAGGCCGCGGCATTGCTCGACCTTCGCGCTGCGAGCCTGTCCGTGGCGGAGGCCGGCTGGAATAAGGCGCCCGATACAGCGGGCGCAGCCAAGCTTGTTCTCGATCTTGCGAACGAGCAGATCACGCAGCTGCGTGAGATCGAAGTGAAGGCGGCGGGGCTCTACGGGAAATTTGCGCTCGCGCTCGCGCCGGATAGAGAACATATCCAGTGCGTTGACATCGAGCGCCTCGTCATCGGCGACGACGACATCGCGGGTCACGTTGCGCGCCGACCGGACGGCGGCTGGCAGATCGACCTTCATGGCCCGAGATTCGATCTGACCCATTGGTGGAAAGACTCGGGTAACGACAGTCTGTCGCAGCATTCCGCCGCGGACCTGGCGCTGCTGATCAATGCACACCTGGGTCGTTTGATCCTCGGGCCGCGGCGACAAGTTCGCAACCTATCGGCTCACCTGTCGCGCGAGGGCGACAACTGGCAGAGCGCGCGGATCGACGCGCGCTTTGTCAATGGCCATGAGTTCTCCTTGCGGTTCGGCAGCGAATCCGAGAAACGCGCCCTCAGCTTCCTTTCGGACGACCTCGGCGCGACCTTGAGCCTTCTCGACGTCACCGACAACATCGTCGGCGGGCGGATAGCCATTACGGGCCAGGTTTCGGACGCAACCGGCAAACGCGTCCTGCGCGGGCATGTCGACGGCGACAACTACAACCTGATCCGGGCACCAGGCCTCGCCAAGGTCCTGTCGCTTACCTCGCTGACCGCGATCGGCAGCATGCTCGCCGGATCGGGTATCCCCTTCAGCACGCTGCGCGGTGATTTCGCCTACAGCGAGGACCGTCTCGTCCTCGAAAATCTCCTCGCCTATGGTGGAGCGCTGGGCGTGACCGCCAGCGGCCTGCTCGAACTGGGCCCGCACCGGCTCGATATCCAGGGCACGATCGTCCCTGCCTACACGCTGAATTCGATCATCGGCAATCTTCCGGTACTCGGTTCATTTCTGCTCGGCGGCGAGGGACAGGGTCTGTTCGCCGCGAACTACCGGGCCACCGGATCAGCCGCCGATCCTCAGGTCTCGGTCAATCCATTGAGCGCGCTTACCCCTGGATTCCTGCGCCGGCTGCTCCAGCCCAATTTCGGCGTCCGGCCTTCGGTCGAGGAATCGCTCGGGGCGCAGTAACGGGGATTGGGAGCCCGGATCCGCGACGCCCGAGCCGGAGGCGGCCGCGGCGCCAAAGGGACGAAGGCAGGGTAGCTCCGCCCCCTCCCTTTCCCTGCCGCGACGGGAAACTCAGCGACAAATTTTTTTCGGAGGCCGTCCCGCTCCGAAAGTTATTTCCGATCAAAGCCTTGACTGCGAACTTTCGGGCAAATCGAAGGCGCAGCAGGGAACCGGCAGGGAAAGCTCGAAAATCCTCGGGTCGCCGTTTGGCATCCGACCCATCGGCGCCATCACGGTAACCCGCAAATTGATTATTTTACAATTGCGTTATATAGTGCGGAACTTCACTGTGGCAAGCGGGCGGCAGGTGTCGCCCGCGCCGCGCGGGGTGGAATGATGCGCGAATTCTTCGCGGCACAGGATCGGCGCAAAGGTGCAGCCCGAGCTGCGCCATAATTGAACATCGCTGCATCGTGTCGCGGCGGCGCAGCGCGCCGACGCCTGCCACACCCACGGAGACTGCTATGATCGACCCGCAGCTTCTCAAATCCACTATCAAGGTCTGCATGTTCGATCAGTACGGGACGGTGGTGGACATGCAGACCGGCCTGGTCGAGGCCGCCACGCCCGTCCTGAAGGCCAAGAACTGGCCGGGCAACCCCAACAGCTTCGTCATCTGGTGGCGCCGCACGCATTTCGAGAATTCGATGATCGACGCCTTGCTCGGCGAAGAGCATACGCCCTATCGCGAGATCGGCGAGCGCGCCGTCGCCTTCGTGATGGACCGTGCCGGCATTTCCCATACGCCGGACGAGGTCCACGCCCTTGTCGCCGCCATCGAACGCCTGAAGCCGTTTTCCGAAGTGCCCACCGCGCTCGACCGCCTCCGGACGCGCTACAAGCTCGCCGTGCTTTCGAACGGCGACCCCGACATGCTGGAGACCGCGCAGCACTATCACGGCATCGCCTTCGACCGGATCATCTCCGTCGCCGTCGCCAACGCCTTCAAGCCGCATCACCGCACCTACGAAACGGCGGCCGATCTGATGGACGTGGCGCGGGAGGAAGTACTCTTCATTGCCAACCACGCCTTCGACTGCATCGGCGCCAAGGCAACCGGCATGCGCACCGCGTTCATCGATCGTCGCCGCCGTCCGTTCGGCGCCACGCCGCATCAGCCCGACCTGATCGTGCCCAGCATCACTGAACTGGCCGACCTGATCACCTGATACCAGCCGTCCGAATGGCCGGCTCTCGGCGGCGAACGGCCCAGCGCAATGACAGGCGGCACGGCGTCCAACGCACGTCAGTCTTTTGCGTGGCTGGTGAGACACGCGCATCATCCCCCGGAACCCCGCGGCCGGTTTGACGCGCCGGTATATCTCTGACTAAAGTCAGAGATATGGACCAGGCCGCCATCGCGGTGACCCGCGCCTTCAATCGCACCGCCGCCGAGCGCATCGGAGTGCTAACGGACCAGTTCCTCGGCCGCGCGCGTCCTTTGGGGGAAACGCGGGCGCTGTGGGAAATCGGGCCGGATGGGCTGGAGGTGCGCGCGCTGCGTGCCCGGTTTGGGCTGGACTCGGGCTATGCCAGCCGCGTGCTGCGCGCTCTGGAGCGGCAGGGGCTGGTGGCCGTCACCGCAAGTCCGGACGATGGGCGTGTCCGCTGCGCCCACCTCACCGAGGCCGGCCTCGCCGAATATGCCGAGGTCAACCGTCGTTCCGATGCGGTGGCGTGGAGTTTTCTCGAGCCGCTCAATGAGCGCCAGCGCGCCCGGCTGGTCGTGGCGATGACCGAGGCGGAACGGCTTCTGCGCGCCTCCATGATCGTGCTAGCGATCGAGGATCCCGCCACCCAAGACGCGCAACTGTGCCTGACGCAGTATTTTGCCGAGCTGGACACACGGTGTGAGACGGGCTTCGAGGCCGCGCCGTCACTCGGGGCCGCGCTGCACGACCTGGCCGCGCCGGCGGGTATGTTCCTGGTTGCCCGCTGCGCGGAGAGCCGATCGGTTGCGGCGGGCTGATCCTCTATCCCGACTCCCCGCTGATAAAGCGCATGTGGGTCGCCCCGGCGGCACGCGGTCTTGGCCTCGGGCGGCGGTTGCTGCGGGAACTGGAGCGCCTGGCGCGCGAAACCGGCGCGCGTACCATCCGCCTGGATACCAACCGCGTGCTGAACGAGGCGATCCGGCTCTATCGCAGCGCCGGCTACCAGGAGGTGCCACGGTTCAACGACGAACCCTACGCGCATCATTGGTTCGAGAAGGCGTTGTAGTTCTTGCCAGCAATCGGTGCCGCCCTGTAGCGGCAGCATGACCGGTATCTGATCTCTATCGCCGCCACTGCCCGGGGGTGAACCGGCGATGATCAACCTCGGCCTCGCCGGTTCTTCTCCGTCGGGGCCTACCTCACCGCGCTGCGCAGCGACTACCTGACGATCGTCACTCTCGGCTTTTCCGAATCAGTCCGCATCGCGGCAACCAACGTGATCGGGCTGACCAACGGCCCCGGCGGCATCCGGCATCCCCGGCGCCTGGCGCGGCATCGTTTCTCCACGGGTGTTCGAGCGATGCTTTCTGGGCATCGTGCTGGCGGTGCTCGCAGTAACATTCGTCCTGCTGCAGCGCCTGTCTCGCGCGCCGTTTGGCCGGGTGCTCCGCGCGATCCGCGGCGACGAGGACGTCGCCGGCAAGCATGTGCTGGCCTTCAACGTGCAAGCGGTCGTGGCTCAGCTGAATGGCGGGGCGGGTGCTAAACGGTGCGCATCAGCGCATGCCGCTTGCGGCCGGCGCTGAGCTTGATCATCCCGAGCGAGTCGAGGTCGGCGAGAGAGACCGTGCGTGTCTCGTTCTCGACCGGCGTGTCGTTGATGCGCGCGCCGCCGCCTCGGATCAGCCTGCGCGCTTCGCCGTTGGAAGCGGCCAGCCCGGCGCGGCTGAAGAGCTCGAAGGCGGGGATGCCGCAGGCGAGCAGGTCGCGCGGCACTGTGATCGTCGGTAGGCCGCTGCCGCTGCCGCCGCTTTCGAAGACCGCATGGGCGGTCGCGGCGGCCGCTTCGGCCGCTTCCCGGGCGTGACACAGCGCGGTCGCTTCGGTCGCCAGCACCTTTTTGGCTTCGTTTATCTCGCTGCCTTCGAGCCGCTCGAGGGCAGCGATTTTATCTATCGAAAGCTCGGTGAAAAGACGCAGGAAGCGGCCGACGTCGGCATCTTCGGTATTGCGCCAGAACTGCCAGTATTCGTACGCGGATAGCTTCTCGGCGTTGAGCCAGATCGCGCCGCCGACGCTTTTTCCCATCTTTGCACCGGATGCGGTCGTGATCAGCGGCGTCGTCAAGCCGAAAAGGGTCCGCCCCTCGATCCGTCGTCCAAGCTCGACGCCGCCGACGATGTTGCCCCACTGGTCGGAGCCGCCGATCTGCAGCTCGCAGCCGAAACGCCGCGCCAACTCGACAAAGTCGTAGGCCTGCAGGATCGGATAATTTAATTCGAGAAAGCTGAGCGGCTGGTCGCGCTCGAGCCGCAGCCGCACGCTATCTTGGGTCAGCATCCGGTTGACCGAGAAATGACGCCCGACCTCGCGCAGCAGCGGAATATAGCGGACCTCGTCGAGCCAATCGGCATTGTTGACCATAATGGCGTCGCGCGGCGCGTCGCCGAATTCGATGAACTTGGCGAAGATAGTGCGGATTCCCGCCATGTTGCGGGCGATCTGGGCGTCGTCGAGCAGCTGCCGCGCTTCATCTTTGCCGGAGGGATCACCGATCCGTGTGGTGCCGCCGCCCATCAGCACGATCGGCTTGTGTCCGCATCTCTGGAATAGGCGCAGCAGCATGATGCCGAGCAAGTTGCCGACGTGCAGACTGTCCGCCGTGCAGTCATAGCCGATATAAGCGGTGACCCGCCCGGTGCGGAGGCGCTCATCGAGCGACACGAAATCGGTGCACTGATGAACAAAGCCGCGTTCGATTGCGGTCGAAAGAAATGTGGAGCGAGGTGTCGACATGGCCGCATCACCTAACATAGGCGCCGAGGCGGGGCCACAACAGTCGCCACAAATGTGGCACGCGCTCGGGCTGATGAGCGGTACTTCGCTCGATGGGATCGACGCCGCGATGATTGAGACCGATGGTCAAGAGCGGGTGATACCCGGCCCCTCCCTGACGATCCCTTACCGGGAAACGTTTCGCGAGAGACTGCGATCGGTTCTTGGCGGCGTCGGCCCGGTTGCGGAGGTCGAAGGGGAGCTGACCCGCTTTCACGCCGACGCAGCCGAGCAGTTCCTCGAACGCAACCCAGCAACTGGCATCGATATTGTCGGGTTCCATGGCCATACGATTTTGCATCGCCCGGACGAGCGCCGCACCTGGCAGCTCGGCAACGGCGCACTATTGGCGCGCCTTCTCGGGGTCGACATCGTCGCCGATTTCCGCTCGGCCGACGTCGCCGCGGGCGGCGAGGGGGCGCCGCTCGCTCCGCTGTTCCACGCTGCTCTCGCCGCTACTCTGCCAAAGCCGCTCGCGATCCTCAACATCGGCGGGGTCGCCAATGTCACCTGGATCGGCGAGGGAGGGCAAATTCTTGCCTTCGACACCGGGCCCGGCAATGCACTGATCGACGACTGGGTACGGCAGCGCACCGGTGCTGCGGCAGACATCGACGGCGCATTTGCCCGCGCCGGGGGCGCTTCGACGGCGTACATCGCGCGATTTCTGACACTCCCGTTCTTCGGGCTTCCGCCACCAAAATCGCTCGATCGCGACGACTTCCGAGCAATCGAGCCCGAGGGCCTTTCGCTGGAGGATGGGGCTGCCACGCTGACCGAGATGACGGCCGCTGCGGTCGCGGCTGCGATTCGATATTTCCCGCAACCGCCGCTCGAATGGCTGGTATGCGGCGGCGGGCGACGCAATCCGGTGCTAATGGAAGCGTTGCGGCGCCGTCTCGGCGCCTCGGTGCGCCCGGTGGAGCAAGTTGGCTGGGACGGCGATGCGCTCGAGGCGCAAGCCTTTGCCTATCTGGCAGTCCGCTCGGTCCGAGGTCTGCCGCTCTCTTTGCCTTCGACGACCGGTGTTCCCAGGCCGATATCCGGCGGCCGATTGTTTTCCTGCTCCCTAACTCAGTCTAAGGATAATGTGCTGAAGGGTCAGCCATAAGGCGGCCGCCGCGGCGGTCATGGGCATGCTGGTGATGTCTGACGTCACCGACCCGTGAAGGGTGTGCACCATGACTAAGGACGAGGGTAAGGCGGATGTTAAGTTCGCCGCCGGCATTGCCGACTCGCAGGGTATCAAGCGGGGTGGCGTACAGTGATGGGGTAGCCTGGCGCCAGGCCGCGGCGAGGTCGGGTATTCCTCACCGCTGCCTGCCATATCCTCAAGCATGGCACCCTCCACCACGGTCTCCGGCCGGACCACTTCGACCGCCGGGCCAAAACCGGTCGGACCAGGTGCCTCATCACCCGTCTCCATAAACTCGGTCACGCTGTCCAGATAACCCCTGGCGGTGTGACCCGGGACTGTTTCTTCCTAGTCCGAGTGGGCCGTAGCACCCGGCAGCAGCTCAGTACGATAGGTCGGCCGCAGGATTTCGAGCCGCATCGGCACGGGCGTCCCGAGCCACAGCGCATTCTTGCTGTGGTCGTCGTACGAGCTTTCGGTCAGCGGATGAACGAGAACGTCGAGGCTATCGCGGTTGAGCATCAGCCACGGCACGACGTTTTGAAACTCCTCGGCGTGGAAAATGACGCTGAACTGCGAGATCGGGTGCGGGCCGATCGGTTCGTCGCTGAAAGCTCCGGGTTTTACAGCGAACTGGCCGAGCATCGCGTCTCGCAGCCGTTCCGCGGTCGGCCGAGTGGTCGGGTCGTAATAGACATGCGCGTGATAGCCTTTGACTTCGGTCATTGGGTTCCTCTTGCTGATGTTCGCGGGTGAAGCCGGCGCTGCAGCTCAGCCTACCGCGCTCCTCGCGATATTTAAGACGAACGCACTATGTATCAAATCGATTGAGCGTACAGTATGCATTCGCTTCATGGATATTCGTGCCGTCGGCCTCAACCTGCTGAAAGCCTTCGACGCGCTGATGAGAGAACGCGCCGTGACCCGCGCAGCAGGCCGCATTGGTCTGTCTCAGCCGGCGATGAGCCATGCGCTCTCTCGCCTGAGAAGCCTCTTTGCGGACGACCTGTTCGTCCGCACTCCCAATCGCATGGAGCCAACCGCCGCGCGATGAGCGAACCGGCGCAGGTCTGGTTTCGCTCGCTGCTGATCGGAGCGGGGAGTGATTGATCTGACCACACCGTGCTTGCTAGGACTTGCTGCGCGGCGAATGCACTGTCTTCTTGACCGGGGACCGCCGCTTTTCACCGAATTCATCCAACTGAGCGCCCGATCGGGGCGCTCGTGGCCCACGTTACCCGTGATTTGCGCTTGCTTCCCGATGACCATTCGGGCGATAATGCGAAGAGTTCGCATTCGCATCATCGCCGGAGTATCACAATGCGTCGTACCGCCAGGTTCGCGGGGTTGTTGGTTCTCGCCTTTGCGCCGCCCGCCCTGGCAGATGATCCCAGCTTTTCGATTGTGTTGAAAAACAACCAGTTCGTTCCGAGCGAGGTTCAGATTCCCGCCGGCGCCAAAGTCAAGCTCATCGTGCGCAACGAGAACCCGACACCCTCGGAATTTGAGAGCACCCAATTTCATCGCGAAAAGATCGTGCCACCTGGCCAGGAAATCACCGTTTTCGTCGGGCCTCTCGATCCGGGCAGTTATGAGTTTTTCGATGATTTTCACCCGGAGACTCGTGGCCATCTGGTGGTCAAATAGCGAGACCGAGATGCTGGCAATTGCGATTATCGTTTTCCGCGAGGTCCTCGAGGCATCGCTGGTGGTCGGCATCGTGCTGGCGGCCAGTTGCGGCGTGGCGCGCCGCGGGGTCTGGGTCACCAGCGGCATCGTCGCAGGCGTCCTCGGCGCCACGCTCGTCGCCGCCTGTGCCGGCGCGATCGCCGCCGCGGTCAACGGCATCGGGCAGGAGCTGTTCAACGCCGCAATTCTGTTTACCGCGGTGGCGATGCTCGGCTGGCACAACATCTGGATGAACCGGCACGGGCGTGAGCTGGCCGCAGCCGCGGCAACGCTCGGCAAGGCGGTGCTCGGCCGCAGTCGACCGCTCTACGCGCTGGCCTTGGTCGTCGGAATCGCGGTGCTGCGTGAGGGATCGGAGGCCGTCCTCTTCCTCTACGGGATCGCGATCGCCTCGGGAGCGGGCGCGCTCAGCATATTGGGAGGCGGGCTTCTCGGGCTCGCCGGCGGCGCCGCGATTGGCGCGGTGATTTATTTCGGGCTGCTCGCGATCCCGTTGCGCCGGCTGTTCGCGGTGACAAGCTGGCTCATCCTGCTGCTCGCGGCCGGCATGGCCTCGCAGGGTGCCGCCTTTCTGATGCAGGCGAACCTGTTGCCTACGCTCGGCAACGAGCTCTGGGACACCTCCTCGATCCTGAGCGAGCGCAGCCCGCTCGGAGTGCTGCTTCATGTGCTGATCGGCTATTCGGCGCAGCCGGCCGGCATCCAGGTCGTGTTCTACCTGGTCACGCTCCTCGTCATCGGCACCTTGATGCGCGTGACGGGGCGACCGGCTGCGCCAGCCCAGCCGGCCGCGGCCGCATCCGTTTAATCTAAGCGTTCCCCCTTCTTCGAATCGCTGACTCGCTTTTGGAGACGCGAATGCGTAGCATTTTCATTTGGCCTACCGTCGGCGCCGCACTGACGCTCACAACCGCGGTTCCGGCCGCAGCCGATTTCAAAGTCCGTATGCCGGATGCCAACCCCGGAGAGGTCGCGGTTGAGCCGCTCGGCGACTATGGCCACGATCCGAACCCCGCCCATAGCGGCGAGCTGAGTTTGACCCAGGAATTCGAATATGGGGTGAACGGGTTTTGGCGCACCGAGCTCGAGCTTGAGCAGGGACGGAACGCGGGTCCCGGACAGTCGCTCAATTTCAACCAGATCACTTCGGAAAACTTCTTTCAGTTCACCGAGCGCGGCCAATACTGGCTCGATGCTGGCTTGTTTGCAGAGTTCGGCAGATCGACGTTTCGCGGAAATCCCAACGAATTCACCTGGGGACCGATGCTCCGCAAGGAGATCGTCGGCACGATCAACACGGTAAATCTGTTTATGCAAAAAGAAGTCGGCCCCGCCTCCTCGGCGCAGCCGTTCTTCGTCTACGCCTGGGAAACGCGGCTCGCCCTCGGCACCCCGATCGAGCCAGGCTTTCAGGCCTATGGCCAGCCTAGCGCGTTCGAAGGGTTCAATTCGCACTGGCCGCAAGACAACCGCATTGGCCCGCAACTGTTCGGAACCGTTTCCAACATCGGGCCCGGCACCCTCAAATGGAACGCCGGCATTTTGTTCGGTGTGAGCTCCGCCTCGCCGCGCGAAACGATCCGCTGGCAGTTCGAATACGAAATTCACTTCTGACCACCGGTGTTCTTCTCCCAGCCGGCGATTGACCTCTCTGCGCCTATGTCGATGGCCAGGCACCGCCGCGCGACACCGACCGGCCAGCGCGGCACAGGCAACATCGAGGGGGCGGAGGCCGAGAGCGATGCAGACCGGCGTCAGCGAAATAGAGAAACTAGCTTCCGTCAAGAGGATGCACGGCCGATTGACGCGGCGCGCGAACCGCGGCAAAAGGGCAGGGAACACTATGAGCGACACTCACCGTCTCAGAAATCCGGGAAATGTCGCTCATCTCAGGGAGGATCGCGAAGCAATGTTGGACACCGATGATCCGGCGCTGTGGTATGGGCTCAATAGGCTATTGACCAATTATTGGGCCGACGTAGATCACAACGGCGGTAGCCAAGCGCACGTGTTTAAAATGCTGGAGGCGCTTTACGCTGTCGGCCACAACCGGTTCGAGGGAGCTGAGAAAATCCGTGCTTTTTATGCCCGACGCCGGGAGCGTGGCAATACCACCACGCGTCACCTGGTCGGCAATCTTCAGGTATTCCGGCACGACGCGCGACGCGCCCAGACTGTCGGGGTGATGAGCCTCTACCGCGCCGACGGTCGCCCGCCGTTTCAGTGGGTGAGGCCGCCCGCGATGATTGCGGATTTCGAGGCGCAATGCGTGCTCGGCGACGACCGGATATGGCGTTTTCAGTCGCACATCCTCCGGCCGATTTTCGTCGGCAGCGACCTCCCGGCTTCGATCTCGATCGACCCGCAACGCCTGTGAGGCGTCGAGTATCTCGCGCCTGAACCGTCGTCACTGGCCTACCCCGGCGGTGCGAGTTGGGCAAGTGGTGGCAATCTCCTGGTGTAGTACCTCGGAAATAGTTTGACAACGGCGGGTTCGATATTTCTTGCTCGACCGCCGTTGCGAGGCGTTTGATGGTTCGTGGCAAGATCACACTGGACACCGCCGAGAGGCACGAACTGCAACACCGAATGCGGGCCACAACGATCGCGGTGCGGGACCGGCAGCGGGCTGAGATCATCCTGTTGCGGGCCAAGGGCCTGACGCAAGGACAGATCGCCGCCCGGCTTGGGATGTACGGGCGACGGCGAACGGTTGGTGTCAGCGCTTCCTGACCCAGCGTCTCGCCGGGCTGGACGATGCACTGGGCCGCGGGCGTAAGCGTCGTTGCCGCCTGCGGCGGTGGTGTTGGATAAGGCCGTGTCGCCGCCCACCACGCTGGCCCGATGGAGTTGCCGAGCGATGGCGCGCGGCCAGGATCTCGCAGGCGAGCGTGCAACGTCTGTGGGCGGCAAACGACATCAAGCCGCATCTTTCGCGCACCAGCGGCCCCTAACCCAGTAGCCGCCCGGCACAGCGATCCCGCGGCAGTCGTTCGGCGGACCCGAAGCGCAGGTTGCCAATTAGTCACCGAACACGGTGTGCGCTGCCTCGAGATCGAGATATATAGGTCGCGGGCTCGACCTCGTCGCCGCCGACCAAGCGGGGATAGAGCATGCGGAAAGGCCGTGCGGTGTGCAATTCGTCGAGCAATGGCTCTGGGATACGCCGGATGGCTCGGTCTCGTCCGCGGCGGCGTTGATCGTCGGCGCCAGCTCGCGGGCCCGTGTCAGCGGGTCGGCTCGGCCCACATCATTCATCGCGGCACTCCACGGGCTCATAGATCGAGACCATTGCGGCTCGGGGCCCGATCGCTGTCAATGGAGCGCGGCGTCGCCCGCAACGTGGAGGTTCTCCGATGACGCTCTTTGATCTCACCGGGCGGGTCGCCGTCGTCACCGGCGGCAATGGCGGGATCGGCCTCGGCATGGCGAAGGGGCTCGCCGCGGCAGGCGCCGTGGTCGTCGTGGCGGCGCGCAACGCCGAGAAGGGCAAGACGGCGGCGGCCGAACTTGCCTCATTCGGCGTCAGGAGCGCGTTCGTCGCGCTCGACGTCGCCGACGAGGGCTCGTGCCGGGCGTTGATCGAAGCAACGGTGGAACGCTTCGGCCGGCTCGACATCCTGATCAACAACGCGGGAACCTCGATCCGCAAGCCGCCGGAAAGCTATACGGCGACCGAATGGCATACCGTGCTCGACACCAACCTGACCGGCGTCCTGTTCTGCTCGCAGGCCGCCTACCCGGCGATGAAGCAAGTCGGCGGCGGCAAGATCATCAACATCGGCTCGATGTATTCGATTTTCGGCACCAGCTACGGTGCAGCTTATGCCGCGAGCAAGGGGGCATTGGTCCAGCTGACGAAGTCGCTGGCGATTGCCTGGGCCAAGGACAACATCCAGGTCAACGCGGTATTACCCGGCTGGATCGACACCGAACTCACCCAGGGGGCGCGCCGTCATGTCCCCGAGCTTCACGACCGGGTGCTGACCCGCACCCCGGCGGGACGCTGGGGAGTCCCCGAGGATCTCGGCGGGATAGCCGTGTTCCTGGCCGCACCCGCTTCGGATTTCGTGACCGGAGCGGCGATCCCGGTCGATGGCGGCTATTCGAGCATGGGGGTCTAGACCATGACCACTGAAGTGACGCATCGCACCGTCGAGACCAATGGCATCCGCATGCACCTCGCCGAAGCGGGTGGCGGTCCGCTTGTCGTACTGTGCCACGGCTTTCCCGAGTCATGGTACTCTTGGCGCCATCAACTTCGGGCGCTCGCCGACGCCGGGTTTCATGCGGTGGCGCCCGACATGCGGGGCTATGGCCGCACCGACCGGCCTGAGGCGATCGACCAGTACACGCTCCTCCATCTGATCGGCGACATGGTGGGCCTCCTAGACGCTCTCGGGGCTAACCAGGCGGTCATCGCCGGTCACGATTGGAGCGCGCCGGTCGCGTGGCTCGCAGCACTGCTGCGACCGGACCGCTTCCGCGGCGTGATCGGCCTCAGCGTGCCGCACCGGCCGCGCGGCCAAGTCCGGCCGACTAGCGTCATGCCGCAGACCGACGAGGCGGTATTCTACCAGCTTTATTTTCAGACCCCGGGAGTGGCCGAGGCCGAACTCGAGCAAGACGTCCGGCATACAGTCCGCAGTATGCTCTACTCGATTTCCGGCGATGCCCCGGCCCGCGAGGGTAGAGTGACGTCGGCCGGCGCCGTCGGTATGGTGCGCCGGAAAGGCGGTTTCATCGACGGCATGATCAGCCCCGTGGTGCTGCCGTCTTGGCTCACCGAGGCCGACATCGATTTCTACACGCGGGAGTTCGACCGAACCGGGTTTCGCGGCGGACTCAATTGGTACCGCAACATTGATCGCAACTGGGAACTCATGGCGCCGTTTGTCGGCGCGCCGGTGAACGTGCCGGCGCTCTATATCGCCGGCGACCGCGACCCGGTGGTGCGTTTCCCCGGCATTGACCGGCTGATCCCGAACCTGGCGGACTTCGTGTCCCAGCTGCGCGGAACGATCATGCTGCCGGGTTGTGGCCACTGGACCCAGCAGGAACGGGTAGGGGAGGTGAATGCCGCGATAATCGATTTCTTGCGGCGTCTCTGAGTGCTGGAGGGAGGGCGGAGCCGATGAAAACTGAAGTGACGCACCGCACCGTGGAGACCAACGGCATCCGGATGCATCTGGCCGAAGCCGGCGCGGGTCCGCTCGTCGTGCTTTGCCACGGCTTTCCCGAGCTGTGGTATTCGTGGCGCCACCAGCTGGCCGTGCTCGCCACGGCCGGGTTCCACGCGGTAGCGCCCGACATGCGCGGCTACGGCAGGACGGATGCGCCTGACGCGATCGACCAATACACCTTGCTCCACATAATCGGCGACATGGTCGGTCTGCTCGACGCGCTCGACGGCGAGCAGGCGGTTATAGTGGGCCACGATTGGGGTGCCTTGGTGGCTTGGCACGCGGCGCGGCTCCGCCCGGACCGTTTTCGCGGCGTAATCGGTCTCAGCGTGCCGTTCGGGGCGCGCGGATCGGCGCGGCCGACCACAGTCATGCCGCAGACCGAAGACGCCATATGGTACCAGCTCTACTTCCAGGAGCCCGGCGTCGCCGAAGCCGAATACGACCGCGACGTCCGCGTCGAGTTCCGCGTCGGCAGGATCGCGATCTCGGGCGACGCGCCGCCGAGCACGCGGCCCTTCGGCATGGTACCGCGTCAGGGTCGCCCGTTGCGCCGAGATGCACCGGCCCCGCCTTTGCCCGCTTGGCTCACCGAAACTGATGTCGATTTTTACACGGCGGAATTTACCCGCACCGGGTTTCGCGGTGGGCTCAATTGGTATCGCAACATCGATCGCAATTGGGAATTGCTGGCCCCGTTTGACGGGCTGAGGGTGACTGCTCCCGCCCTTTATATCGCCGGCGACCGCGACCCGGTCCTCAAGTTTCCCGGCATGGACCGCCACATCGCCGACCTTGGGAGGTTCGTGCCTCAATTGCGCCGCACGATCATATTGCCGGGCTGCGGCCACGTGACCCAAGAGGAGCGGGCGGTGGAGGTGAACAGCGCAATAATCGACTTCCTGCGGAGCCTTAGTGAACGAGCGGCTTGAGCGCGATCTCGGCGCGATAGTCACCGCGGATTTCGGCGATCGCTTCGGCGAGCTGCGCCCGGATCTCGTCGCGGCACACGGCAACCGGCAGCTTGACCGTGATCTCGCGGCGAACCGCCACGACCTGTCCGTCACGCTTCCAATCCGACTGGTAGTGCAGATACGGATTTTCGACCGACTTGCCCCGCGGCAGCAATTCGATATCTCGGCCCGGCGGCAGGGTCAGCGACAATTCCTCCATCTGGTGGCCGGAAAAGCAGGGCGTCGGCTCCGTCTTCGCTAGTGTCCAGGAGCCGAGCAGAAACTCGCCCGGGCGAACCAGCATTTCGAGCCCCTGGGGTGGTGCGAATGCCTTGCCCTCCATAAACTCCGGCCGCGCTTCGAGCTCGAAGGATCCCGAAACCGCATAAGTGGGGGCCAGTCCATCGCGCGGCGGTTCGAACTCGAAACTGCCTTTGCCGGGCCAGCCGAGGCTCCTCAGCTGCGTTGCCGCCATCTGTTCGCGGCCCGTTGCCTCGATGCCGGCGGCAAATTGCCGTAGCCTGACCCCGAACGGCCCTGAGGCGGTCGTCGTGGACTGGCCCGAGACGGTCCCGTCAGCCGACAGCTGGGCCGTGGTCTGCAGCTTCTCTTCGTTGTCCTCGGCCACGACCAGCGGCAAGGTTGTAAGGGAGGCGCCCGGCTCGACAGCGAGCGCGACGGGCTTGCCTTATTCGGTGACGGGCAATGTCCCCAATGACGCCGTCCCAGCTGTTGAATCCACATAAAGTTCGAACTCGGGCAGATAGCTCAAGACGTGATTGAACAGTGCGGGTGTGGCCGTTTCAGGCGCCCGGTAGCGGTTGCCGCTGTCGATCAGGACGGGGGTGCTTGCAATGCCCTTGGCTTTGAGCAGCGCCTCGAGCAGGACGGCATGGTCCTTGCAGTCGCCATAGTCGTTTTCGAGGATCTTGATGGCTTCGTGTGGCTCGTAACCGCCGTTGCCCAAGAAGACCGCGACATAGCGGATATGCTTGGAGACCCAATCATAGATCCGGTGTGCCTGGTCGCGCCGATCGGAAGTGTCTGCCGTGATTTCGTCGGCCAATGCCTGAACGCGCGGCGTCACAGCCACCTTTCCGGCAGCCATCCGGCGATAGGCGGCCGCAACCGCCGCATAATCGGGAAAGGTCGAAATGATGTAGTGTGGCTCGGTGTCCCAAGGCGACAGGGCCGCGGGTTCGGCCACCGGCGGTCGCGGGTTGCTGTAGCCGAACTTGTGGGTGACGCTCTCCTCGCCCTCCTCGATCTCATGATTGACGCCCTGCACCTCGACATGGGCGGCCATCGCCTTGGGTAGGGTAATATTCACCCGCACATCCTCGAACGCGGTCCCACGCAAAAAGACGCCGCCGAAAAAGAACTGCTCCGCGAAGGGAGCCTTGTGGGTCTGCTTGATCGTGTAGACCATCGTGTCGGCGGCACTCACGTCCGGAAAGACGATGACCTTCTGCTTGCGGTCATTGAACATGGGCAATTGCGAAGAACCGGGCGGCGCCTGCGGGAAGATCTGCGTCCGATCAACCTCGCGGATCTTGCCATCAGCCTTGCCGGTGAAGGCTTCCAAGATCTCTGCGGTCTCCATGCTCTCGCTGTACTCGACCCTATGCTGCGCGATGCTGCGTGCGGCGCTCTCATTCGTCGCGAGCATCTCGGCATGATTGATCGTCGTGTAGCTGCCATCCGGCTGAACGATCGTGTCTCCTGTGAGGGCTTTCAGGATCACCGGCGGCTCTGGCAGCGCGGCGTCGGCGACGAAGACATGCGCGGACACCGCTGCGGCGAAGGCGAGCGAAAAAGCGAGAAGGAGCGGCTTATGGGGCACGGCGCGACTGCCTAGAACGGCTTGCCAGGCCGATCCTACCACATTTCAGCCGCCCCGTCCGGGCCTACGACGCGCGCTCGCGGATCGCGCGCCAGATGCACTCGGTGCGCCGGTTTCGGCCACAATGGTGGACCTCAGTCTGAAATCGCGGCCCATGCGCTCGACTTCGAGGCTGCAATCCAAAATTGTGGCAGCAATTCTGCTTGGCTGTATCTGCAGCAAATCTATAGCAAAATCTCGCCTCACGGTTGAAGTGCCGAGGGGAGCGAGCTCGACGGCCTTGCGGATCAATGCTCGGCTTCGCGCTCGGTCAATGCATTGGCGACGACGTTCTCCTCGTTGTCGCAGCCGCTCGGCCCCGGCGGAGTAGCCCGCCCCGCCCTCTTTGAACGGCCGCCTGTGCGCCCGCCCCGGCGGTTTTCGTGAAAGCCCATCAGTCATCGGCACCTCCTTCGTCCAACCGCGGTCCGTCCTGGAGCCGCATCGCCGAGTATGCAAATGCGAGTTAGGCAATTCTATGGCTGGCCAGAATCGCAACCACTCTCTCTGTGCCCCGTCGGGGCGGAGGGTCGGGATGAGATGGGGACGCTGCAGCGGCCTACGATCGATCCCCAGCTTCGGCTGATCACCCGTCGGACGCTGCGCAGAGCGTACGTGCCATCACCCGCTTTCGTTAAGGGTTATCAGATGCCTGCCCGCCACTGGCAGTGCGGCAGGCTCCGAGGGCAGGCGTCTGATAAGCCTCGAGGGAGGAAACCGCGGGCCGGGGTGGCTAGGACGGTGGGGCGCGCTGGAGCTATGGGGATTTGGGAGCCGCGGGCAATCGGCTGCGATGTGGCCGTCGTGACTGGCAGGTGGGGTCCGCTGCGGGATAAGTTGGTGGCGGAGTCTGGTGGAGCGATGAACGAGGGGCGCACCCTCCATGTGTTTCGAGCAATAACACTAGTAAGCCGACACGCTGTCGCTGATCCGCCGTCTACGGGCACTGCCCGCGACGCCCTCATGAAGGCTGCGCAGGGTGAGGCGTGCATGCGGCGATGGGTGAGGCGTGCTTTAATGCGAACAAACGCGACGCGTTTGCTGTGTCGTTGCCGTCAGCCGCCGGCTTCGATCACCCTCTTGCTCGCAGCAAAGGCGATTTTCGCTACACGAGCCGGTCAGGGGTGCGACCCTGGCTTAGAAACTGCCGGGAATTTGGCGAATGCCCGGTAAAACGAGACATTCACCGATACAAGGAGAAAACGAGTCGGCAGCAACGCTGCGATGGCTCGTCGCACGGCTCGGCCTCGATAAGAACGATGATAGAAGCCCAGTTCGCTCTGCTTGGAACGACGTGCGAAGGTTGATGCGAGGCCCATCGTCCGGGGGACAACTCATCCTGCAGGCAGTCGACTGGGTGTCCGACTTCTGGCTCACGCGCGGAGCAGTGCCGACGCCGGCACTCAACCAGCTCGCCCCGAGCTGGATGCCACCGGACGAGATCGATCACTGGTCTGCGTGGGAGGTCAACGAAGCCGTCTCGTTACTCTCTGACAGAGCGCGTAAATCAAATCATGATGCGTTCACGGCAACGTCGCAAACGATACCAGATTCAGTTGGGCCGGAGACCTCAGCCGCGGCCCTCGATCGCTATCTACAGCTGAAATCTGCGCTCGTTCCACGCGTGTTCGACCTGCCCGCAATCCAGACAGAGCATGTGCTCGCCTGGTTGGCCTCCGCAGTCGGACACCTGCTGATGTCTGCAATGCTCACGCCGCAGATCGACATCGAAGCGATCGCGCGGGAGGTCGCACGCCGCCTTCAACTACCTTTGCATATTAACCTCCAACAGGGCCTGGTCGATCAGTTTGGTGATCGCCACCTTGAGATCCTTTACAACGCGCGCATTCTTGCGGATGGGGGCATGCGGCTCGGTAGGGTGCGCATCGGTCAGGGGGAGGAGTGGCGCAATCACTGGCTCGCGCTCACCTTCGATATCGGCGCGCAGGAGACGCTCGTCGCGGTGCAGATGGCGGCGAGGCTGATGCGGTGTTCCGCCCTCGTGCTGGGCGTAGAGCTCGCGCTCGAGTCGGCGGAAAAGCCGTTGAGAACGCTCGCTATCGCCGTCGTACGACGTTGGATTCTCACACTACACGCCATGGCTTGGCTAGAGCCCGCCCTGCAGCAGGCGTGGTCGGATATCAGGCCGCAAGATCTCTGCTGCTTTGCCCTCAACGCGACAAAGCCTGACTGGCCGCATCGAGTGGTTGCAATCAGCCATCGCTCGAAGGACGTAAAACCGGAATTGCGAGACATGCGAGTGTGGCGCGCGGGCCGCTTTGCCATCGACGCGAACTATGTCCCGTCGTGGGAGACGAATATCGGTATGATCTGGGGGCTGTTTGCTGCCACCGCGGCAATCGTTCGTGTTAATTCGCCAGAGTATGACGGCTCCATTTGGTGCCGGCGAGAGGTGGAACTGACAAACTACGTACTGAAGCAGAGCGATTTCCTGACCCAGCGCTGGATTATCGACCTAGATCGGTCCGAGCTGCCGCGGCTTGATGCCATTGTCCAGACCTGGAACGAACAGAGCGGCGAGGTATCATTCGGCCTACTGGTTCCCGCCCATCACCGAGATCTGCTCGCCGAACCCCATGCCGGCCTGGGAGGCTCAGATGCTGCGCGCAAGCGCGGCGCTGCGCCAGATCAACAGGTTCCTTCCCAAGACCACACCCGACCTAGTGAACCGTCTGGCGCTGCATCTGCAGGGGGGACTCGACCTACCCGGCATGGCCCCCACGAATAATCCCGATGGATGGCGTGCCTACGGCGACATCTTCCGCGAGGCGAACGAAATGAGCGGCGCCGCTCCGAACGAGCTGGCCGTTCGCCTGCCGGACAGCTACAGTGAGTCCGACAGGGAGCTCGACCTGGCGATGAGTGAGCGCATCCCGGACCTGCAAACAGGATCCCCGTCGCTTCGCGATGTGCTCGTCGCGATGGAATGGCTGCGTGTGGAGTATCCGCAGTTCGTCCAGCGCAACCAGGGTGACTTCCTGGCAATCAACTGCCAGCGGTTGTCGAAGGAGAAGTGGACGAACAGTGAGGAGGTCTCACTACACCGGGGCCTGGCAGCAATGCGCTCGCGACTCTTGGTGCCTCTCTGGATCATTCAGCAGGCGGATCAAGAGGTGGAGTTGTGGCCGCTGATCGGAGAAGTTCCGATTTTTACGGAGCACGCGGCGGGGCAGTTTGGCTGGATGCTCGAAGCCGCGTTCGACCGGAGCGAGTCGCAGCGACGGTATCCGGAGGACTCTGGATTGACCCTGTCGCCGGCGCTTGCAGAGAAGTGTGCCGGTGCATCAGAGTGAGCTCAGTGGCGAGTTCGCCTTGACTGAAGCCAGCTAAGAACCGGAACCTAAGCATTGACCCTCAGCTTGCGATTGACTGTATTCGGTTCATTTTGATTGGTGACACCAAGCTTATTTCTAACAGTACTTAAATTACCCTCGATGGCGATGAAAATGACTTTTTATGTACCCGTCCCGAAGGGACATAGCTACGAAAGACTTGAATTCGTTCAGGTGGCTGGAATCGACGTTCGATGCCGAACGAAGCTCCGCCTTTGCGTTGCGGCGGCGTTTTCGGCAGTTCACCCCCTTTGCTTACACTTTACGGTTTTATGGCAGAGCGAAATCGCGCTGAACCGTTCCCGCTCCCTCGTAGGCAGGGGCGGCAGGCCGGGAATTTCGCGTAGAGAGAGCCCGAGACGGGCGTCAGCAGCGCCATCGCGGCGCCGACCCCGACCGTGCTATAGAGCGTCAACGCGGTTGCTGAGAGCCGCGGCGGAACGGTCTCGGCGAGGACCCGCGTATTGGCGAGGTGCAGTAAGGCGAAGGTCAGCCCGTTCGGCTGGATCACCCCGCGAATAGCGGACACGGCCACCGGGAGTGCCATCACCCAGAGCGAGCGGGCGGACAAGTTGACGTGGACGCGATACATCAAGCTGATCCCGACAACGATCGCAGCCAAGCCGAGTAGCTGAGGACCACGAACTCGCTCGCCGAGGATGACGATCGCGAGGAGAACGGGCCGTTCGCTCCAGTCAACCGCCCGCGGCTGTGACGCGGCGGCTTGCCATAACCAACCTCGTAATCGCGCTCGTCATCAGGCGCATTGCAGGTTGGGCCGACAAAAGGCCAGATCCTGAACAACGCTCGCCGCCATTGTCGCTGATGAAGAGTGATGAAGGTCTCCCTGGGCGACGCCGTGAAAGGCACCGAGGAGCGGCTCCATCGAAGCACAATGCCAGAACAGTTCGTTGCTGACTCGCTGCTGGAGGGAGGTGGATTCGAACCATCGGTCCCGCTTGCAAAAGAGGGCCGAGCACAGGCTTGGAATTCGTCAATCGAGGTGACCCGTGCGCAGGGAGGGCAAGACCAAGTTCCACCGCCCGCTGCCGCAGAGTGGTTGGAGCCATTGCCTTTTGAGCAGCCCGTCGCGGCGAATACACTTCCCAGGTTTTCAGCATTTGTGTGGCAAGCTCTATCCTTCGCGTGCAATAGCGATCGAGGATCGTCGCGATGAGATCGTTTCCGCTCGTCTCGGCGACGGGCATGCTGGGTTCGGGATTTCGCGCTGAATCGCTTGATAAGGCGATTTCGGCGGGCGCCCGTATGATCGGCTGTGATGCCGGCAGCACCGACCCCGGTCCAGGTCCCCTTGCCACCGGCACCTGCATGTTCTCCGCGGCCGCGGTCAAGCGCGATACTGAGATCATGATGACCCGCGCGATCAAGGCTGGCATCCCGCTGATCATCGGCTCGGCCGGGACGTCGGGATCGGATACGGGGCTGGCATGGATGGTCGACATCGTGCGCGATGTTGCTCGCGAGCAGGACCTCCATTTCAGGCTTGCCATTATCCATTCGGAACTATCGCGAGAGGTTGTCCGCCGGCACCTGCACGATGGCCGCGCGCGCGCCTTGCCGCCTTCGGCGCCGCTGAGCGAGGCCGATATCGACGCTGCCACCCACATCGTCGGGATGATGGGGGTAGAACCTTTTCAGAAAGCGCTGACGGCTGGCGCGCAAATCGTCGTCGCCGGACGCAGCAGCGACACCTCGATTTTCGCGGCGCTGCCGCTGCTCGAAGGCCACGCTCCGGCCGTCGTTTGGCACATGGCCAAAATCCTCGAATGCGGTGCCGCCGCGGTCGCCGTCCGAACCGCACCCGATTGCATGATGGCCGTGTTGCACGAGGAGAGCTTCGAAGTATTTCCGCTACGCGAGGATTATTACTGCACGCCGCAGAGCGTCGCTTCGCACACGCTTTACGAAAATGCCGATCCGTTCGAGCTTAAGGAACCGTCCGGGACCTTGCGCACCAACGCTGCCCGTTACGAGGCGATCTCCGATCGCGCTGTGCGCGTTTCGGGGTCCGAGTTCGTGCCCGACCCCGAATACACAATTAAATTGGAAGGCGTGCGCCAGGTCGGTTATTCGACGATCCTGATGGGCGGCGTGCGCGACCCCTACATCCTGGCACAGCTCGGCAGCTGGCTTGCTCAGCTCGACGACAGTATCAAGACCCGCATCCGCAACACGGTCGGCGAGCGGCCCTACGAGATCGTCACCAGGGTCTACGGCCGCGACGGCGTCATGGGCGCGCTGGAGCCGCAGCGCGGCAGCGTTGGAGGCCACGAGGTCTTCATGCTGTGGGACGTAATC
>Ga0306920_100002164_pt1 | contig 24748 bp, 17 predicted proteins | sample flu12Cox44000170_FD_204666 | JGI IMG/M metagenome (GOLD analysis project Ga0306920, IMG submission 204666) | Lab enrichment of tropical soil microbial communities from Luquillo Experimental Forest, Puerto Rico - flux4day.12C.oxic.44.000.170 (v2)... | ecosystem: Environmental > Terrestrial >...
TGGAAAAGGTGTCGATCGAAAAGTGAATGCGCTAAGGCAAGAGGCAAGAAAATGAGCAGATTTTTTGGCCATTGCTTCAGGCGAATGGCGCTAAGGACTGTTCTGATTCGAGGCGACCTGTCTTCAAAAACGTTATTGACAGCAATTTTCTTCCTCTTCAATTTCCCCCGGAGGCCCACGTCGGGATTGGCCAACATCGCTTTCTGCGCCAGCCCGAGCGCCGCAAGATCCCCTCGTGCATTGCCGACGTAATCGAAGCCGCGATCGGGAAAGTGGCCCTCTAAGGTTTTACGCTTGGCTTGATCGCGAAGACTGACTTCGGCATTGCTCGCGATTACACCCGCGAATATTCCGAGATGATCGGCAATGCCTTTGGCTTGCTCTTCTTTCGTTGTCGTCACAAGGAAAATGTCTCGCCCGACTTTGTGCTCACCGCGGAGGTATTCGAGCAGGGATCGGTTATACGGGAGTAGCGCAGGATTTAGTATGGATTGTTGCGCAACCTCGGCCTTGAAGGCAGCCTTACAGCGTGCCAGAGAGAGGCAACACCGCAACGCTTGAATGGGGTTGCGCCGAAACAAGGTGAGCAGCGAATCGACGACCGTGTCCGATTTGACGAGGGTGCCATCCAAATCAACGCACAGTGCGGGACGGGGTCGCGCACATGAGCGCCGAGGAAGCATTGGCAGGGGAACGTACCGGGCCGGGTTTTCAGCCTCGTAGGAGAAACCGCCAGGGACGCCGACGCTGTAGCGCTTCGTCGAAGAGCAAAACGGATCAGACACGTCAAATGCCATCTCGCCCGGTTACAGTGCACCACAATCGCCAAATGATCGCGGGTGTAGTTATCAGCAACCGGTCTTGAATGAAGGAATTACCCAGACCGGGAAGCTGCTTCGCAATTAGCGCAGTGCCCTTGAGCGTTAAGGGTTCGTCACAACCGTCACGGAATTGTCAGGAACGTCTCTGCGAAGAATGGGAATGAAATGTGCGGATTTGACCGGAACACTTGCCTGGCTCGCGATAAGCAACGCAGAATCCTCATTTTTTGTCGAGCATGAGGAAGGCATCGATGACCTGATTGAGAGTCTACGAACCTACTGTCCGGCTTGTAGCGCTTGCGCTTGTCTTACGCATTCTTTAGCGTGACGATGAGGCAATCTAGAGTGGATTATGAGTTTATAAGCCAGGTCCCATGGCGACTGCGACGCGGTTTCCACAAGCTCAGCACGGCGGAGACCCACAACGAGGAGGGGGCCACAAACTCGATCTTCAATTCCGCGGGAACATTCGGCAGGAGCATTTCCTGAAACTGCTTCTCGTGAAAGCCGTGGGTATGGGGGCAGCCGGAAGAACATTTGCCACGGCCAAGCTCATCCCTTCACTCGACCGTATGGCCGGGTCGGCTTCCTATTCACGCCTGATGGAGCATTCGAAATGAGACTGCTTCGCCTGTTAGCCAGGCAAGCCGATGACTCGGGCGACCTTCCACGAAGCGTCTGGCTGACGCGAGAACACCGCGACGATCCGAGAATGGGTCCTGACTCTCGTGCCTCCCCTTACGCCGCTCAACATTTGGTCCACTTCGCAGAACTCAATTGCCCACTTGTCATGAACGATGATCTCAGTGGATGAGTCTCGTGGTTCAGCGTCGAATATTCGAAGTCGTGCATCAGATCTGCCCTCAAGGCGTCGATGCCGATTGCGACTTTGCCGTTTCCGTGGACAACCACAATGTCGTCGGTGGCCAGAGCGATCAAACCGGTAATGTCGCTTGCCTCCGCGGCACGAATCCAAGCCGCTCGGACGGCGGCAATCTTGGCGACATCCACGTCGCGACCGGGGTTTGCCATACGGTTCACAGTCCCTCCTAAACGGGCGGCGCAAGCACGCCAGATGGGTGCGCAGTGAGCTTCGCTCTCTCATGATTCGAGGCTTCCCGTCAGCGGGCCTCGTTTTTCCATTGAAACGAGCCCAGATAGCAACGATCTCGTAGGGGTCGGCGTTCATGACACGGAATTTGTCAGAAACGTCGAGGGGGTCACACAGGAACGGGTGAGAGTCTGGTACACGCCTCGTGATGCTTCGTAACATCCTCACTTTGAACCACTAATCGCGCAGCAAAACGCTGACCCAGTTGGCAACTACATTGCAACTCCCCCCGAGAACGATTACTCGATTTAAGGAGTCGAATCAACGCCTGTGAATGCCGAAAAAGTGATAAAGAAAGCTCGCAAGTTTGCCAAGCCGTTCCGTATCTCTCGTGGAGAAAAGTTTCGGCTGAAGGATGTGGATCCGTGTGACACCTCGGTTTTCAAGTCGCAGACCAAACCGCGCGCCAAGGAGGCGCTAGCTATCGGCGTGCAAGCCCTTGAGGAGTTGCAGGAAAAGCTTTACGCGCAGGACAAATGGGCTGTGCTGCTGATTTTTCAAGCCATGGACGCCGCCGGCAAAGATGGCACCATCAAGCACGTCATGTCGGGCGTCAACCCACAGGGCTGCCAGGTTTATTCTTTCAAGTCACCTTCGACCGAGGACCTCGATCACGATTATCTCTGGCGCTGCATGAAATCTCTGCCGAATCGCGGGCACATCGGCATTTTCAACCGGAGCTATTACGAGGAAGCGCTGGTGGTCCGAGTACATCCGGAATTTCTGGCAAAGCAAAGAATTCCACCCGCCCTCATCACCAAGCGCATTTGGAAGGAACGCTTCCAGGACATTCGCTCTTTTGAACGCTATCTCTCCCGCAATGGCGTCGCCGTGGTTAAGTTTTTCCTGCATGTTTCGAAGAAGGAACAGAAGCGACGCTTTTTGGAAAGAGCGCAAGAACCCGAAAAAAACTGGAAGTTCTCTGGCTCGGACATGGCAGAACGCGACCACTGGGAAGAATACCAGGACGCCTACGAGGACATGATCCGGAACACTGCCACCAAGCACAGTCCGTGGTATGTGGTGCCAGCCGACAACAAGTGGTTCACCCGATTGGTCGTTGCAGCCGCGGTCGTGGATACCTTGGCATCTCTCGATCTGGCCTATCCCCAGGTTGACAAGGCCAGGCTCGAGGAAATCGCCTGCGCAAAACGGGCCCTGCTCGAGGCGAGATAAGCATTCGCTCGGCTGCCGGGCACAAAGAATGGAACAACACAAAGCCAGTATGGCCGATAGAAAGCTCTCGCTTCACGGTGCTTTCGAGTCCAGGCGATTACAACGGCAACAGCGCTTCCATGCGCCGCTGAACGCCTATGGCAGTCCATTGAGAAAATGAAAAGTGGATGATCGGTTCCCATCTCAACCGTCACGATGACCGCCACGCAAAACTCGAACAGCACGCGATTGTCTCTCCCACTGCTCCAGGGCCTGTTGCCTTTTGATAAGCTTCGCATCGGGCCGGACATCATGGCCGGCATCACTCTTGCAGCCCTCGGTATACCCGAAGTTATGGGCTACGCCAAGATCATCGGCACGCCGGTGATCACGGGGCTCTACACCCTGTTCTTACCAGTTCTGATTTTCGCCCTCTTTGGCTCCTCGCGGCACCTCGTCGTCAGTGCTGACTCCGCCACCGCAGCCATGGTCGCGGCGGGCTTGACTTCCCTTTCATTCACCGCCAACACGGCGAAGTATGTCGCACTCACGAGCCTGATTGGACTCCTGGCTGCCGGCATACTTCTCCTGGCCAGAATCCTTCGCTTGGGTTTTCTCGCCGATTTCCTGTCTCGTACCGTGCTGGTGGGCTTTTTGTCGGGTGTCGGTATTCAGGTTGCCTTCGGCGAGCTTCACGAGATGCTCGGCATAGAAAAGGGCGGCCACGGATTCCTGCATCAACTCCTGTTCACTTTTCGGCATCTGTCGGAAGCGCGTCTGCCGAGCTTGCTCATCGCGTTGTCGGTCTTGGCCGTTATCATCGCCTTCGAAGTCTTGGCCCCCCGCTTCCCCGGTGCGTTGCTCGCGATGATAGGAATGACCGTGGCCAGCGCTTATTTCCATTGGGACGATCAGGGCATCCGCGTTGTCGGTGCCGTTCCCAGTGGCCTCCCGAGCTTCGGCTTGCCCGATGTGACTTGGAACGATGTTACTCTCGTTCTTCCCATCGCATTTTCCTGTTTCATCGTCATCCTCGCTCAGAGCGCTGCCACCTCTCGCGCCTACGCTCTCCGTTATCGTGACCACTTCAGTCAGAATGTCGATTTGGTGGGTCTCTCCCTTGCCAACGCTGCCGCCGGTCTTAGCGGCACCTTCGTTGTGAACGGCAGCCCTACCAAGACCGCCATGGTGGACACCGCAGGTGGCCGCAGTCAGTGGTCCCATCTCACGACGGCCGCAGTGGTCCTACTGGTACTTCTGTTTTTCACGAGACCGTTGAGCTTCCTCCCGAACGCCGTCCTCGCCGCCATCGTCTTTCGAGTCGGTGTCAAACTGGTTGACTTTCGTGGCCTCGCCGAGATTCGTCGTTCGCAGCCCCAGGAATTCGCTCTTGCCCTCGTCACCGCTCTGACCGTCGTCTTATTCGGTGTAGAGCCGGGTATTATCCTGGCCGTAGTTCTGTCCCTGCTGCAACACGTCCGCCGCAGCTATCGCCCTCATACGGCGGTGATCGTGCGTGATGCTGCCGGCAATCGAAGCTTTGAGGATCCAGTGCCCGGCAAGATGGCGGAACCTGGCTTGGTGATGTTTTGGTTCGGTGCAGATCTCTTTTTTGCCAACGTCGCATTTTTTGTCGAGCAGGCGCGCAGACTTGTCCATGATTCCCCCTCGCCGGTTCGTTGGCTGGTCATTGACGCCACTGCGATTACCGGCTTGGATTTTTCCGCCAGCCGGGCAGTAGCGGGACTACAGCAAGACCTCGCCAAAGCCGGCGTCGTTCTTGCTCTCGTGGTGGTTCCCGTGAAACATCGGGCGGGTCTCGAACGCATGGGTCTGATTGACTTGATTGGTGCCAACCGGATTTTCGATTCTCGTCATGCCTGTCTGGCGGCTTACAACTCGGAATTTTCGTTGGGAAACGATACCCCGGCGACTTGATTGGCGAGATCACGCCGTCAAGCGAGACCCTCGATTTAAGACCGCAGCCGAGCGTGTCGATAGCGGTTCAGCAGAGTCGGGCTCGCAATGAGACTTGTGATACCTTGTCTAAACACCGGATGGTCGTCGACGACTAGAATTCGAATCGGAGCAGCATTTCGAGTCATGACGGCACTCCCGTACGTTTTCGCGAGAACCAGGAGCGCCGTCGAGAAGTAGATCGAGCGTAGGCAATAGAGGCGGGGATGCTCAGTTCAATTTCGGTCCCGGAATCGGGTTTACTCCAGACCTCGAGGTTACCGCCCACAAGTTTGGTCCTTTCCCGGATACCCCGCAAGCCCCAGTGTCCCGACCTGCCTTCACCATCGAGAACTCGTGAGTCGATGCCTTTCCCATCGTCGCGAATTCGCAGCCGCAACTGGCTTTCGGCGTAGCGGATTTCCAATTCGATCCGTCGCGCTTGCGCGTGCCTGAATGCATTGCGCAGCGCCTCGCCTGCAATCCGGTAGACTTCGTCTCGCAGTATTGGTTGGAGCTCCCGTGGGGATCCTTCTACCTCCACATCGAAGACCGGAGAATTCTGGCTGGTTTTACCAGCCGCAAGCTCTTCCCCAAGGGCACTCAGGGCCGTGGCTAGATCGTCGGTCACAACTGTGGGGGAGCGCAATCCCTGCACGGCATCGCGGCCCTCGGCGATCGCCTGAGCCGCCTGATGGATAGCGCTATCAAGTTTTTGTTTGGCCTGCTCGGGATGTGTCGGAAGCACATTGGAAGCCGCCTGAAAGCGTAGCAAGAGTCCTTGAAAACTCTGCAGCAGAGTATCGTGCAATTCCCGCGCGATGCGTGTCCGTTCCGAGAGCCGCTCTTCAAACCGAGCGTTTAGGAGCCGCGTCACCTCATGCATGCGCAGGCGGTAGACCACCAGGGTGGCGAGTCCGACGCAAAGTACAAGCCCCAACCGAAACCACCACGTTTGCCAAAGAGTTGGGGTTACTTGAAGCCCCACGGCAGCTTCAGCGCCGTTCCACAGCCCGTCGCTGTTCGAAGCGATGACGCGAAACCGGTATGAGCGCGGACTGAGATTCGTGTATATGGCGGTTCGTGTCGTCGTCGGCTCGCTCCAATCATGATCAAATCCGTCCAGCCGATATCGGTACCGAACACGCTCGGAGCTCGAAAGACTCAACCCCGTGTAGCCGAACATGATCCTCTGGTGAGCAGACGAAAAGCGAATTGGAATTTGACGATCAACCGTATTGCCATCCACGATGACTGTCTCGATGTGAACCAGCGCAGGCACAGAGCTGCCGGTTGCCTGATTCGGGTCCACAACGGAAAGGCCGCGATTCATGGAGAACCAAATTTTCCCCATGGGATCCGCAAATACGGACTGATGCCGCTTTATGCCTTCGGTCCCAAGCAGTCCGTCGGTGAGCCCATACTCGCGCACACCGGCGTCACCGGATTCATTGTTTAGCAGCCCGTCGCGTTTCGCGCGGAGGATGTGATTCGAGGTTGCGAGCCAGAGCCACCCATTTCTGTCTTCCGCGATTCCGAATACCTGCTCGCGCAGCGGTTCCGGCACGCCGAGCGGGACCTGAACATGATCGGAAATAAGAAAGGCGATCCCGGCAGTACTGCCGATCCAGAGTATTCCCGTGGAATCCGCAAGCACGCAGTTCAGGTCGGCTGAAGGCAGGCCGTCTTTAACGGTGAAAACACGCCATCGGCCGTTCGAAAAAGCGCTCAGGCCATTCGGTGTGGCAACCCATACCGTGCCGTAGGGGCTCTCCGTGATCGAAGTAACCGTATTGGACGACATGCCGTCTGCGGTCGTGTAAGTGGAAAAGCGTCCGTTCCTGAATGCGCTGACACCGCTACCCAGAGTTCCGGCCCAGACGGTTCCGTCACGACTTTGGTGCACGGCAAAAACGCTGTTTTGCGTGAGTCCGTCTGCCTGCGTATAGGTCTTGGCTGCAAGAGAGCCACCGCTAGTACTAAGAAACGTAAGTCCACCACGTTGTCTGCCAACCCACAGTCCGTTTTCACTTCCTGAAATGGAATAAACCACGTCCCGGGCCAAGCCGTCTTCCGTCACGCTTCCATGCTGCCTTCCCTTCATCCATTGCAGTCCGCCCTCCAAGGGAGCAAACCAGGTGCGCCCTTGCCGGTCGACGTAAACCGGTCCATTTCTTTCCGACGGCAAACCATCCGCGACTGAGTAGGTGACAAATGCGCTGTCTCGGAGACGTTGAATCCCCGAAAGACCTCCCCTCCACAGATTTCCTTCACGATCTTCGAAAAGTGCCGTTACCGCCTGACTGGTTTTAGGGCCAGCTCGGTCTGCGGAAACTCCCTGGGGATTGACCCGAACGAGTCCACCCGCGGTGCCCACCCAAATGTTGGAGTTACGGTCCCGAATCATGGAGAAGACCTGCATATGACGGAGCGCGTCTGGAACCCCCGAGGAGGTCACCTCAGTGCCGTTCCACCGCACCATCCCACTGTCTGTCCCGATCCACAGGTCCCGGTTTTCAAAGGCGAGTAAGCAGTTGATCTGGGTGTTTGTTGGCCCTTTGCCGACCGCAAACACCCGTCCCTCGCTCATGTAGAAGAGCCCTTTGTCCCGCGTGCCAAGCCACACCCTGCCATCGGCGGTTTCCGCCATCGCGGTGACGGCTGAGTTGGGCGGGGCAAGTCGTTGAGGCCGGAAACCTATGGCCCAGCTGAGGCGGGTATTGCGAGTGTCTGCCTCCGTTGTTGCGCTTGTTTCAGGAGGCGATAGTTCAGAGGGAGACATGAGAATTTCATATTTTCCGGCACGGAATACCAGAGTGCCAAGAGCAAGCGAGGAGAGCAGGACGGTACCGTCTCCGCGCCGACTGACGGAAGTGATTCCGAACTCTGCTTCTCCGCGCCCGAGCTCAAATCTTCCGTCGTGGTAGCGCAGAATTTGCGTGCTCTGTAACACGATCCACAAATTCCCTTCCGCGTCCGCCATCAGTCCCTGAATCGGCCCAATGGGGAGGGAACTCGGGACCGCAAGAGGGAAAAGCTGGAAGTTCAATCCATCGAAACGAATCAGGCCCTTGTCGGTACCGATCCACAGGTAGCCGTCGGCGGATTGTGCTATCGCCGAAACCGATCCCCCGGGAAATCCTTTGTCGCTTCCCCACTGGTCTCGAATGTACTGGGAGATCGCGCGGTCAGGATCAATGGCATGGGCTGGGGGGGCTGCACACACGAGAGCAACTCCAATCAGAAACCGATGGACCAGCCACTTCCTTCGGAAGCCTCCCTTACGGGCGGTACTCGAATTTATCAATAACAACCTCACTATCGTTCTGCAGGGGAGTCTCCTTGCTTGCAACTACGAAGAACGCGAGGGCAATCTGCTCCTGTCCCGGTGAAGGTACTCCTGACATGAACACGTGTTCGGAGACCACGGCGGCTCCAGCCTGGGAAGGTCCTCGGACGGTCTTGAAGGAAGCGCGTCCGGACTCCCAATGCAACGAATGAGTCATAATACCCGGAGGCTCGGTAAACTCCACCAGATTGCCAGGGACGTAAAAAGGCTGAACTCCAAACTGCGCATTTGTCTTACTGGTAGCGTCGCCCCATCGGCCGAGCGCAAGGTCCAACTCGCGGAAATGCTGCTCTCCCGCAAACTCGTCGTACGTGCCCATAGTCAGAACTGCTGCAGGCTCCAGATGAGAAGTGTCGCGCACCTCCAGGAGGTAGGTTCCATACCCGAGGCTTCGCGTAAGAACGACCTCTGCACAGGACCACCGGTCCTCCTTTCTCTTGATGCGAAGATGCAGAGCTCCACCGGCATCCGTCCAGGCGTTGTCAGCATCGTATAAATTGTTCATTCCTCCGCGATCGCTCGCTATGGTGCGAACCTTCCAATCGTATCCGCTGAAATGAAGGGGTTTGGTGGGTGCGAACTGAGGCTCACCAACACCTTTGACGATCTTTACGAGCACCACACGACCGCCTTCCGTGGGTGCAACATCCATTGTCGGGGGTGGCTGGTAGTCGGGATCAACTAGTAACGCGGCGTACTCCCATCCGAGGTGAGTTTCTGTGCTCCATGTTGAATCGGCCTGAATTGGGATGAAGGGCCGGTCGGGCCAGGGCTGGACCCACCAGGGCCCGCTACGCGCATAAACAACTATTCGCAGCCCCCGACGAGCAGCAATAACGCGCCCTGAGATAGTATCGACTCTCTCCCGGCCTCCCTGCGCGGCGGGGGGAATTTTGGTGAACTCGATTGAGGGCCGCGTGTCGCTCTGACGTGTATGGCAACCGTTCAGGGCAGAGCAGAACCCCAGGACCAGCATTCCTTTAGGCAAAACGCCGACGAAGGAGCGGACTTTCATGCAGGTCACCCGCAACCTGCGAAACGGCCGCAACACGCCTGGACTTCGAACCCGTCGGAGCAATGAGAAAGCCTACACCAATCAGAGCCGCTTTGCACCTTCATGCCTGCTCGGAGTGTGATCTGTGATGAGTTAGGCCGCCGCTGCCGCTTTCAGTCTGCAAATCCGCCCTGCGAGTACGGAATCGATCTGCCATGACCGGTTCGCGGTCATACGACAGATGAGCTCAATGCCATCACGGATGTGCGTTTTGCCCGGACCGCCCGCATGAGCCGAAGTAGCGCGAAGTCTGGCGCCGTCGTCACTGGCAGTGTGCTTCGTGAGCTGCTCCGATTTCTATTGTCGGTGTGAAGTGACTTTGTGCAAAACGAATTCCTGGAGAACGCCGATGACAGCGCTGGTCGCGAGAGCGATGCCGGCATTCTCGAACGTCAGTGCTGCACCATGACGATCTCTTTCCGGGATATACAGGTTCGAGATGCCTCCAGCGGCAAGGTCGCCGAAAATACTGGAATAGTTCGGCTGCCATTTCTGATTGTCGCCCTTACAAATAACGACACGGGAGACGGCATAGAGCAAGCGTGAACGCGTCGTACCGCTCCCCTTGTAGAAGTAGCGAGGGTCTTGCTTTAACAGCGATGGCAGGACTGCGCCTCCGATGAATAACCCGCTAGCGAAGTTCGCATAAGAGGCACCATAACGCTTGGCGTAACCCTCCGCGCCTTGGCCGTACCCGCTGAAGCGGTCGGTGGCCTGGTTGATCCCGGCAATAACGCTAACGGCAGAGATGCTCACGGGATCGGTCGCGGTTCTCAAGGCGAGTTGGAATTTTTGCGCGGAAGTTAACGGAGCAGCCTCATCGACGTAGCTGACATAGAAATTGGGAACAATGCCCAAGACACGCTGCTTCTCCTGGTCTTTGAGTTGCTCCTGGGCGATTTCCTTTGTGAAAGGCGAGACGCGGATTTCGGTAACTTGGGTGGCCAGGGACAGCGTGATCTGAGGAAAGAGGTAGTTCTCGCCGGGACGTAGGGTGCCCGAGACCATTTGCGAGGTAAAGCCGTCCGCGACAATCGTGACCTCCAGCAATCCAGGAGCAACGTTGCGAAAAGCAAAGTGACCATCCTCATCGGATTGCACTTCCTGCGCAATTGAATCCTGATCCTGCGTGAGCGTGACGTCGGCACCGACGACACCTTTGCCCGTCTGATCGACAATCGTGCCGCTGACGGTGCCGTACGTTGTTTTTTGCTGAGGCTCAGCGGCGGCGCCGAGCTTTGGCTCAGGTGCGTCGGGGAGCTTCAATTCCGCCGCCTGTCGGTCAAGAGGTTGCGATTGCGCTACTGCCGGAGAACAAAAGAAAAGAAGGAACGAGAGACAGCAAAGAAATGCTGCGAGCACAAGAGACGGGATCACGTGAGGTGCGGACTTCCTGGGGGTAACCCCCGACACGGGAAACGCCTGGCGTGTCACTCTTGTCCCGAAGACAGAACTGGCGGCGGCTGACCCAACCAAACAAAACGCAACCCTCTTCACGGTACCCTCTTCCCAGTCGTCGATCCTAACGTTCCGCAGCGCCATATGGCGGCGAGTCACGTTGATAGACTGGCCCTCTTTGCAAATGCAACCGCCTTGCCAACCCGGCTGCTAGGAGAATGCCGCAAGAATCTGAAAAAACAGGTAATAGGTGGGAGTCAAATCCCTTCCGAGTGAGTGACCCCAAATATTGAAGTTCAGCCGTTGACGTTTCCGCCACAAAACTGACGCCCCGTTGCGGCTCGCCTGAGAGCTCGGAAAATGATCACAACAGTTTGGCTAGCGACTGCAATCGAGAGAGCGATTCGAATTTTTGCCGTGGCCCTCCGATTGCACAGTCCAGTGCCGGGTCTTCCATAGCGTCAATCGTTTGACCAAAGTGTCTGACACTGAGCAACCGTTTTTGGTAACGCCACCGGCAGCTGGTCAACTCGCGGTCATTCTGGAGACTCCGGTCTTCCATCGTTCGGCCGGGCAATTGCAACCAGGGAATGAGGGGTTTTGTGACAACACTCTACAACGGTCATTCCAGGACGACTCCTTCGGCCGAGTTTCGATTTACGAGCGCTGATGGCTTGCCCGTGGCATCCGCCCGGTGGGACAGCCGCAGTCAAGCGCGCGGCGTTGTCCAGATTGCGCACGGCATGGGTGAACATATCGGACGGTACGCCGATTTGATCGAAGCTTTAGTGTCAGCCGGTGTGACGGTCTACGGAAACGACCACCGTGGACACGGTCGCACCGCGCCTTCGACGACTCACTTGGGAGATTTCGGTGCGGGTGGCTTCGACCTGCTGGTGGAGGATATGGTTCGGTTAAGCCGCATCGCTCGGGAGGAAAAGCCCGATAAGCCATTGGTCCTTCTGGGGCACAGTATGGGTTCGTTCGCAGCACAACAATACGTGCTGGAACACAGCCGTGAAATTGACGGACTCATCCTCTCGGGATCGGGCGCTCTCGACGGGCTGGCGCTTTTAGCCGGTTCAGCGCCGCCAGGCAGCAACATTTTGAACGCCCCTTTTGAGCCGGCGCGGACCCCGTGCGACTGGTTGAGCCGCGACAACCGAGCCGTTGACAGATTCCTCAGCGACCCGCTGTGCTTTGAACAGCTTCAACCCGCTTCGTTTGCATCTTTCCTTGCTGCTGCGCCTCGACTATCAGACCCGGCCGGTCTTCGCAAAATTCGAGGGGATTTGCCGATTTACCTCTTCTCGGGCAGCAAAGATCCCGTTGGCCAACAGCTCGAAGGCGTTCGAACGCTCATGGAGCGCTATCGCCAAGCGGGTATTCGCGACATCCGTCATGATTTCTACCCCGGTGGACGCCACGAAATGCTCAATGAAATCAACCGGCGGGAAGTCTCGAGAAACCTACTTAACTGGTTGTCTGCGCTGCTCGACCGAGTTAACCGCCACAACACGAACTGAGAGCCGCCGAAAACGGAAAAACCTGCCGGGAGAACCCAGGCCGGCAGCCGGCCAACGCCGATCAAGAAATTTATCTCCGCTTAGTTAACGACCAGTAGACCGGCAAAATCCCGGGCCAGAATGGAGCTGCAAAACCCCGTGCATCGAGGGTGGAAAGAATCGGCACGGAAATGATTCTCGGGCGAACCTCGGAAGTCCGCGGGCTCGAGCCGCCTCGATGTCGAACGACGGCGGCGCCCGGAGAAGTCCCGAAGCTCACATCACTTTGCAAAGACACAGTAATGCACAAGGACCCAGATCGATAGACTGATAAGAGCAACGAAGACGCCGAAGGAGAGAAACAATTCTGAGCCAGAAAACGTGAGTTCGCCACCGGAGGCTGCGCGGCGATTTGAGCCGCGGCCCTGGACGGTGTAGCCCGTGTTTGTTTGCATTTTCATTCTTGCCCCCACACCAAAAGCGGATTTTTGCCCTTTCGTCGCTTTCAGTGGTTACAAGTCTGTGCAAACCAAGTACCAAAGAACGCGAGAGACAGAACCAGCGTTCCGTCTTTATTGCCAATGCCCCAGGGGAAGGCCGGCTACAGACGGCGCTCTAAAGCTGAGCGATCGAACAAGTGATGCCGAAGGTTTCACGCTAGCGTCAAAGCAATGACCTGACGCATTGTCAGCCACACCCCGCAACTACGTCATCTTCCCTGCCTTTAATCGCTTGCTGCGCGCGATCGCTGTACTTCGTAGGGCCAGGGAATTGCCCTTCCCTTCGAGTGAGGGGCAGTCTATGAGGTAGTCAAGACGAATTCACAGACAGGACGAAAATTGCCCCTGCTCGCGGCGGTTGCGTTTCTGATCGAACTTGGAGGCATGGTTCTCCTTTGTTACCGGTGCGAGCACCTTGCCCAGTTCCCATGCTTCAGGACCGTTAATTTCAAGTCCGGAAGGTTTGCTTGGGAGATCGTGCTTTGCCCTGTCCCTGGAGCACTTCTCGGCTGCCGGCAGCCCAGGACAGCCGGGCGGCCCCGGTTCGCGAACACCAGGTAACTGCCGCGGTTTGAGGTAGAAGGGAATGATCCAAACTCACCAAATCGCGATCTGGATTCCGCTGGCGGTGAGCCTACTCGCTGCCTTAGGCACGATGTTGATCCACGCGCTGCCCTTGCGCGCGACGGTTGAATTCGTTCGTCACGAAAAAAAACTCCGACGAATGGGCAGGGGTTTTTGGAGCGATGTCAGAATTGTGGCGCTGGTGGTCTCGTGCGCGCTTGTGGCCCACCTGGTTGAAATGGCTCTGTGGGCGGTGCTGTTCGTGGTCTGCGGGGAGTTTTCCTCATTTGGAACCGCGTTCTACCACTCCGCGGTTAACTTCACGACATTGGGCTACGGAGACGTCGTCATGACGCCGTCGTGGAGATTGCTGGGACCCTTGGAAGCGGCAAACGGTGTGCTCATGTTCGGCGTTTCGGCCGCGCTAGTCTTTGCCGTTATTCAACGGTTGGTTCAGGCCCGGTTTGCTGATCTCAGAAACTGATCGTCTATCTTCGCTGGCACACCCCGACGCTGGACTCAGCGGCGCACCGACCGGAACAGCTAGCCGCTCGGCGAGATATCGCAGTGGCGAAGAACGCTCCATGAGCCCTAGGGCGTTTCCCGCACGCAATTGACACCCCATCCATATGGTAAGGTTGCTGTCAGGCCAAAACCCTTTTAGACTTTTGGCATTTCCGTCAGGGCGCTTTGGCGCGCGGGTGCCCAAACCGGGTGGTCGCGACCGTCAATGGGGCTCGAACGGATGCGTGAGTACGGGAGAAGTTTTTGATTTCGTGGATCTTCGAGCGTTGACTCGTGACGAACTATGAACGCCAACAGTCCCATTCGAATCCTGACCGTTGATGACCATCCTGTTCTGCGCCGAGGTATCGCTGCGATCCTAGGGGGCGAGCCAGACATGGCCCTCGTGGCAGAAGCCAGCAACGGTCCCGAGGCAATTGCGCAATTCCGCACTTATCATCCGGACGTAACTCTTATGGACCTGCAGATGCCGGAGATGAACGGTATCGAAACAATTCTGGCCATCCGCGAGGAATTTCCGAACGCCCGGATCATTGTTTTGACTACCTATAGCGGTGGCGCGCAAGCCGTCCGGGCGTTCAAAGCCGGAGCGTCCGGTTATCTGCTGAAGAGCATGGTGAGAAAGGAACTGGTCGAGACCATTCGAAGCGTGCATGCCGGCCGAAAAAGAATCCCCTCCGAAATCGCCATCGAAATGGCAGAACACCAGGCGGATGATGCATTGACCGAACGAGAAATCGAGGTCTTGCAGCTGGTGGCTGCTGGCAACTCCAATAAGATCGTCGCCGACCTCCTGGCCATTTCCGAGGAAACCGTCAAAGGCCATATGAGGAGTATTCTCTCAAAGCTCGGCACGAACGATCGCACTCACGCGGTTACGATCGCCCTGAAGCGCGGAATAATCGATATTCCGTGAGATTCCGGGAGAGCTTCGGAGCGAGGCGACGACCGCGGGTCCGATCGCAATGTTGGGAACAAAGTGTCCGTCCATAACGTCCAAGTGGGGAACCGTCGTTCCGCCGGCCACGGCCGACTGCGCTTCTTCACCGGGGCGAGAAAAATCTGCCGAAAGAATCGTAGCAGCGAGTTCGATCATCGAGTCGCCGGGCGGGTTTGTTCTCGGTGCTGATTTGCTGCATAATCGGCGTCGCCATGGCGGGCATGGACAAGCTCGTTAAAAAGCACCTTCCTCGAAGTGCGGCGTGCGCGGCAGATATTCGACCGAAAGAACTCACGCTGATGCTCACCTTTGTTTCCGTCTTCGGCCTTGCACTTCAGGGCTGTCATTCCGAGAAAGCCAGCACCGGCGCCGTTATCGAGTTCACCAAGATCCCTCCGGCCGCACAGGGTGGTCAGGAGAGAGTTGACGCCATCGCTGGGCGTGTGATCGGCGCTCGTCCCGGGCAGCGCATTGTTATTTACGCGAGGAGCGGACCCTGGTGGGTGCAACCCTTAGCCGACAATCCTTTCACACCGATTCAGGCGGATGCGAAATGGAGTACGACAACCCACCTTGGGTACGAGTATGCTGCGCTGTTGGTAGAGCCAGGCTATCATCCACCTCCTAATATGGATGCACCGCCGACCGCGGGAGGTCCTGTGGTCGCCGTGATCATTTCGAAAGGCTCTGGATCCTTGCCACCAAACCCCACGAAGCCTCTTTCCTTCAGCGCATACGACTGGGTCGTGCGCACGGTTGCCGCCGACGCGGGAGGTGTGAGCAGTCCGTACGACGCCGACAACGCCTGGACAGACGCGAGCGGAGCTATGCATCTAAGGATCAGCGGGAAATCGGGAAAGTGGACGTGTGCCCAGGTGGTGCTCACGCGCAGTCTCGGTTACGGTACGTATGTGATCGTGACCCGCGATACGTCTCATTTAGAGCCCGCGGTCGTTCTCGCGATGGAAACTTACGATGAGTGGGCGGGAGACCAGAACTACCGCGAAATGGGGATTGAGATCGGTCGCTGGGGTGACCGCTCTGCACCGCACAATGCCCGGTACGACGTTCAACCGTTTTACGCTGCCGGAAACGTCGTGTCTTTCACCGCGCCTTCGGGCACGCTTACGCACACCCTCCGTTGGGAATCAGGACGGGCAACTTTTGAGACCGTTCGCGGTCCGGCCCTAAATGGCGGAGGCCCCGTGGTTTCCCGGCATGCTTTTGTCTCCGGAATAGCCCCTCCCGGCAAGGAACGTTTCCAGTTCACGCTGTACCTGGTTACCAGTGATAAGAATCCCCTCCAAAAGGAGACCGAGGTCGTCGTTGAGAAATTCGAATACCTCCCTTGATGGCCGCCGGGCAAAGCATTGGCTGTTCCGATGGGGAATTACCGCACTCGCGCTCGTGTGTTTTGCTGCCGCCGCTTATCCGATCGATCCTCTTCGAATCTTTTCCCGATATATGCGGGAGCGCTGGGGAATCGAGAAAGGGTTCCCGGGTGGCTCTGTCTCGGCCATTGCGCAAACTAGGGATGGCTACCTTTGGATCGGAACCGAAAAAGGTCTCGTTCGTTTCGATGGACAGAATTTTCGTCTCTTCCCGCAAGCGATCCCCGGGCCGTCGCCGATCGGGGCTGTGGAAGGATTGCAGGGGGACGCCGAAGGAAATTTGTGGATTCTTCTCGCCAATGCAAAGATTTTGCGGTACCACGAGGGAAAACTCGAACTCGGGCGTGAGGAGACGGAATTTGCGGTTACGTCGATCAGCCGGGGAAAAAATGATACGGTTCTTTTTGCTTCGCTTGCGCTCGGCGTTCTGACATTCCGGAACGGAAGATTTGAGTCCATCTCCTCTCCGAGTGGCGAATTGCCTAAATGGGAAGCCAACGCGCCAGACAGAATTAACGATTCCAACCTTCCAAGTTCGGCGAGCAATCTCGCGTCTCCCTGCCGGGGGTGCTCTCACGCTTTCTCCGGAACCAACTCCGCAATAACCTCGATGGCGGAGACGGCCGACGGAAAAGTGTGGTTGGGCACCCGAGACATGGGGCTTTTTTTCATGATGCAAGGCAGAACTTTTGCGGCCGGGAAAGGATGGCACAACGCCAAAATTACCGCCTTGCTGTCTGGCGGCAACGATGAGTTGTGGATCGGAACGAATCAAGGAATGCTGAAGTGGAACGGGGTGGAGCCCTCCGTGGCGGGAGTGCCTTCCGCGCTTCGCCATGTACCGATTCTGGCCATGATCCGCGACCGCGACTCGAACATTTGGGTCGGCACAGCTCAAGGACTCGCCCGGGTCACGGGAGACCAGCTTTCGGTTGTCGCTACGGCGGGACCTGCCACGGCGCTCTTTGAGGACCGGGAGAGGAATTTGTGGGTCGGCGGTCCGCGGGGCATCGAGCGTTTGCGCAGCACTACCTTCGCTACCTACTTGGGCGACTGGCAACCGGAGACGAGCGGACCGGTCTACATCGACCAGGAGGGGCGTGCATGGTTTGCTTCCGCTCGAGGCGGGCTAGATTGGCTGCAGGGTGAGAAGTATGGGCATGTGGCGGATCACCGGCTCGCCCAAGATGTCACCTATTCGATCACGGGCAACGGCAAAGAGCTCTGGATCGGCCGGCAGCAAAGCGGGCTGACGCGCCTGACCTATACCCGGGGTGCTCCGACGATCCGGAACTACGCAGAGGCCGATGGACTTGCGCAAAACAGCGTGTACGCCGTCTACCAGAGCCGAGATGGAACCGTGTGGGCCGGGACGCTAACCGGCGGAGTGAGCCGATTCGATGGCCGAAGATTCATGAACTACACGACCGCGAACGGTCTCGCGTCCAACACGGTTACCGCGATTTTGGAAACGCGTGACGGCAGCATCTGGTTTGGCACTGCGAATGGCCTGAATTCGTTGTCGAGCGGACGGTGGAGAACGTACACGACAAAAGACGGTCTGCCCTCGGACGATGTGAATTGTCTCTTCGAAGATTCGTCGGGTGCGTTGTGGGCGGGAACATCGGATGGCCTGGCCTTTTTTAGCTCCGGCCACGTTCAGGTTCCCAGCAACCTACCTGTATTGTTGCGCGGAAAAATCTTCGGTATGGCAGAAGACAAGCTTGGGTGGTTCTGGATCGCAACCGCCGATCACGTCCTGCGGGCCGAACGCGACAAAATCGCCTCGGGCACGCTCGGAGTCTCCGATCTCCGCGAGTACGGAGCCGAGGATGGTCTGCGCAGCACGGAGGGAATCAAAAGAAGCAGGTCGGTGGTTGCTGATCCTTCGGGGAGGATCTGGTTTTCGCTGAGCCGCGGGCTGTCGGTTGTCGAGCCGTCTCGTGTCGCGGACACCTCAGCGCCCGCAATCCCCCAGATCGAGGCGCTTTCTGCTGATGGCAGTCCCATAAACCTTCAAGACCCGGTGCACATCCCTCCCTCGCCCAAAAGAATCACGTTCACGTTCACGGGGCTGAGTCTCGCCGTTCCCGAGCGCGTTCGCTTTCGATATTTTCTCGAGACTTTCGACCGCGGCTGGAGCGAGCCGGTCCTAACCCGAGAGGCCGTCTACACCAACCTTGCCGCTGGCTCGTATCGTTTTCGCTTGCTGGCCAGCAACCGCGAGGGCCAGTGGAACGGCCCGGAAGGTGCGCTGCGGTTTGTGATTGAACCCCGGTTTTGGGAAACGTGGTGGTTTCGGGCCACCTGCGTTCCCTTGGTCCTTCTTTTGGCCTGGTGCGCGCACCGCTATCGTCTGTACCAACTCACCCGGCAATTCAACATCCGTTTCGAGGAGCGGGTCAGCGAGCGGACTCGTATCGCGAGGGATCTACACGACACCTTGCTGCAGAGTTTTCACGGCCTGTTGCTTCGTTTTCAGGCGGTTTCCAACCTTCTTCCGGCTCGGCCGCAGGAGGCCAAGCAAAGACTCGACGACGCCATTGATCAAGCAGCCCAAGCCATCACCGAGGGTCGCGACGCTGTACAAGGTTTGCGCGCGTCCGCGACAGCGCCAAACGACCTGGCCCTGGCCCTGAGTACGCTTGGACGCGAGCTTGGATCTGGTGAAACAAGCCAGGATTCTCCGGAGTTTCAGGTTGAGGTGGAAGGAGCACCGCGGGAGCTTCACGCGATCCTGCGGGACGAAGTCTACCGCATTGCCGGCGAGGCGCTGCGCAACGCCTTCCGTCACGCACAGGCAAGGCGAATCGAACTAGAGATTCACTATGATGAGCACCAGTTGCGGTTGCGAATCCGCGATGATGGGAAAGGAATGGAAACGCAGATGGTCGACGGCGTCGGTCGTCCCGGTCATTGGGGCTTGCGCGGGATGCGCGAGCGCGCCAAAGTCATTGGCGGAAATCTCGAACTGTGGAGCGAGTTAGAATGCGGTACTGAGGTGGAATTGACCATCCCCGCTTCCACGGCTTACGCCGCGGCGACCCCTCGACGGCGTTCCTGGTTTTCGAGCAAACGGGCGGCGATGCATGATTGACCACACCGCGCCGCCAGGATCGAAAAATCTCTCGCCGACGGGCTTTTGCCGTGGCCGGCGCACTGTGTTTGCCCCTCAAGAGGGCCAGGAGATCCTCGTACGACCTGGGGCGGCGTTGTCGCGCATCATGATTCTTCAGCCAGGCGCTTCGCGTTCTGCATTACACGGGCCTGTAAAGAGACACGAGGGACACCAGGCTTGCGTGACATGCGTGAAACGGCGAAAATTGTGGACGCGAAACCAGCGGTGTGGAGTAAGCTCGTCCCAGCTTCAACCGCATACACGCCGCTAGTGAACCGGGGCGGGGTCCGTGGCTTTCTAGAGAGGGAGCGGCGATGAAATCATGATGGCCGGTTCGAGCCCGATTCGCATTCTAGCTGTCGATGATCATCCCGTGTTTCGCGAGGGTATCGCCGGGCTCCTGGTCGATCAGCCGGACATGAAATTAATCGGCCAAGCTGCCAATGGACGAGAAGCCATCGAACTGTTCCGGGCGCATCGCCCTGACGTAACGTTGATGGACATCCAGATGCCGGAATTGAATGGCCTCGACGCCACCATCGCCATTCGCAATGAGTTTCCGGACGCCCGAATCATCGTACTCACGACCTATGCCGGTGATGTCCAGGTTTTGCGCGCTCTCAAGGCAGGAGCTCAAGCCTACCTGCTAAAGAATCTGTTGCACAAAGAACTGCTCGAAACCATTCGTGCCGTCCATTCTGGGAAAAAGATCGTTTCCCCGGAGATCTCCTACCAGATCGCCGAGCATGCCACGGACGATTCCCTGACCAGCGCAGAAGTCGCTGTCCTGCAACTGATTGCCGCCGGCAGTGCCAATAAACAGATTGCGGGTCAACTTTCGATTAGCGAAGAAACCGTGAAAAGCCGAGTCAAGCAAATCCTCTCCAAACTGGGCGCCAACGACCGGACCCACGCCGTTATGATCGGGCTGAAGCGCGGGATCATCGAACTTTCGTCACTCTAAAGAGTGGACGGAATGCCCTCAATCAGGGCTTACCCGCGGACAGCCCCTTCATCTCTAATTTATGCGGAGTATCGAAATTTTCGTTCGAGGAGCCCTTTCTGCGACGACTCTTCTCTTCATTTGCCCGCGGTTGGCCCGGTGGCGGACTTCTATTTATTAGGATCGTTGCCGCCACAGCATTGCTCGATCAGGCGGTTAACGAACTGAGGAGAGGGGGCTCGAGCGAGTTAGCGGCACTGGCTACATGCGCCGCGAGTGCGGGAATCCTCTTGTTAGCAGGGTTATGGACGCCTATCGCCGGGGCGCTCGTCGTGGGCGTTGAACTGTGGAGCGCCTTCTCGCAGCCCGGAGATCCCTGGACTTACATCCTCTTGGGCAGTATCGGTGCAGCCCTAGCCGCGCTCGGACCCGGCGCTTGGTCGATCGACGCTCGCATTTTCGGATGGAAGCGCATCGATATCCGAGACCGCCAGGGCGGTTAACTTCCCACCCTCAAAAAGGTCGGTTCTCCCTCCCCTAAAACGGTAAGTCTTGGCAGCAAAAGAGAGCCAACCGGCGCGCTCCGATAAAGTCTGCTCCCGACTCCATCCTAGGGATGCGCGCTCGGCGGCTTCGTTTCACAATCCACGCGTAACAAGGTCGTGCCGAGAAATTCCGGGCACGATTGGGGAGGATGTCATGGCCACAACAACGCACTGGGCTCACGAGAAGGAGTTGGACACGAAAAAACGGAGTTCCTCCTCCCGCCGATTTGAAGAGGCCCTGCGAGAAAAGATCGTTGGGCAGGACGAAGCCGTGCAGGCGCTCGTCGAACTCTATCAGGTGTTTTGTGCCGGGCTGCGTTCTCCGGGACGTCCGGTCGGAAACCTGCTGTTCCTCGGGCCGACCGGCTCCGGCAAGACCCGCATTGTCGAGGCTGCCGCGGAAATTCTGTTCGGCAGTAGCCGCGCGGTGATCAAGGTGGATTGCGCGGAATTTCAACACTCGCACGAGATCGCAAAACTGATCGGCTCGCCGCCGGGATATTTGGGGCACAAAGAGACGCACCCGCTGATCACCCAGGAGGCACTGGCGGCTTCGCACACAGATGAACTGAAACTGTCGTTTCTCCTGTTCGACGAGATTGAAAAGGCCAGCGATGCCCTGTGGCAGTTGCTGCTCGGAATACTCGACAAGGCGACGCTCACCTTGGGCGATAACCGCAGAGTCGACTTGTCGCAGACGGTGATCTTCCTGACCTCCAATTTGGGCGGAGCGGAGATCGCGGAATTGGTGGAAGGCGGGATGGGTTTCGTTCAGCCGAAGGACCGGCCCAAGGCCGGGCTAGACGAAAAAGTGCAGCGGACGGCTGTCGAAGCGGCGCGAAGGAAATTTTCACCCGAGTTTATGAACCGCCTGGACAACGTCGTAGTGTTTCACCCATTGAAGCCAGAACAACTTGCCAATGTGCTGGAGATCGAGCTCGCCGAGGTACAGAAACGGGTGCTCGATTCCTCGGCGATCCCCTTCTCGTTCGGGATAACGAACGAAGGCCGGCAGTTCCTGCTCGAGGAAGGGACGGACCAGAGATATGGGGCGCGCCACCTGAAGCGCGCGATCGAGCGCCATGTGGTCTCCCCGCTCGCGAGGCTACTGGGGACGGCACAAGTGCAGTCGGGCGACATGCTCCTCATCGACCGGCATCCGGGTGAACAAGGCTTGGCTTTCCACAAAGACAAGAATCAGCGCTCTTTCCGTGGACAGGTACCTTTCGTCATGGCGCTGCCGACCGAACTCGCCGTTGCGCAGCTTGGCGCCTAGCGATTCCGGCTGCGGGGCCCGGATTTGGGAGTTATTTGTTCTTCGATCCGATCGAATAGGGGGAAGGAAACATGATCTCAGTTGCTGAGTATGCTACAGACGTGAACGAGAATAGCTTGAGGGCCGCGCTCTACGGTGCTGACAAACCTCTTGTGCGCAGGATGGAACGCACAAGCTCCACTTTCCTCGACACGATCGTTGGTCGCAGTGGCGGCCTGCGCTCAATCCTCGCTCAAGTCGAGGCTGTGGCACACACCAATGCCACCGTCCTGATTAGCGGAGAGACGGGCACGGGGAAGGAAGTCATCGCCCGTGCCATTCACGAGCTGAGTCCTCGCCGAGGCAGAAATCTCGTCAAGCTCAACTGCGCCGCGATGCCTGCCGGCCTTCTCGAAAGCGAGCTTTTCGGACACGAACGGGGAGCTTTCACCGGTGCCGTCACGACCCATGTCGGCCGTTTCGCGATCGCCGATCGTGGAACTTTGTTTCTCGACGAAATTGGGGACATGCCGCTGGAGTTGCAACCGAAGCTGCTCCGCGTGCTGCAGGAACGCGAGTTCGAGGCGGTCGGCAGCACCCGCACGACCAAGGTCGATGTTCGTGTTGTCGCCGCGACCAACCGCGACCTTCGGCAAATGGTGCAAGGCCGTGAATTCCGCGAGGATTTGTACTATCGCCTGAACATGTTCCCCATTTATCTGCCTCCCCTCCGCGAGAGGGAAAGAGACATTCCGGAGTTCGTGAGGTACTTTGTCGAACACTTCGCGAGCTCCATGGACAAAACCATCGACACCATCCCCGAGGACACCATGCGCTCGCTTGTTCGGCATTCATGGCCGGGGAATATTCGTGAGCTGCAAAACTATGTCGCGCGCGGCGTGATCCTTGCAAATGACGGTGTCTTTGCACCCGCACCTCCCGAAGAACCGGAACCAGCGCCGGTTGGGACTTCGGCTTCAAACCCGACCCTCGAAGACAAAATCCGCCAGGAGATTCTCGCCGAATGTCAGCGCGCCAACTGGAAGCTCGGTGGGCCGCGTGGAGCGGCCGCGAGACTCGGGTTGAAGCGCACCACACTGTTTTACAAGATGAAGCGGCTCGGCATTACGCCGCCTGCCGACCATTCGCAGGATTGAGGTCGCCCTTTGGGACAGGCGTGAGATCGGCGGTGTGAAACGCCGGTCAAGCAAAAGCGGGTGAGTCGCGAAACCTTGGGCGGAGGAGATCCGCACAATTTACAGATTCAATTCTGAATAGACAGCAATCCTAGTGAGGCGTTATGTCAGTCATCGAGAAGACAGCTTTGGCACCGACTGCCGTCGCGACGGTGGCTGCGACTGCTGCGACAACAAAAACTCTGCCGGAGCAGGCTCCAGCAGCACCCACGAAGCCGAAGTGGCAGAAGTACGCTACCCCCGCGCTTGTGGTGCTGATTGCGGCCGCCGTGGTAACGACGATTACCCGGAATTGGAACGCCTGGGAGGGCGGCCGAATCGAGCAGCGTACCGACGACGCTTACGTGCGAGGCGATCTTACGCCACTCAGCACCAAAGTCGCCGGGATCGTAAAGGATGTGAGGGTCTCGGATTTCCAACAGGTCCACAAGGGGGACCTGCTGGTGGATCTTGAGGATGACGATTACACAGCCCACGTAGCACAGGCAGCGGCCGCAATCGAAGCCGCGAAGGCTGCCATCGAAAACAACCGCCGCCAGCGGGAGCTTCAAGATGCACGCATCGCGCGAGCGCTTGCCGGAGTCGACCAGGCCAACGCCCAGATCGCCGCGGCACAGGATGGCGAAGAGGCGGTGCGGGCCGATGTGATCCGCACGCAGAAGGAACGCAAGCGGCAAGAGGCGCTGCTGCTGACAAATTCAAGCACACCGCAGAAGGTCGAGCAGGTAGTCGCCGACGAGCAGCGGTTTGCGGCGCAGTTGGCCACTCGCGAAGCCGATCTCGAACAGGCGAAAACGCTCCTGCACAGCAATGAACTGGCGGTTGAAGCTGAGCGGCGGACCAAAGCGGTGTTGGAATCACAGGAGCTGCAGCTCATCGCTGACCTCCATGCCAAAGAAGCGGCGTTCACGGTGGCGCGCATCAACCTCGGCTACACGAAGATTGAAGCGCCGGCCGATGGAAGCGTTGGCGAAAGACAAGTCCGCCCTGGGCAGTTGGTTTCTCCCGGAACACAGGTGATCACCGTCGTCAGCAACATCAAGTGGGTGCAGGCGAATTATCGCGAGACGCAGCTTACAAACATGAAAGTCGGTGATGCGGCCGAAATCCGCATCGACGAATACCCCGACAAAGTGTTCCACGGCAAGGTCATCGAGATCGCACCCGCCAGCGGCTCCCAATTTGCGCTGCTCCCACCCGACAACGCTACCGGTAACTACACGAAAGTGGTGCAAAGAATCCCGGTGAAGATTGCCTTCGACGACTCGAACTCCGCGATGACGCTGCGTCCGGGACTCTCCGTCATCGCGACGGTTCGCACGAAGCACTGACGGAAACCCATGGCCGCTTCAGCCAGCATCGTAGCGTTACCGGCGGCGCCGCAACTCGCCGAAGGCGTTGGCGAGTCGTACCGGGGGAATT
>Ga0306920_100002165_pt1 | contig 24746 bp, 22 predicted proteins | sample flu12Cox44000170_FD_204666 | JGI IMG/M metagenome (GOLD analysis project Ga0306920, IMG submission 204666) | Lab enrichment of tropical soil microbial communities from Luquillo Experimental Forest, Puerto Rico - flux4day.12C.oxic.44.000.170 (v2)... | ecosystem: Environmental > Terrestrial >...
TGGCTAAGCTGGCGACGTACTGACCGATCCCGACCTGGCGTTGGGTGATCGTGCCGGCAATCGGCGCCGTCACAATCGTCACCGCATTGAGCTTCTGCGTCGGCTGAGCTTCGAGCGAGGCAATCTCCTCGTCGGTCTTGCCGAGAATGCGCAACCGGCGACGCACCGCGTGGAGCGCAATCTCGTCGGCGCGAACGGTATTTTCCGCTGCGATCAGGTTGGTTTGCGCCTGTTGCCAATCCTTTAGCGCGCCACCGTTCGCCGAGTATAGCTCGTGGGCGCGTTTCTCGTTGATTTGTGCCAGCGCCAGCTGAGAGCGGCCGCTCTGCAGATTGGCGAGCGCGGTGATCAAATCGTTCTGGGCCTGTACAAACTCGCTCGCCTCTATCTCGAACAGCGGCGCGCCTGGCTCGACATGGTCGCCGAGCTTGGCTATCAGCTTCATGACATGTCCAGAGTAATGGCAGAACACCGGGGTCGTCAGGTTGTCGTCGATCGCGATAATCCCCTCGGTCACCTTTTCCCGACGGAAGGTTCTGATCGTCACCCGCTCTAATTTGAGACCGGTCCATTCCTGCCGCGTGGGTCGGAATGTTCCTGGCGGAGTTTCAAATTTCGCGGGCCGCGTATCTTTTGATTCGTCCGGGAGCGGCCCCAAAATCAGAGGGCCTACAAACACCCCGGCTCCCACGACCAGCAGCACAGCGATGATAATTGCAAGCAGTATCCGTCGTGGGAGGGTCGCATCTCCCTTGGGAGCCCATGGCACATTGTCGGGGGCCATCACAATGCTCGAGCAATCTCGGACTTAAGTGCCAGGAAGGCCGACGGGAACACCGCAAGCGCAATGAGGACCTGCTCTACAGCGCGCCAACTTTCCCCAATCTTTCAGCTGGATTAACATTTTACAGTTCCAACCGACGTGGTTGTGACTAGACGGCAGGCACGCCCTTGCCTAGCTCAGTTACATGTCTATCCGACGTCACCGCGATGCTCAATGTCGCTGAGCATCTTTGTCGTGCGGCGACGCGGCATCGCCCCCGTGATGATGCTCGTTCCCATGGGCCATGCTGGCCATAACGAGCTTTGCGTAGTCGTCCGGCGTCATGCCCGGGAGCTTCCGGAGAAAAGCCACGGTCGCCCACAGTTCGTCGTCGCTGTGGTCACTCCAGGCCGGCATGCCGGTCATCTTGATACCGTGTTTGAGGATCCAGAAAAGCTCGGCGGGGGTGTAGAGCGGGACGGCTTTCGCAAGATCCGGCGGCGGCGGATAAAGACCCTGCGCGATATCGCCCTTGGGGACGCCGGGCGCACCGTGGCAGACGGCGCAATAGGCCGCGTAATGCTCGACGCCCACGATGAGATTCGCCGGGTCGTCGAGCCCGGGCGGCACGGTGATGCCGGCCGCTTGCGCCTTTATGGAGCGAGTGCGCGCCGTTTCGAGAAGAGAGGCCGTCACGCGCCAATGCGGCGATGTCGTACAAACCGGCATAGATGACGGCGCCGGCTCCCAGCACCAGCATGACCGCAGCGACGAGCAGGGAGGCGATAACGGTGCGCATCGACGCCCTCAAAACCAGGTCCGAATGCCGAACACGAAGCGCACGTCGCCGGTGCTCTCGCCGGCCTGGCGGGCAAAATTTGCCGTTTGCCCGAATTTCCCCTCATAGACGACCCCGATGTAAGGCGCGAATTTCCGGCTGAGCTCGTAGCGCAACCGAAGGCCCGTATCGATCTCGGACAACCCAGCGCCGACGTCCCGCGCGGGGTCGGATTTACTATAAAAATTGAGCTCGACTTGCGGCTGTAATATCAGACGTTGAGTGATCAGGAGGTCATACGAGCCCTCAAACCGCGCGGCCAGATGTCCCTGACTGCTGACAAACCCCGTGGCCTCAATATCAAAGAAGAGCGGTGCCAGCCCCTGAATGCCGAAGGAGCCCCAATTGCGAATGGGGCGGGAATCGGGGTCGCTGCGCAATCCGCCTTGCAGATCGAAGAAGGTTGTGATGGCGCGGGAGTAGAGAAACTCGTCCTGACCGTCTACGACTATCCCATTTTGAACGGTGCCCTCTGACTTGATCCACAGCTTGTCATAATCGGTGCCGCCCCATCCTTGGCCGCTCCAGCGGTAATGGGTATCGACGCCGTTGAGACGGCCCTCATTTTGATCGATGATCGCGTGTGCGAAGATGGTCTGGTCCATCACCGGCTGCATCACCCCGTGTTCCAAGGCAAGAGCGGGCTCGGTGTCGGCCGCTGGGGTTTCGGCGACCGCGGGCGCAGCGAAGGCGAAGAGCACCGCGACTGTGGCGACGATGCGGGCGCTCATGCTACGCGCACCTCGCGAAACATCCCCGTCTCCATGTGGTATAGGAGATGGCAATGGAACGCCCAGCGGCCGGGCGTATCCGCGGTGACGAGATAGCTGAGCCGGTCGCCGGGCTTGACATTGATGGTGTGCTTGTAGGGGCGGTGTTCGCCCTGTCCGTTCTCGAGCTCGCTCCACAGCCCGTGCAGATGGATCGGGTGTTCCATCATGGTGTCGTTGATCAGCACGAAGCGCACCCGGTCGCCGCGCTTGAGCTCAATTGGCCCGGCCTCGGAGAATTTCTTGCCGTCAAAGCCCCAGATGAAGCGCTCCATATTGCCGGTGAGATGCAGTGTGATCTCGTGCGTCGGCGGACGCGGATCGCTGCCGGGCTTTGTTGCCCGCAAATCCGCGTAGGTAAGGACGCGGCGGCCTGAAGGAAAACCCTCGCCGGCGCTCTGTAAGCGCTCGGCCGGCATCATTGCGACATTATCGACCCCGACGCTGCCCTGAAGCTTTTTGCCTTCGGGGCTGAGCTCCATGCCGGGCATCTCGCCATGCTCCATTCCGGCCATGCCCATATCGGCCATGGTGCGCATCGGGCGGGGATCCATTGGCGGGATAGCCGCCGCCATTCCGGCGCGCGGGGCGAGCGTGCCGCGGACGTAGCCGGTGCGGTCCTCGGCCTGGGCGAAGATCGTGCAGGCGCGGTCGGCCGTCGGCTCGACGATCACGTCATAGGTTTCGGCAACGCTGATGCGGAACTCGTCGACGGTGACCGGCACCACATCATTGCCGTCGGCCTGCACGACCGTCATCGGCAGGCCGTCTATGCGCACGTCGAAGATGCTCATCGACGAGCCGTTGATGAAGCGCAGGCGCACCCGCTCACCGGGACGAAAGAGCGCCGTCCAGTTGGCGTCGGGCGGGTGGCCGTTGATGAGGTAGGTGTAGGCGGTGCCCGAGACGTCGAGAATGTCGGTCGGGCTCATGCGCATCTTGCCCCACTCGATGCGGTCCGCGACAGTGTCGGCGATCCCCTTGCGCTGCGCATCGTCGAGGAAAGTGCCGAGCGTGCGCTGGGCGTAATTGTAATAGTTGCTCTGGAATTTGAGGTTGCTGACGATCGTCTCGGGCGGCTCGAAGGTCCAGTCGGACAGCAGCACGACGTAATCGCGATCGAAGGCCTGGGCATAGGCGGCCTTGGGCGTGATCACGATCGCCCCGTAAAGTCCGGTCTGCTCCTGGAACATCGAATGGCTGTGGTACCAATAGGTGCCGCTCTGACGGACCGGGAAGCGATAGACGAAGGTTTCGCCGGGCGCGATGCCGCTAAAGCTCAGTCCCGGCACGCCGTCCATCGGCGAGGGCGTGCGCACGCCATGCCAGTGGATCGAGCTCGGCTCGTTCAAGCGGTTGGTGACGGCAAGCGTGACGGTGTCACCTTCGCGCCAGCGCAAGATCGGGGCCGGGACCTGGCCATTGACGCCGGTAGCCGCGGCCTGGTGGCCGTTAATCGTCAGCGGCACCGTTCCGATCTCGAGCTGGAACTCGGTGCCGCTGAGCACCGGCGCGGGCGCCGCAAGCGCGCGCCGCAGCGGGAACGGGATCAGCGAAAGCGCGCCGGCGGCGGCCGCTCCCTGCATGAAGCGGCGGCGCGTGAGAGGAGGGGAGGGGACAATCATTGTCTTGCCCCGGCCGGCGTGATCGCGCGGATTTCGTACATGCCGCCCGGCTGCTGCTCGATCGTAAAATTGACGCGCGTGCCGGGCTTGATCGCCGTGAGATCGATCGAGGGGGCAACGGGAAACTCCATGGTCATCGCCGGCCAGCCGATTTCGGGGATGGGGTTATGGCTGAGGTTCACCTTGTGCTGCGCGGGATCGACCGAATTCACGGTGCCGGTGCCGTGGGCATCGTTGTGGCCGGCGTGCGCCATCTGAATGCCACTGTGTTGCTGGGGTGCGGCTTGCGCCTCGGCGTGGATAGCGTGAGCCGGTAGCTCCGGTTGCGCGCTCGCGATCACCGGGCCGGGGCCGCCAAGGTCGATGCCGAGCGGCACCGCCGCGCTCGGTTCGGCGGAGGTCGGCGGGGAATTCATGCAGGCGATAAGGGCGACAGGCAGAAGTCCCATCACCAAAGGACGATAAAGACGCGCGATCATCGAAATTCTCCATGCGGGCATCGGCGCAAAATCGTGGCGGCCGAGAGCTCGCGGTCGACAATTGAAAGGGAAGGGGTGTTTGCGGCAGCCAGTCGGCGGCCTTCAGGCAAACGGCCCCGCTACCCGGGGCGCCGTGCGCGCCGGGTTAGCTCAGCGTGGCCGGTCTGGGAGGATCGGGATCGGGCCGCAGCGCCCGGCCGGATAGGGATGCGGTCAGGGCATCGTAATGGATTCTGGCCGTCAGGTCGGCCAGCGTAATACCGAGGACCGGCGCAATGTACACGGCTGAGCTGCAGCCGAGGCAGTCGCAGCAGCACGCAAGTCCGTGGTCATGACGATGCTGATGGAGCGGCGTTTTTCCGTGATGGTCGGCATGCTCCTCGGGGCAAGGCTCGTGGTGAGCAGTATCCATATGAAGCGCAGCATGGGCGTTGCCGCTGACGAGAGCGATCGACAGCAGTAAGACCAGGCAGCGCAAGAGCAGGGATCGCTTCGGTACGAGCACGGAACTCCGAAGGTTTTGAATTCTTCCGGAATCCTGCATAGCACAGGGCCGTCCTAAAGTTAAGTCGGGCCCCTCAGTGCATCGGACGGTGGGCCGGGCGGTATCGATAGCCAATGATGGCAAGTGCCAGGCCGGGAACAATCAGCCATTGCAGCAAAGGTGTCAGGCCGGTGCCAAGGAAAGGAACAACCGGCATCGCCGCGGTGTAGGACCAGCTCCGGCGGATTTCGACATTGAGCCATTCGCTGAAAATGGTGTAGCCAGCACCAAGCATGATTGCGGTGAACACCATGCGCCAGCCGAAAGGAGGCCACCACAAATGCCACGCGAGCGCGACCGCGGCGGCGAAGGTCGCGGTCGTGATCAGAACGTCGCCGACGGTGCAATGAAAAAGAGCGAATGCGATCTCGCGCGGCGCGCCGGTCCGCCACAGGGTGTAAAGCGGCAGCTGCATCGCCTCCCAAAAGAAATGCCCGATCGCCGCAAGGCCGATAGCGAGCGCGATCCAGGAGCGGAGCGGGCGATTTCCGGAATTACAAGTTGATGGTGCGCAAGCGGAGCGCATTGGTGACGACGAGGACCGAGCTCATGGCCATGGCTGCGCTGGCGATCATCGGGTTGAGCAGCAAACCTAAGACCGGGTAGAGGACGCCGGCTGCGATCGGCACCGCGAGCGCGTTGAAGACAAAGGCGAAGAAAAGATTTTGCCGGATGTTTCGCATAGTGGCCCGGCTGAGCCGCCGTGCGCGCACAATGCCTTGCAAGTCGCCCTTGATCAGCGTGACGGCCGCACTCTCCATAGCAACGTCGGCCCCGGTGCCCATGGCGATGCCGACCTGCGCCTGGGCGAGCGCCGGTGCGTCGTTAATCCCGTCGCCGGCCATGGCGACAAAGCGGTGCTCATCCTGAAATTTCTTGACCGCCGATGCTTTTTGATCGGGCAGCACCTCGGCGACGACATCGTCGATACCGAGCTTGCGCCCCACCGCGGCGGCCGTCGTGCGGCTGTCGCCGGTCAGCATCACGACGTGAATCCGCTCGGCATGCAACGCCTTTAGCGCTGTGACGGCGCTCTCCTTGATCGGGTCCGCGACGGCGATCAGCCCTGCCGCCTTGCCGTCGATCGCCACCAGCATGACGCCCTGACCTTCCTGGCGGAGCGCGTCGGCGCGGGCCGGGAGATCGGCCGGCTCGATCGCGAGCGAACCGAAAAGCGCGGTGTTGCCGACGACGACACGCCGGCCGTTGACGAATCCGGTCACACCTTTCCCGGGGACGGTGTCGAATTCCGTTGCCGGCGAAATCTTGAGGCCGCGCGCTTCGGCGCCGGCGACGATCGCTGCAGCCAGGGGATGTTCGCTGCCGAGCTCAAGGCTGGCGGCCAGCTGCAGCAGTTCGTTTTCCGCAACGCCGCCGATCGGGCTGACGCCGGCAAGACGCGACTTGCCTTCGGTCAGAGTGCCGGTCTTGTCGACGACAAGCGTGTCGATTTTTTCCATCAATTCGAGTGCCTCGGCGTTCTTGACTAGAACGCCGGCGCCGGCGCCGCGGCCAGTGCCGACCATGATCGACATCGGGGTCGCGAGACCGAGAGCGCAGGGGCAGGCGATAATCAGCACCGCGACGGCGTTGATGAGCGCAAAGCCCATGGCTGGCGGCGGCCCGAAGATCGACCACACGATAAAGGTCGCAAGGGCGATGACGACGACGGCAGGCACGAACCAGGCCGAGATCGTGTCGACCAGTTTCTGGATCGGAGCGCGCGACCGCTGCGCTTCCGCCACCATGGCGACGATCTGGGCCAAGAGGGTATCGCTGCCGACGCGTTCCGCACGCATCACAAAACTGCCGGTCGTGTTGACCGTCGCGCCGGTCACCTTGTCGCCCGGGTTTTTCTCGGCCGGAACCGGCTCGCCTGTGATCATGGATTCATCGACCGCGCTGCGGCCCTCGAGCACGAGACCGTCGACCGGCACTTTCTCGCCCGGCCGCACGCGCAGACGATCGCCGGGAATGACCTCTTCGAGAGGAATGTCTTCGTCGCTGCCGTCTTCCCGCAGGCGGCGGGCGCGTTTGGGCGCCAGGTCAAGCAACGCCCGGATGGCGCTGCTGGTCTGGGAGCGGGCGCGGAGCTCGAGGACCTGGCCGAGTAGCACCAGTGTGACGATGACGGCCGCCGCCTCAAAATAAAGCGGCACCTGCCCATCAACATCGCGGAACGAGGCGGGAAAGATCCCCGGCGCCAGCGCGGCGACCAGGCTATAGACGTAGGCAACACCGGTACCGAGTGCGATCAGCGTGAACATATTGAGCCGGCGGCTCACGATCGATGCCCAGCCGCGCTCGAAGAATGGCCAGCCGCCCCACAGCACGGCCGGGGTGCCTAGGATCAGCTGCACCCAGACGAGAAGACGAGGGGCGATTAGGGCATCAAGCGCCGACTTGTTGAAATGCTCGGCCATGGCGATGGCCAACAACGGCAGCGAGAGCGCGACACCGACCCAGAAGCGTCGCGTCATGCCGCGCAATTCGGGATTTTCGGTTTCGCCGGCCGCCGGCGTCATGGGCTCCAGCGCCATGCCGCAGATCGGGCAGTTGCCGGGCTCCTTGCGCACGATCTGCAGATGCATCGGGCAGGTCCATAAGACCTCGCCGGGGGCTGAAGGGGTGCGGCCCTGCGGGGAGGCGACAACATAGCGTGCCGGCTCGGCCGTGAACTTTTCGCGGCACCGTGCGCTGCAGAAGATGTAGCTGTGGCCAACATGCTCGGCGCGGTGCTTCGCTGTGGCCGGATCGACGAGCATCCCGCACACGGGATCGCGTACCTCGGCCGGCGGCAGCGGAGCGTGGTGTCGAGGAGAGGAGAGTGGTTCGGCCGTAGTCATCAGGTCTCGTCCTTACGCCATAGTCTCCAGCGCTGGAAGCTTTACTTAGCGAACCTTCCCCCGCTGGAAGGTTTGTGTGCCTCTATTTACATGTGGCAAATCGACCACCAATTTGATCTGGATCAATTCGCCCGGCAACCGCACCGGATACAAGTAGTCAGGTGGAGAGGATTTGACATGCCGCGCCGCAAAGTTTGTGTCTGGCTGATGCTGATGCTGGCTCTGGTTGCGGGCCCGGCGCTCGCGCAACAGCCGCAGCATGACGAGCATCATCCGCTGTCGCCCCCGGCCGCTGCAGACCCAGGGATGCCGGGCGGAATGGCTGGCGCCGGCGACATGCCGATGATGGGCATGATGCGCATGATGATGGGCCGCGATGGCATGTCGATGATGGGTGCCATGGCCCGCCACGTCGAAGGCCGTCTGGCGTTTCTCAAAACCGAGCTGAAGATCACCGACGCGCAGCTCCCGCTATGGAACGCCGTGGCCGATGCGATCCGCGCGAATGCCAAGAGTATGGGCGACATGGCGGGCGGTAGGGCGGCTCACAGACGGCCACATTGCTGGATAAGCTGGCGATGCGGGAAAAGATGATGACCGCGCATCTCGAAGGCGCTGCGCAAATTCAAGGCGGCCGTTGACCCGCTCTACGCGGCGCTCAGCGAGGAGCAGAAGAAAACCGCCGACGAGCTCCTGATCGGTCCGATGGGGATGATATAGCGAAAGGGAGGTGCCATCATGACCCAGATGCAAAGCACGGCCGGCTCGCGGCCCGGAGAGCAGTCGAATGTCGGCCATGCGGGCGCAATCCCGGTTGTGATCCTTGGACTGAGCCTGAGCCTGTTTTTCGTAATCTCTTACCTGATTTGCATTGCGGGATATCTATTGTTCCCGGGTTTCCCCGTGCAGCATGCGGCACTATCCATCTTTTTGCCGGGGTTCGAACTGTTGAGCTGGCGGAGCTTTTTCCTCGGGCTGATCGAAAGCTTCATCTGGGGTTGGTACATCGCGCTGGTGTTCGGGTCTCTTTACAATTTTTTCAGCCGACGCATTGAGCGTTGAGGAAGGGACTGTGCCAATGAACCATGAACACCAAGAACCGTCCTGGTGGCGGAGCCCGATCGGAATCGTCACCTGCGGGTTTCTTATCGTGGCGGGGTTCTTCTTACTGACGGAGCACACTGCGCATTTCTTTCGCGTGCTGCCCTGGCTTCTGATCCTCGCCTGTCCGCTGATGCACATTTTCATGCATCACGGGCATCATGGTGGACACGGTCAGGCGCCACGGTCGCAGCCGGATGATGAAGGAGAGCCCGGCCGATGACGCACGACACCGCGCCGGCCTACGGCCTGTGGGGGCTGGTGATCATCAACACCCTGGTCTTCGTCATTTTCGCCTTCAGTTTTACGAAGCCGCAGACAAGCCGCGACTGGCGATCCTTCGGCGCCTTCTCGGCCTTCATCGTCGCGTTGTTCACCGAGATGTACGGCTTTCCGCTGACGATCTACCTGCTTTCGGGATGGATTACGCGCACCTATCCGGGCGTCGACCCGTTCTCGCACGATGCGGGACATTTGTGGTCAACGCTGCTTGGTCTGCATGGCAACCCGCATTGGAGCGTCCTGCATCTTCTCAGTATCGCCGCGATCTTTGGCGGGTTCATCCTGCTGTCGGCAGCGTGGAAAGTGCTCTACAACGCGCAGAGACGACGCACTCTGGCAACGACCGGTGTCTATGAACGTGTCCGGCATCCGCAATATGTCGGATTTATTGTGATCATGCTCGGCTTCCTGCTGCAGTGGCCGACGATCCTGACGTTGCTGATGTTTCCGGTGCTCGTTGTCATGTACGTGCGGCTAGCGCGGATTGAGGAGCGCGAAGCACTGCGGGAATTCGGTGACCAGTACCGCGCTTATATGCAACGGGTTCCGGCTTTCCTGCCGCGCCTTAGCGCAGGCGGCAAAGAGCACGCTTGAGAAACCTCGGCTAACGGACGGCGATAGGCGCGCTCCCTTCGAGATCGTGCAGAATCGGGCATTCGGGGCGATGATCGCCTTCGCACTTGTCGGCGAGTTCCTGAACGGCATCCCTCACCGTGCGCATCGCGGCGATCTTCGCCGAGATTTCGGCGATATGGTCCAGCGCTAGCCGTTTGACATCCCGGCTGGCCCGGCTCTTGTCCTGCCAGAGGTCGAGCAGTCGGCGGATGCGTTCGATGGAGAAGCCGAGCTCGCGTGCCAGTTTGATGAACCGCAGCGTGAACATGTCCGCTTGCGTGTAGACGCGATAGCCGCCGGCGCTGCGCGCCGCGGTCGCGATCAGGCCGGCGGCCTCGTAATAGCGAATGGTCTTAGATGATACGCCCGATGCAGTGGCGGCCTCGCCGATGTTCATGGCCGGCTTCCTCAAAGTCTGCTCGAACCAAAGCTTCTCCTTACAGGGAGGTCAAGGTGCCATTGAACCGGATATTCGGCAGTTGACGTGTTCTCGTTTCGTTCGATACCTTTCGGGCTCAGGAATGAGAAGCCCGACCATTGCCGCCGCGGTACGCGTTCCGCCTCGAGCGACATCAAGCGCGTGTAGCCGGATCGCCCCGTTAGTAGGATAACATTCGGGATGACCGCTTTGTGCGAACAGGCATGACAGCTCGCGCGCACCAAATGAAACACGCGCAAGTCCTCGAGCGGCGGCTGCGGTGCAAGAATTGCGGGGCGAGAGGGCGGGCTTCGATCGAGGTCGAGTTCCGGCCGCGGGACTGAATCGATCAATTCGAATTGAGGAGTAGGCTGGAAGGCTAAGAAACAACCAAACCAACCAATCCGGGTAATTCAGTTAGCTGACGACCAGTTAATTGGTAACCACTGCCACCTATGGTATCGGTGATGTCTGACATCATTGCTACAGGTGGTCATGGACAGTCCGGCTCGGCTGCGTTGAGGAGGTCGCCGCCGCTCTCCTTAGATATGCTGGCGGTAAGCCGCTGAATCATAAAGCAATAAACGGTGCCCTCTTGTAAAATGGGCGCCATTGGCGTACATTGCCTCGATGTGGACGAGGCCCATCACCGTCGCCGAGACGGCCGTGTTTATGCGCCAGGCCGGAGATGTGTGGACGGACGAGGAGCGGACGGCTTTCGTGGATTTCATAGCACGAAATCCCGAGGCCGGCGATTTGATCCCGGAGACGGGCGGCGTGCGCAAGGTTAGATGGAGCCGGCAGGGCAGCGGGAAACGCGGCGGTGTACGGGTGATTTATTTCTACTATCGCGCCGATGTGCCGCTTTATCTGCTGATGGTCTACGCGAAGGCTCGTCGTGAGGATCTGTCCCCGGACGCGAAACGGGCAGTGCAGGGGCTGGCGGCGAGGATCAAGCGGGCGCAGCGCGGATAAGGAGGGAAGGGCGATGAACAAATTCAGCAAGGAGCTCATCGAGAGCATGACCGAGGCTTGCGAGCACGCCGAAGGCAAGCCGGGGCGGGTGCGCGTGCATGTCGTCGAGGTGCCCGACGTGCGGGCGATCCGCCGGCGCCTGCGCATGTCGCAGATGGAATTCGCCCGCGTCTATAGGATCCCGCTCGCGACGATCAAGAATTGGGAACAGGGGCGCCGGCAGCCGGACGCGCCGGCAGCAGCTTATCTGCAAGTGATCGCCAAGCGCCCGCGCGAGGCCCGCGAAGCCCTGGCGCCGTAATCGATAAATCAGGGAGGCGCGGAAGGGTAGCTGCATGGCTTCGTATCGGGCGGATGACGTAGAGACCAACACGGGCTAAGCGAAAAATCGCTTCTTAGTAACTTAAAACCGTAATAAGGATCGACAATGCTGACAGGGGAAAGACGGTAGGACGAAGCGCTATTGCTTGGCGCGTGACTCCGTCATCGCCTTTTTGAAGGCGTCGGATCTGAGAAATCGACGGTTCTTTAGAAGCTTTCGCTTTTCCTTTGTGTTTTCGCCGATTTGATATACAATTATCGCATTAACTGGAATTGCGCCGAGCCGACAGGCGCGCCTCTTATTTTGGGGCACTTTCCATGCTCATTTGGATTGATCCGCGAGTCGCTCTCGCATTGGTCAAGCTCGTCTCGAAATTGCTATTTGGTTGAGACGGTTTTCCCGTTGGCCACGGTGCAGCACGGTAAAGTGCGGCACCGTGGTTGAGCTGGAAAATTTGTACATGGGGAATTATCGCATCGTCCTGCGAGGATCAGGAATCTGGGTGGGCTATTAGGGCTCTTTCGAGGCGAGCCGCGTCCGCAACACCCATACGGACCAACGCGGCAAGTAATTGGTCAACATCGCTGCGCAATGTCTGTGTTCCATCGAGCAGGGCGGGTTCCTTGCGCCAAATATCATCGATCAAGACACAAATTCGGCGGCCGGTGTCATTGTCAATCCAAAGCGGCACGCACTCGGGATAAGATCGGAGCCATGTGACAGCGGCCATGATGATAAATGGCAAATGAGAAGGTTTCGGGGAAACTTCGAGCAAGTTGAGCGTGATAAGCGCCGTTAAAAAAGAGGGCCCGGCTTGGACCAGCGTCTGCAGTACAGGGAGAAATGGATCAAGTTGGTCAATGGCCTTCGGCGACAAGTAGCACTTTGTCGGCTGGAAACGTCCATGATCATTGAAAAAGAAGACCGCGATAGCCGGTCCAATGTGAACCGCCACAGAATTCGATCGACTGCCCGCGAGCCTTTGCCAGCCGTTAGTTGCCATCAATCGATGAGCGAGAGCTGATCGGATGCGGACAGCTTCCTCTGTCTTCAAACCATTATTGTTGAAAAAAACTACGTCGATGCTGCGAAGAAAGCGTGTGGTGACATCGAAGAACGGCTCGTTTGGCAGAGATGTGATCGGTGTAAGTGCAATCGCATCGATGTCCGGCGCTTCAAGGCCCGGCAAACATTTCGCTAACAAGTCGTAATATGCGTCATTCCATTCGGTAGGCGGGTGGTCGATTTCCTCATTTTGGGTTAGTCCTGCGCCATTGGCTGCCGCTGTCCATTGGACGTAGGCCCGAACCAGTCCCCGCAACCACGGTCTTTTGATAACATCGGCCAAGGGGGCGATATTGCGAAGCCATAATGCCGCGGCTTGATGATCCGTGTACTCCTCTGGGGGCGCGTGGCGTGGGGGCGCGCTTGCAGGTTGCTCCGGTTCAAGGATGATGCGTCGTCGACGAGGGCTCGTCGAAACTGGTCGAAACTCTGGCCAATCAGGCTCGGAACGCTCGTCAGCGAGCCAAGCGACCTCGGCCTCTATGGCGTCTTGCACTCGCTGTCGCAGGCGATCCTCCCGAGCCTCAGTTTCTTCTTCTGGGACGCGCCAATGACGGGTAGGTCTTATTGCGGCGGTGAAGCAGCACCGTAGCACTGAGCGCGGTAACCGGCCGTCGATTTCGGCGAGGGTGAAAGCAGCCGCACTGAAACCGTGTGCCGCGGCAGGATTACCGCGCGCGGCCACCTCGAGTAATGCACGGACACGGTCGGGAGTGAGGGTATCCCTGAGCGAATGAATCATCCCCACAACAGCGATGGCTATCGGGTTAAACCGGAGGCCGGACCGGAAGCGATGAGCGGGGTCCTCCTTCGTCTGTAGCGCCTGGGTAAAGATGCCGCGCGCCCAAACCGCCTGCCGCGAGCGCAGTTCAGCGTCTCCGTCCCGCATGGCAATCATCGCTGCGGAGTAAATAGCCTCCTTGCGCATCCATTCTGCGTCTGTGTCATCGTCTGGCAAGGATGGCGCCACATCTTGCGCCCAAGCGATCGCCTGAGCCGCGAACGCCGGCGACGAACGCGAAGGGTCCTCGAGCGCAAGGCCGATGGAGGCCTGCATACTGGCTGCTGTCTGCCGTTCGCGGCCGTTCTCCTGCAAGCGTTCGAAATGTTGTCGTTCCGCCCCAGGTGGCTCGTACTTGCGAGCGGTTATCTGCGTCCCATCATTTCGTGTGATTGTGACTTCGGGCCAATTGCTGGGGTCGAGCAGGTTAAGCGCGTAAACGGCCATACGAGCGGGGTCGCCAAGGGTCGTCTGATCGTTTGGCGGACCAAGTCGCGCGGTCGCTCGGCGGAGCAAATCGCGGAGCGACTCTCGCAGCTCGGGAGGCCCAAAAGCTCCGTATTGGCCAATGAGATGATCCAACATATGACGTCGCGAAGGGTATTTTTTTAGGGTGGCGAGACTAACGGCACCCACCGGTTCTTTTTGCAGGGCGCCGAGACCGAGGATGTCCGGGAATTGATAATTGTCGTGGAGATGCCGCTCGCGGTCGAGACAGAGCAGTTCAGGGCACCCTAGAAAGGGAACCGCGGCCTCGCGTGATATCGGCCAATGCGACAGAAGAAGATCAACTGCAAGCAAGAGATAAGCTGCCGGTGCGTCGGGTGGTCCGAGGATGTCAGCAAGTACCTTGTCGAACGGCTCACCGGCCTGAATGCGCCGATGCCCCCAAGCCTCGAGGGCCATCAGGGTGGAGGTGACACATTGATGGAGCGCGCCGTCTCGGGACCATGTGTATGACCTCACCCAAGGGAAAGGGCGATCGCCGTCTTTGTAGGGAATAATAATAGCGTCACCATTAGCGCTACGGCCATCAGTATAAAACGAGATCGCGTGATCGACGAGACGGTGCACTTGCGAGAGGCCGTGTTCAGGGGCGTGAATGAGAAGCTCAAGAAATGGGCCCTGAGCCGGTGATGCCGGGATAAAATCGCGATCAGTAAAATTAAAGGGTTCTCTGATTTCGAACCGGCTTTGATATGGGTCCTCCTCTTCGTGCGTTTTTTCTGGGATCAATATTGCCGCAGTCAGTTCTGCGAGTTCTGCGGGGGCGGCCTGTGCAAGTGTGCCGCGGAATTTCAGGATGCTGTTTGCGCTTCTGTTACGATTTCGATGCTGAAGCAATGATCGCAGGTAGTCCGCGGCGAGTGTCGGCGTCCGATTGCAAAACATGAGAAACCCGATCCGCAGATCGGATTCAAGGGAGTCCGTCTGCTCGTGATCGAGCACGCCAGCGAACAACTGGCGATGCGGGCGAAACGCTCCAGAAGCGCGAGCCGCTTCGATCTCCCTGAGCCAACGATAAAGCCATTGGAGTAAGATGGGTGTGAAAGGATGGACACCGAGCATTCCGGCGGACCAAGTGGTGTAGAGGCCGACCACGTCCGGAATCGCAGCCGGAGGCAAGTTCTCTCCGAGGGATAGAAGCCAGACGATTAGGCGATGCCAAGAGGGTCCGCTTGGAACATTCATGCTGGCGGGAATTATCGCAGGGTCAAACCCGGCTCGAGCGAACAACTGCGATGCCGGCTGAACGTCGACCGCCATCACTGTTCGAATGAGGCCGCGGAGCAGCTTTGCTCGATCATCGAGAAGAAGCGGTGAAGCGCGGGCAAGCAGATCGGTACCAATCTCGGATCGAACGAGGGCCAGCACGACGGACCGGCGCCACGAGCCATGGATACCTTCGCGACTGAGCAAGTCGAGGAGTGCAGACCAAGATGCACCGTCGGAGGTGCGTTCGAGCTTGATGCGCGCGGCTAGCTCAACGCTCCTGGCCAAAACCGCTGGGGCGGGGCGGTTTAGAGGCAACCGCTGAATAGCGTCCGGATCGGAGTGGAGCAAATTGGCGATTGCCCATTCGCGGAGGACGTCGTGGCGGAACGTGATACGATCGTTCCCAAAGTCGCGCAGGGTCTCGCTCGCAACGAGGCCATCGACTGCGGCGGCAGGGCAGTCACTCACGTCAAACGCCTCAGCGCGCAACAGAAGAGCCTGTTCCGCCAGAGCCTTAAGGAGCCTGGAGCGGTCGCGATGATTGGCGTCGATCTTGCCATCGGCCGTCTGCCACCAGCGCTCGGCCATGTCGATTTCAGTGTGCGGGATGGGTTCGTCTTGCTGTTGGCTAGCGAGCCGAGCGAGGCGATACAGGTTACGGGTTACGTCGCGAGCGGGATGATGATCTGCCAGAAGAGGAGCGAGGGCCGGAGCGATATGGCGCAGCTCATCCACTTCTACATCGGTCAACTCGCCTATTATGATCGGCTCAGCACGTCCGAGGCGATCAAGCGCGTCCGCCGGCAGCCAGCTCGGTTCCTCGATGCCGAAATTCCGCCTTGCCGTTGCAATTACCGCGAGGCCAGAAACATTGGCAGCTTCGCGAACCAGGTCGACAACGGTAGTGCGCTCTTCGTTGCCGAATAGATCGAGATTGTCGATAAAGAGAAGCGCTCCACCGTCAATCGCGAGGTCGACCAAGAGGTCACGCGCAGAGCCGTCAAACCCGAGCACCGCGCGCAAGGCGATCCATCCCCTGGGGATCGTTCGCCCCGGGCTGAACACGATGACACGTCCCTCGAGGGCAGTCTGCTCAGCGAAATGCCTTAGGACGGCCGACTTTCCAACGCCAGCGTCGCCACGGATTTCGATGTAGCGGGCCCCGTCGAGCGCAGCGTGAATCGCAGCAACAGGTTCGAGACGCGTGAGCGTCACATTACCGACCCGGTCGCCTATGTCCGAAAGTGCGTCCCGAGAAGCTTCGGCGATAGTCGCGCGTGCAGAGAAATACCTCCGATGACCAGCTAGACGGAACGACCGACGGGTGAGTTCTTCAATTAGACTTTCACGGTTCCGTTCCCCAGCGTTTGCGCCGATTTCCAGCGCGAGCTCAGTCAGGGTGTTCCAAAGAGTTTCAGCTCGGGGTCTATCGTCCGGATGTAGAGCGCGGACTGCACGCTCTTTGGCAAGCTCCTCGGACGCAGAGGCTTGAGATGTGAAATCGAAAACGAGAATTCGGAGCCTACGCAGGAGCTGCCAGACTGTTTCGTCATCATTCACCACTCCGGCATCATGCAGATGCGACCTGAAAGTCTGCACGAACCTTCGCATGTCATCATTGGCAGAGCCGGGCCGCTGAATGCGGTCAAAGAACGTCGACGCCGATAGCAATTGTCGTGCCCAGGTTAGGACATCTTGATAGGCGCCATCGATCTTATGGGAGGTCCGAGCAGTCGCTATCGCGAGCTCGTAGCGGCCGGTTTGAAAGCCGGGAAGGTTTGCGGCTTGGGCGATCTGCCTCACGACGGTACGAAAGACTGGATCGCTCGGGGTAAATGCGATGCTGCGCTTAACCTGGATTTCGAGGACAGCCAGGTTTCCGCGTGGATCGTGAGCATGTACGATAACGTCATCGAGCGGGTGCCCCTCGGCCGCCCTCTGGAACTTCACGGAATCGATAGTGGTGCCCGGTAGGCCACGTGGTTCCGTCCCCACCAATAGCGATAGCAGATAGTGAGCTCCGACCTGACCCTCGAAATGACTGCCAGCCGGTCCGCTGGATGCCGGGCTCGTCGCGTTAGCTGTCAGAAAATCCTCTCCACACGCCATGGGTGCTGAGCAATCGCACTATTCATCATTAGTAATTTACCTTGAACGTCGGAGTGTCCTCGGGCCGCGACTTGCGGTGATCGTAGATGTCGTGTGGTTGCGATTTGGCATGGCCGAGCCTTTCTGCAATATCTACTGCCATATTCTACCCATAATACAGTCCGTCGTTTACTATAGAGGCGATCGGTAACCGTGGGATTTACCACCAGATCCTTTTGACCTCATTGTCTCTTGCGGTCGGGGCATGTCTTTTTACGCGTGTTGATCGCCCCAGCCAGCCTCACGTGCAAGCCGTATCAAAAGTTCCGCATCGCTCAGTGAGGGAATACGCGCCTGGCCACGAGCTGGCTGAAGAGAACCATCCGGGCGTCGCCAGACGAAGCGATAACCGGTTTCCGGTTCGTCGCCATTGTCATACTGGTATCGGCCCCACTGGAGGCAAAGGTGCCAGTCATTGGTGGGGTGCTCCGGGTGGACGATCTCGTTCAGGATAACGACATGCGTCGCCAAGCCTGCCTCCATGTGTCAGATGTTGCATATGCATAACATGTATCACATGCGTTGCCAAGACCAACTTGTAATCTAACATAAGGACGTTATGTTAGACTAATCGGCGATCCGGGGGGAGATCCGATGCGAGGGGTCGAATTCACCTATAGGGTGTCGCCTGTGAGCGGCGAGCGAAACACGGTGCCGGCGGTGATCGAAACCGCGGCGCTGGTTACGACGTTGCCGACGCTGCACAGTTCGCTCGCGGTCCCGTCGATGGTCGCCAATGCCGGCGAACGCGCATCGCGGCGGTTTCTCGATTTCTTCGCCGCCTCGATCGAGAACGATAATACGCGCGTAGCCTATTACCGGGCCGTCTGCAATTTCTTCGCCTGGCTTGAGCAGCACGGCATCGGCGAGCTCCCCGATATCGAGCCTTTTCATGTCGCAGCGTATCTGAAGGCGCTGAAGGTATCCGAGCCCGGCGATCCGACCCTAAGGCAGCGCGCTGCGGCGAAGCCGACCGTCAAACAGCACTTGGCGGCGATCCGCATGCTGTTCGATTGGCTCATCGTCGGCCAGGTGCTCGCCATCAACCCGGCGCATGCGGTTCGCGGGCCCAAGCACGTCGTCAAGCGCGGCAAGACGCCAGTGCTGAGCGAGGACCAGGCCAGACGTCTCCTCGAAAGCATCAAGGTGGTAAAGACGGTGGCGTTACCGGACGGGTCGGAAGCCGAAGTGCCGTGGCTCGTCGGCCTGCGTGACCGCGCGCTGATCGGCGTCATGGTCTACACGTTCGCACGGATCAGCGCCGTCGTCGCGATGCAGGTCGAAGACTACTTTCCCAACGGCAAGCGGTGGTGGATACGGCTGCACGAGAAAGGCGGCAAGCGGCACGAGATGCCAGCCCACCATAAGCTCGAGCATTTCCTTGATGAATACCTGGCCGCGGCCGGCATCGGTGATCAGGACAAGACCCCCCTCTTCCGCTCCGCAGCCGGCAGAACCGGGGCTCTGACGGACCGGCCGATGCACCGTGTGGATGCCTACGCGATGGTCCGCCGGCGCACGGCGGAAGCTGGCTTGAAGGGGAAGCTCGGTTGCCACGTATTTCGTGCGACCGGCATCACTGCTTACCTCGATGCGGGTGGCACACTTGAAAATGCCCAGACTATGGCCGCGCACGAAAGCCCGCGGACGACCAAGCTCTACGACCGGACCGGCGACGAGATCACGCTCGATGAGGTTGAGCGGATCAAGATATGAGACCTCGGAAAGCGAGAGTCGGCGGCACGGCCGTGATCAATGATCCCTTTCGGGGCCTCAATAAATCGAGTTTGCTAAGCACCACTCGCTTACAAATTCGGTGTCGCGATACGGCTGTGTTACTTGGGTTGGCGGTGGCCCGTTGCAGGCGAACCCGTCGCCCTCAGAGGCGCTTGCACGCGTAGACAAAATGGCGGCGCTCTCCTAGCGAGCAATTGACTGCGGTGCGGGACATCGCTATGTATAGGCGCATGAAACGGGTATCGCCGATGTGGACAGAGCCATGTCTGCCCGAACAACGGACGTTGTTCGGCTCGCGGACCTATGGGCTCGTCGCCGCCAATAGGCGCGATCCGCATCGGCGCGGAGGAGGAGTTCTCACGGGGTAGAAAACCCTGGACATGATCGAAGGATCAGCGAACCCCTCCGGTGCCGACCGCCCGAGAGGGGTTTTTCATTTTTGGTTGTCAGGCAGTCGTTGCCGTCGACCCGGCAGGTTCGTGGAAGCCCGAGCACTGGGCGCCAGCAGCGTGATGGCGGCGGCCGGAGCAGCGAATTTCGTTTTGAAATTTTCGGGCCATGGCCGCTGGGGCGACGGCGATCCTTGCAAGATCGCGCCAGCAGAGTTCGATTCTCTGGTGGTCCACCAATTCGCAGTCATAGCTCAATGGCTAAGAGCGCAGCGTTGCCAACGCTGAGATGAGGTTTCGACCACCTCTGGCCGCGCCAAAGTGAAGCCGTCAGCACTGGCGTGCAGGTGCCTTATAAGCGCGCGAGACCGGGCGGACTGCCTGGAATGGGACGGATCGAAACCGTCGGCGGCTACCATTCTTGGTGCGGCGTAGAGCAGTAGCAGCTCGCCAGGCTCATAACCTTGGAGGTCGGGAGTGCGAGTCTCCCCGCCGCTACCAATTCAGCCGAGCTGGCGTAGCTGGTGCGCGCGTCCGCCTGAAGAGCGGAAGGATGCCGTTCGATTCGGTGGCTCGGCGCCGCGGAGGTCGTCCAATGGTAGGGCCTGAGCCTTCCAAGCTCATGATGCCGGTTCGATCCCGGCCCTCCGCTCCAATGGCAAGTAGCTCAGCGGCAGAGCGGCTCCCTGTTAAGGAGATGGTCGTAGGTTCGATCCCTACCTTGCCAGCCAGTTTCATGGGGGTGTCGTTCAGCAGCTAGGACTCCGGTCTCCAAAACCGGCAACGTTGGTGCAATCCCAGCCGTCCTCGCCATTCTGTTGCGGTGGCAGAATAGCTATGCGCCCGCCTGCAAAGCGGGATGACGTCGGTGCAAATCCGACCCGCAACTTCAATCGCGGTGACATGAGGGAGCAGGCGAACCCGGCTGGCTGTGAACCAGTCTGCGAGCGGATCGATACCGCTATGTCACCCCAGCCCGGTTAGCACAATGGTAGTGCAGGAGATTTGTAACCTTCCGATCGAGGTTCGATTCCTCGGCCGGGCACCATTCTCTTGAGGGAGGCCTACATGGACGACGTTAAGCGGATGCTTGAGATCGCCGAGGCACTGGGCGAGGAATTGCTCGGAAGGCCGGTCACAATGATGGGGGTTGTCCTTCCAGAGAAGACGTCGGGCTCTGAACCCCAAGAGGCCGAGGCGGCATCGGCACCCGCGCCCACTGATTGATGCCCGCTCGTTCAACGGCAGGACGGGAGCCTTTGGAGCTCTCTATCGGGGTTCGATTCCTCGGCGGGCTGCCAATTCACGCGCCCATTCGACCACCATCTAAGTCGCCGGCCCCTCAAGCCGGAAAATCCGGGGCAGCACCGGAATGGGCGACGGGAGCATAGCCCAATAGCCAGAGGCAGCCGGCTTAAACCCGGTCCAGTGTGGATTGGAATCCCTCTGCTCGCACCAGGCGCGCGTAGCCCAATAGGCAAGAGGCACGAGGTCGAGGGCCTCGACAGTATGAGTTCGAATCCGATCGCGCGTACCAGTCTTTGCCCCTGTAGCCCAATACGGTAGAGGTGCCGCGCTTAGAACGCGGAGGTTCTCGGTTCGAATCCGAGCAGGGGTATGGATGCTGAACTCGGGCGGCCCCGAGCACCGCTTGGAAAGCGGTTGGTACCTCACGGGTATCCGCGTCGGCAGCGGCGGCATCCTCCAGATTTTGAGGGCGGTTAACCGGGACGGCTCCCGGCCTCGGCTTGAACCCGAGTGGTGCTCACAAGGGCATGGAGATCGACACTACCAGCCGCCCGCCAGTTTCAAGGAAGGTGAACCGGGCAAGCGTACCGGCGCTCGTTCGAAGCGAGATGGAGCCGAGAGGCTTGGCGAGCATGTCGTCCGCCTTCCGCCAGGAGAGTACAGCCGGTACGGTTGCCGGGCCTGCCTGCTAAGCAGTGCGTACCTGAAAGGGTATTGGAATCGTGCCCCAGGCTCTCCGCCATTTGCCGCCGTAGCACAAAGGTAGTGCGGCGCATTGGTATCGCGCCGATCGCGGTTCGAATCCGCGCGGTGGCTCCATCTATGGGGTCTTTATGAGAACACGTAAAGCCTGGAAGAGGCGTTGTGTGCAATGTGCTCGGCCGTTTTCCGCAAATGATCGCCATCGGCTCTGTCAGAAATGTCGTCTCGCTTTGAAATACGAATAAATGGGGAAGTGTCACCCGCGGGGCGCGGGACACCGGCTGTAACCCGGTTGCCGATAGGCGCGCTGTTCGACTCAGCGTTTCCCCACCACCCTTCCGTAGCTCAGTGGCTAGAGCCTGCGGCCGATAACCGCAAGACAGACGTTCGATTCGTCTCGGAAGGACCCGGGGGTATCGTCAAGCGGCTAGGACGCCAGACTCTTAATCTGGATACCTCGGTTCGAGTCCGAGTGCCCCCACCAGATTTCTGCGCATGGACCCGGCTAGTGAAGGGACTGCCCTGTCACGGCAGTACCGGCGAGTGCGATCCTCGTCATGCGCGCCACAGGGTGTAGCTTAGCGGCAAAAGCGTCGGTCTGGGAGACCGAAGAGCGCTGGTTCGAGTCCACCATCCTGACCAGTTTCATGCCCACAGCGCTGGGTCGCACGGAGGTTCCTAAACCACCGCAGCCGCGTTCGATTCGCGGTGTGGACTCGCTGAGTGTAGCGTAGCGGCCAACGCACCTGCTTTGGAGGCGGGGGATCGCCGGTTCGAATCCGGCTATTGAGACCACGGCGTGTAGCTCAGTTAGGCCAGAGCGCGCGGTTCGGGACCGCGAGATCGTCCGTTCGAATCGGATCACGCCGACCATTCCGCTCCGCTCGTCTAATGGTAGGGCCTCTGTTTTACACGCAGAAGATGGCGGTTCGATTCCGTCGCGGAGTACGGCGCGTTACACTTCCGGCTAGGTGCCCCGCCTTTCAAGCGGAAGAGGCTCGGTTCGACTCCGGCACGCGCCGCCAAATCGCCCCGTTAGCTCAGAGGAGCAGAGCGCTTGGCTACGAACCAAGAGGTGACAGGTTCGAATCCTGTACGGGGCTCCATCAATGCCCTACCCGCTGAGACGGGCCAGTGACTTCTAATCACAGGAAGCGGGGTTTGATCCCCCGGTAGGGCTCCGGTCCCGTAGTGCAATGGACAGCATCGGAGAATCCGAATCTCCAGATCCAGGTTCGATTCCTGGCGGGATCACTAGCGCGGCTGGGCAAATTGGTAAAGTCACTCGGCTCAAACCCGAGAGTTTCCCGGTTCGAGTCCGGGGCCGCGCACCAGCGGGGGTATAGCTCAATGACAGAGCAGCCGGCTTTTAACCGGTCGACCGCGGGTTCGATTCCCCGTGCCCCTACCATGCTCCGCTCCCGTCGGCCGGTGGCAGGCCACCGCCCTCGTAAAGCGGGAACGATGAGTTCGTTCTCTCCGGGAGCTCCAGCATGCACGCGACCCTCCTGCAGCCAACAAAGGCCGAGCCGAGTATCGAGAAACGAAAGTCGTTGCCGGCTTGCGCTCCCTCGTTTTGAATGCTGATTACCGGCCGTCGACATACCCGCCGAGCATCATCGCGGGCGCACGGGACGCGGTGTCAGCAATCTGGCACGAGCGATTCGACGTCGTCGAGACCTGGCCGGATGCGTTCTTCCGCTCCCCATCGGCGGCGATTTAATGTTGTCCAAGTTTGTTTGTTATCTTTGTCTTCCGTTACTGGCCCGGCGGGTTATTGCGTGTGTGCTTTCCTGCGGCTTTTTTTCATTACCGCATGGCGAACGGCGCTTCTCGCGGAACGGTGACGACGGACCACCGGGGTGATTGGCGCGGCAATGCCGGTGCGGCCGTCCCGGCTCGATGCCTCTCGGCGTACGGGACGGAGATGCCGTTGCGAGGATTACGGAAAGCCCTCCCCTGCCCTGCTCCGGCCAGCATAACGGGCTGTGGTGTTGTGGTGTCGTTGAGCGGATGCACCGTCTCCGATCGCCAGAGAAGCTTCTTCGCGTCGCTCGCTTGCTCACCTCGGCGACCGGCGGCTGTTTGGCAAACCCGACATTGAACCCAATCGGATGCTAAAATCGAATTCGCGGGACGGCGATGGCGGTAGTCTGGGCCGCCGTGGGGTTCCCGCGTGGAGACGCGACGCAGCAACGGTGCATAGGAGGGATGACGTGAGGACCCGCGAGTTCCACAAAATCTGGACGGAGCAGTGCGAGGCCACCCAAGACATCAAGCTGCGCTACGGGCCGCAGGCGGCATTCGATTATGTGGTTGCTGAGAAACTGTTGAATTTCGCCGAGACGGCCGCCCACCGGCCTGAGTTCGCGAGAGAGCTGCCCCGGTTTGTCGCCCGTGTGAGAGACCTGTTCACGCCCGAGGAATTGGAGACCCACATCGCTCGGATCGAGCACGAACTGATGGTGCACGAGGCCCTTTCACCCGAAATCGAGGAAGAGGACGACCCGTTCCGCGAAAATCCCGAGGCGGCCGCAGGGCGCGCTCGGCAATTCTCCACCATCAGGGAATTGTTGACCGCGACGCAGCTCGGCACTTCGTGAACGTCGGGCTGAAGCCGCGTCCAAACTCCTCGAACCGCGGAGAACGGTCAGTGGCAGGCGGAAGGGATTGGTACCGGTGACCCAAGGAGTGCAGGACTTGCGCTTGATAAAGGACGTTATCATGCGCGAGATTCGCTCGCAAGGGGAGGGGGCGCCTTGGTTTCACGAGCTGCTCGGAAACCAGGTGTCACCCGAACCGCTGCGCTGAGCGGAACGAACCGAAGCGCGACGGGGGCCCGCAATTCGGCGCCAACCTGGGAGGGCTGTTTGACATGTGTAGTGTACTTTGACCGATCACCCCCCTCTAGTGGATGAAATCTGATGCGGTGGACGACCCCTGACGGCATCGATGTGCCAAGCTCGGGCCGTTAAGTGCAACGAGCTGAAGGAGCCGTCCACCATGGAGATTACCACAGTCGGTTTGGACATCGCCAAGCGGGTGTTCCAGCTGCACGGCGTCGATGCAGCTGGCAAGGCAGTATTGCGTCGGAAGCTGCAACGGTCGGAAGTACTGGCGTTCTTCAAGGCCCTACCGCCTTGTTTGGTCGGCATTGAGGCTTGCGGCACGGCGCATTATTGGGCGCGTGAGATCAGGGAGCTGGGGCTGGGGCATGAGGTGCGATTGATGCCGCCCTCATACGTGGCACCTTATGTCAAGCGCGGCAAAACCGACGCGACCGACGCCGCGGCGATCTGCGAGGCCGTGACCCGACCGACGATGCGCTTTGTGCCCATCAAGACCGCTGAACAGCAAGCCGTATTGATGTTGCATCGAACGC
>Ga0306920_100002167_pt1 | contig 24725 bp, 20 predicted proteins | sample flu12Cox44000170_FD_204666 | JGI IMG/M metagenome (GOLD analysis project Ga0306920, IMG submission 204666) | Lab enrichment of tropical soil microbial communities from Luquillo Experimental Forest, Puerto Rico - flux4day.12C.oxic.44.000.170 (v2)... | ecosystem: Environmental > Terrestrial >...
TGGCAACCATCAAGCTGAAGGGCTGGTTCAAGCCGGCCATGGCCGCGCAGATCAACCAACGCGACGACGGGTACTACGTGGGGTCGGGCGCGCAGATTCCCGCCGTGAACGGAGTAGCGATCGGCGGGCCGACGAAATTGAACGACGGCGATCTGATTGAAGTGGCGGGGATCCGCGTGAACTTCATTGTCCGCGAGTAAGCGTACGGCGCAAGCCGCCGTAGCTCCGACGAAACGGGAAGAAAGCGAAAGAGAGTGGCGAGGACAGGGCTTACTGGCACCGAATTGGGACGGACAACAAGGCACCATGTCTGGTGGCAGTTGGCGGACCTGCGGACCAGTGAAGCGTAGTCATTACGGGCTATCAATAGCGGAAAAAATCAAAGGAAGCCTGCCATGCGGGGCCTTCCACTCCTGCGAAGTGCCGAATCGAAATGGCTGATGCGACGCTGAAGTGGTTCCGAGGGCGCGGGTTTGGCGTGTATGAGCTGCTGCTCAAGTGGTGGCAGCACCGGGTATCGTTTCTGGTCAGCCTGGGGATCACCTGCCTGGCGCTGCTGGTGTACTTCTTCTCCTTCTTCGGAGAAAGCACCAGACCCATCCTGGGCTTCCTGCAGCGGCTCGAGAATTCTTCGCTGGACATGCGGTTTGCCTACCGGCCGACGAGCGCAACGCCGGTCGATTCCCGCATCGTCATCGTGGATATCGATCAACACACCCAGGAAGTCCTGGGCAAGTGGCCCTTTTCGCGGGTGCACTTCGCGCACCTGCTCGATGCGCTGCGCCAGGGCAACGCCAAGGTCGCGGCATTCGACATCACCTTCAGCAAACCGGACCAAACCGCGGCGCCGCTGCGGGCGCTGCTGGGCGATATGGAAAAGCAACAGAAGCAGGGCGAGCCGGCCGACGCGAAGCTCAGGAAAGAGCTGCGACGGAGGATCGGCGAGTACGACGCGGACAAACAGTTCGCGAAGTCCATTCAAGAGTTTGGCGCCGTGGTCCTGGGGAATTTCTTCCTCTACACCGAAGCCGACATGCACGGAATGGACGACAAAACACTCGATGAGTACGCGAACCAGATCGCTTTCTATTCCTTTCCGAGCGTGCGGCCGCTCAATCCGGCGACCGGAAAAGCCGATCGACTTACGCTCATGGAGAATTTCCGGCCGGACCGGCTGCTGCCGAGAGGAACGGAAGCAAACCTCGCCGAGCTCACAAGCGCGCTGTCCGCGGAGACATCCTCAACGGGTTTTTTCAACGTGTATGCGGACGATGACGGTGTCATCCGCCGCTCCAATCTGATTATTCCCTACGGGCGGTCGAAGGATCTTGCGGAGTGGGACATCTACCCGTCGCTCGAGGTGCAGGCCATTCGGGCGTTTCTGGGCTTGCCGAATGAGCAGGTGATCCTGGAGTTCGGCCAGGTTGGCGCGGCGCGGATTCTGTTTGGCGAGGCGGCCAGCGTCCATACCGACCAGCTCGGGCGCGTGTACGTCAACTACCACGGGCCGAGCTATACCTATCAGCACTATTCGATGGCCGATGTCATCGAAGGGAAAGTCAAGCCCGAGAGCTTCCGAGGCAAGATCGTACTGATCGGGGCCACCGCGACGGGAATCGGCGATTTGCGGACGACGCCGTTCGGAAACCTTGACTATCCCGGCGTGGAAATTCACGCCAACGTGATCGATGACATTCTGAACCACAATTTTCTGAAGCGCGGGGCCAAGCAGTCGCTGTGGGACTTCCTGCTGATCTTGTTCTTTGGCATTCCTTTCGGAATTTGGCTGGCGCTGGTTTCGCCGCGCTGGATGTGGTTCGGGTTTGGCGTGCTGGCTTTGCTGATCGCCATCGACTATTTCGCGTTTTTAAAAGGATGGTGGCTGAACTTTACCATGCCGGCGCTGACCCTGACTTCCAATGTCATTCTGGTTTCGCTCTACCGCGCGCTGGTGGAAGAGAAGGAGAAGCGGCGGGTGCGCGCGGCGTTCAGTCAATTTGTGAGTCCGGAAGTGGTGCGACGGCTTCTCATCAACCCGCAACTGGTGGAACCCCGCAAGACCAACATTACCGTGATGTTCAGCGACATTCGCGGGTTCACCACCATTTCGGAGAAGCTGGATGCTCAGGATCTGGCGCTTTTCCTGAACCAGTATCTTTCCGACATGACCAAGATCGTGTTCGAGCGGCGAGGCACGCTCGACAAATACATCGGCGACGCGGTGATGGCGTTCTGGGGAGCACCGATCGAGGATCCGGACAACGCCGTCCTGGCGTGCCGCGCGGCGCTGGCCATGATGGCGCGGGTGCGGGAGTTACAGAAGGAATGGAAAGCGGCCGGGAAGCCGGAGCTCGACATCGGCATCGGCCTGAATACCGGCGTGGCCAGCGTCGGGAACATGGGCTCGGCGCAGCACAAGGGCTACACGGCGCTCGGGGATTCGGTGAATCTTTCGTCGCGCCTAGAAGGACTCAACAAGGACTACGGCACGCACATTCTCGCCAATGAGACCACCTATGCCGCCGCCAAAGACGCGGGATTGGTGTTTCGCGAACTGGATTTGATTCGCGTGAAGGGCAAAAACGAGCCGGTGGTGATTTACGAACTGGTTGGCGAAGCGGCCACCGTGACTCCGGAGAGCGAGATGCTGCTCGACGTCTTTAAAGACGCGCGGAGGCTGTACCAGCAGCGGCGCTGGGAGGAGGCTCAAGCCGCATTCCAGTCCATTATTGACCGCTGGACGGAAGACGGTCCGGCTCGCGCCTACTGGAAGCGCTGCCAGGAATATCTGTTCGACGAGCCGCCCGCGCATTGGGACGGCGTGTTCACGATGACCCACAAATAGCCCGGACGGAGCGTTAGCGCTAACGCGTTTTGCAGTCCAAATTGGCGTGGGGCCGCCGCGCCACAGGCGCAAATCCGCTTAGGCCCCGCGAAAAGGCGCGCTTATTCCAACAAACACGGCGGAGATGTATCGTATCGAGGCGGCCCGAGCGGCTAGCGGGGACGGAAGAGCACTGCCGCGTAACCAAAATTGGCTTCAGACGGTCTAATTAGAAGATTCCATTCAAGCCGCCATCGGCAGGTCCGGGACCCGCGCTCTTTCCCGACTGAAGGAAACGAATAACCGTATGTGGATCGTCCGTCTAGCGCTGCAACGTCCCTATACGTTTATCGTGATGGCGCTGGTGATCGTGCTTCTGACGCCGCTGGTTGTCTTGCGCACGCCTACCGACATCTTCCCGGAAATCAATATTCCCGTGATCAGCCTGGTGTGGACCTTCACCGGCTTGCAGCCGCAGGAAATGGAGCAGCGCATCACCGGCAACGTGGAGCGCGGCATCGCCACGCTGGTAAACGACGTAGAGCACACGGAATCGCAATCGCTCAACGGCATCGCGGTCATCAAGGTCTATTTCCAGCCGAACGCGAACATTCAAACCGCGCTGGCGCAAACCGCGGCGATTTCGCAGACCTTTTTGCGGTTTTTGCCGCCGGGCACCACGCCTCCGCTGGTCATTATCTATTCGGCCTCGACGGTTCCGGTGATTCAGCTGGGCTTGACGAGCGACATTCTGAGCGAGCAGCAACTTTTCGACTTCGGCAACAACTTTATCCGTACCCAGCTGGCGTCAATTCCGGGCGCCGCGACACCGTTTCCTTATGGCGGCAAGCAGCGGCTGGTTTCGGTGGACACCGATCCTACGGCTTTGCAATCCAAGGGATTGTCGGCGGTGGACATCGTGAATGCGGTGGCGGCGCAAAATCTGATCCTGCCGACGGGCACGGCCAAGCTCGGCTCGCTTGAATACACGGTGGAGATGAACGGCAGCCCGAAGACCGTGAGCGAGCTGAACGATCTACCGGTAAAAACCCAGAATGGCGCCACGATCTACATGAGGGACGTGGCCCACGTACGCGATGGGTTTTCCCCGCAGACCAACGTCGTACTCGCCAATGGCCAGCGCGGCGTGCTGATGAGCATCTATAAGACCGGAAACGCATCCACGCTTCAGATCGTGGATAACCTGAAGGCGATGCTGAAGTACAACGAATCTTCGTTTCCGGAAGGGCTGAAGCTCAACCAGCTATTCGACCAGTCGCTGTTCGTGCGCGCTTCAATCGAAGGAGTGCTGCGCGAGGCGCTGATTGCGGCAATTCTGACGGCGGTGATGATTCTGTTGTTCCTGGGCAACTGGAAGAGCACCCTGATCATCGCGGTTTCGATTCCGCTGTCGATCCTGGTGAGCATCCTGCTGCTGAGCGCGCTCGGCGAGACCATCAACATCATGACCTTGGGCGGGCTGGCGCTGGCTGTCGGCATCCTGGTCGACGACGCCACGGTAGAGATTGAAAACATCAACCGCAACCTGGCCATGGGCAAAGAGACGGTGCAGGCGATTCTGGACGGCGCGCAGCAGATTGCGGTGCCGGCCTTCGTTTCGACGCTTTGCATCTGCATCGTGTTTATTCCGATGTTTTTCCTCTCCGGCGTGGCGAAGTTCCTCTTCGTGCCGTTGGCGGAAGCGGTGACTTTCGCGATGCTCGCCTCGTACATGTGGTCGCGCACGATTGTGCCGACGCTGGCGATGTATTTGCTGAGCGCGGAGGACGAGTATCACGCCGAGGAACATGAAGGAGAGCAGCAGGGCTTTTTCCGGCGGTACCAGCAGGCATTCGAACGCATTTTTGAAGGATTGCGCGAGCACTATCGCAATGCGCTGGGCTATGCGCTCGATAAGCCAAAATTATTTGCCGCAGGCTTTCTCGCTTTTTGCGGGTTGTCCACCTGTCTGACCTTCGTATTGGGCCGCGATTTCTTTCCGTCGGTGGACGCCGGCCAGATTCGCCTGCACATGCGGGCGCGCACGGGCTTGCGAATCGAGGAGACGGCGCGGCTGGCGGATCAGGTGAATCAGGCGATCGCGCAGACCATCCCGAAAAAAGACTTGCTCACGGTTCTGGACAACATTGGCGTGCCGTATAGCGGCATCAATTTGAGTTATAGCAACTCGGGGACATTCGGGACGTCGGACGCGGAAATCCTGGTGCAGTTGAAGCAGGAACGCGGGAGACCAACCGCTACGTACATTAAGGAGCTGCGCGAAGAGCTGCCGCTCAGGTTTCCCGGAGTACAGTTTTTCTTCCAGCCGGCGGACATCGTCACGCAAATCTTGAACTTCGGGACGCCAGCGCCGATTGATGTGGCGATTACCGGCGCAGACCAGCAAGGAAATTTTGCCGTGGCGCAGAAACTGGCCGCGCAGATGAAACACATTCCCGGCGCGGTGGACGTGCACGTGCAACAGGCCTACGACGCGCCGACGCTGTTCATGAACATTGACCGGACGCGCGTGCAGTCGGTGGGGCTGCAGGCCCGCGATGTTGCGCAAAACGTGCTGGTTTCCCTGAGTTCGAGTTTCCAGACGGCGCCCACCTTCTGGCTCGACCCCCGCAACGGAATCAACTACAACATCGCGGTGCAAACGCCGCAGTACCGCGTGGATAGCTACCAGGCACTGCAGAATACGCCGGTGACGGCGCCCGCCGCCGCTTCTCCGCAGATTCTGGCGAACCTGGTCACCACGAACACCACCGCGCGGCCGGCGGTGGTTTCGCACTACAAGTCGGTGCCCATGGTCAACGTGTATGCTTCGGTCGACGGCCGGGACCTGGGAGCCGTGTCGGACGAGGTGTTCAAGCAGGTAAAAAGCATGGAAAAGGAGTTGCCGCGCGGGAGCCATATGGTGGTGCGCGGGCAAGTGCAGACGATGCGGACTTCCTTTATTGGTCTGGGTATCGGACTGGCTGGCGCGATTCTGCTGGCGTACTTGCTGATCGTGGTGAACTTCCAGTCTTGGCTCGATCCTTTCATTATCATTACGGCGCTGCCGGGAGCGCTGGCCGGGATCTGCTGGATGCTTCTGATCACGCATACAACGTTGAGCGTTCCGTCGCTGACCGGGGCTATTATGTGCATGGGTGTCGCCACGGCGAACAGTATTTTGATGGTATCGTTTGCGCGCGAGCAGATGGCGGAAGGCAAGAATGCACGCGAAGCGGCAGTCGAAGCGGGCTTTGTTCGCATCCGGCCGGTGATCATGACGGCGCTGGCAATGATCATCGGCATGGTGCCGATGGCGATTGGGCTTGGAGAAGGCGGCGAACAGAATGCGCCGCTCGGGCGCGCCGTGATCGGCGGACTGCTGTTTGCGACCTTCGCCACACTGTTCTTTGTGCCCTGCGTGTTTTCGATCATCCACGGGCGGCTCGAACGGCGGCGGCAGCGCGCGTTGACCTAGGCATTCGAAAACGCGAAGAGTTTTCTAGGAGCGAAAGGCAAAGAAGCCATGGCATGGGAACCAGAGAGTCAGACCGCACCCCGGAAAAGCAAGCTTTTCCCGTCGCTGATTTTTGCGGCCCTGGTGCTGGTGGTGGTCGGGGCGTTCACACTGCTGCAGCGCCGGTCGCAGTATGCGGCGCTGGCGAAGGAGACCGAAGCGCTGGCGATTCCGACGGTCGCCGTCATCCACCCGGCAATCGAGCCGGCCGAAGAGGGGCTGGTACTACCGGGCACCTTGCAGGCCTACGTGGAATCGCCGATTTATGCGCGCACCAACGGTTATCTGTTGAAGTGGTACCGCGACATCGGGTCGCGCGTCCGGCAAGGCGAACTGCTTGCGCAGATTGACGCACCGGAAGTGGATCAGCAACTGGTGCAGGCCAAGGCCGACCTGGAAACAGCTAAAGCCAATTGCAATCTTTCGCGTATTACGGCCACGCGCTATGAAGAGCTGATGAAGACCGACGGCGTTTCCAAGCAGGAAGTGGACAACGCGGCCGGAGACTATGCTGCCAAGCAGGCGGCGCAGGCTTCGGCCGCGGCCAACGTGAAGCGGCTGGAGGAGCTGGAGTCGTTCAAGCACATTTATGCTCCGTTCAGCGGCGTGATCACGCGGCGCAACGTGGACATCGGGACGCTGATCAACGCCGGGAACGGCGGCGCTACGCAGCAGCTTTTCTTTTTGGCGCAGACCGATCCCATTCGCGTGTATGTCAACGTGCCGGAAAGCGCGGCTCCTTCGATTCACCCCGGCCTGGCAGCCTATCTCGAGCTCACACAATTTCCCGGCCGGAAGTTTCAAGGCCAGGTGGTGCGTACGGCAGAAGCGATTGATCCCGCCACGCGAACGCTGCTAACCGAAGTGGACGTGCCGAACAAGAGCGGCGAGCTGTTGCCGGGCGGTTATGCGCAGGTGCACCTGAACGTAAAGATCGCGGGTACGCGCGTGCAGGTTCCGGTGAATGCGCTGCTTTTCCGCTCGGAAGGGCTGCGGGCCGTGGTGATCGACCAGAATCATAAGACGCGGTTGCAGGCTTTGACCATCGGGCGCGATTTCGGCACTTCGCTCGAAGTGCTGCAGGGACTTACGCCGAGCGACTGGATTGTTGTCAATCCCGCGGATTCGCTCGAGGACAACCAGCAAGTGAATGTGAAGGAAACCAGCATCAAGGTTCCGGTGGCTCCGGTCGGCGCGCCGGGGCAGAACGGCAATACCCCAGCGAACCCGCAGAGCGGCAACGCGAGCAGCTCCAAGGAACCTGGTAAGTGAAGACTTCCCGAAGTCTTGCCGTTTTGAGCTTGATTGCGGCGACGGTGCTGGCCGGATGCACCGTTGGGCCGAACTACCGCCGCGCCAGCGCGCCTCAAGCCGCGCATTGGGATGTCGCGGAGCCGTGGCGCGAAAGCGCTCCCAAAGACGCGCTGGGCAAAGGCGAGTGGTGGGCCGTTTTCAACGACGACGAGCTGAATGCGCTCGAAAAAGAAGCGCTGGCCTCCAACCAAACGCTGAAGATTTCCGTGGCCAGACTGGAGCAGGCGCGCGCGGTTGCGGCAGTCGAGCTCTCCACGCAATTTCCGCAGTTTAGCGTGGCGCCAAGCGCGGAGCGGCAGCGTCTTGCGGCTAACCGTCCGGCCATCAGCAGCATCACTCCAACCACCGCCGTGACGCAGAGCTCGTTCTCGCTTCCCTTCAGCGTAAGTTATGAGGTGGATTTGTTCGGACGCCGGCGCAGGAGCATTGAGGCAGCGCAGGCCAGTTATCAGGCTAGCGCGGCGGACCTAGAAAATGTTCGCTTGCTTACCACGGCGGAGTTGGCGGGAGACTATTTTTCCCTGCGCCAGCTCGACAAGCAGATCGGATTGCTGACGCGAACGGTCGAGGCCCTGAACAAAGGGCTGGACCTCGTGAATTCGCGGCACAAGGGCGGGGTAGCGTCGGGCCTCGACGTCGCGCAGGAAGAAACGCTGTTGAATACCACCCGCACGCAGCTCACGTTGTTGCGCCAGCAGCGCAAGCAGTTTGAAGATGCCGTTGCGGTGCTGGTTGGCAAGGCCACGCCGGATTTTCACCTGGCGGTGAGAGAACTGAACGCCGAGCCGCCGTCACTGAATGCCGGGCTGCCTTCGGACTTGCTGGAGCGGCGGCCGGACGTCGCCGAGGCGGAGCGGCAGATGGCGACCGCCAATGCACAAATCGGAATCGCCAAGGCGGCGTACTATCCGTCGCTGAACCTGTTTGGGACCGGAGGCTGGCTGGCCGCCGATATCGCCAAGTTGGCCAACGTGCAGAGCACATTCTGGGCAGTGGGCGCGAACGTGGCGGAGAGCATCTTTACGGGCGGGGCGCGGCGCGCGCAGGTGCAATTCGCACAAGCCAACTACGATGCCACCGTAGCCGGATACCGGCAGACGGTTTTACTGGCTTTTCAGGAAGTGCAGGACAGCTTGACGGGGTTGACGGTGCTCGATCAGGCCTACCAATCGCAGCAATTGGCGGTGAACGCTTCGCGGCGAACGCTGGACATTGCGACAAGCCGCTACACCGGCGGTCTGGTCAGCTATCTGGACGTGGTGAGCGCGCAGCAGAACCTGCTTACCAACGAGCAGCAACTGGCGATTCTGCAGGGTCAAAAACTGGTAACCAGCGTACTGCTGGTGAAGGCGCTCGGCGGAGGCTGGGACGCTTCCAGCCTGGCCGCGATCAAAGTGAAATCGTCGCCTAAGGACATCATCGCGCCCTGAGCGCGTTGCTTCCCCGCCCTTTATTGAACTACGTTCACGGGGGCCAGATCGAGCTTCTTCAACTCCGGCTCGATTTTCGCGCGATCCCCGACTTCGACAACCACAATCTCCCCGGGATGGATGTACTGCTTGGCGACGCGAAGGGCGTCGGCTGCAGTGATCTTGTCAATCTGAGCGGGCAGGTCGCGGTAGTAGTCAAGCGGCAAGCAAAATACAAACTGGCCGCCGATGGTGGAGGCGATGTCGCCCGTCGTTTCAAACAACCCGACCAGTGATTTGGAGAAGGAGTCCTTGGCTTTTTGCAGCTCCTCCGCGGTGAGTTCGCTTTCGCGAATTCGCGTGAGTTCCTTGAAGAGCTCGCGCGTGGCGGGTGCGGTTACATCGGTTCGCATGGCTCCTCCGGCCAGGAACGGGCCGACGAAGCGGCGATAGTTGAAAAACGACTGCGCTCCGTAGGTGTAGCCGTGCTCTTCGCGCAGGTTCATGTTGATGCGGCTCGAGAAGAGCCCGCCAAGAGCCGTGTTCATGACTTCGAGCGGCACGTAGTCCGGAGTGCTGCGCTGGGCGCCAAGGCCGGCGGCCAGAAGGAATGTTTGCGGTGCGCCGGGCTTGTCGACGATCGCGATGGAGCGAGCCGGCGCTGAAGGCGTTCGAAGGTTTACGGGAGCAGCAGCGGGGCCGGCCCAACTCCCAAGGTACCTGGCGGCCAGTTCCTTCGCTTGCGCCATCGTCACGTCGCCCGCGATCGCCAGCACGGAGTTGGCGGGCACGTAAGACTTTTGCCAGAAAGCGGTCAGGTCGGCGCGCGTAATGCCTTTGTTGGAGGCTTCGGTACCGATCGCCGAAAAGCCATAAGGGCTGTTCGGAAAAACCAGGTGCGAAGCCGTGCGCTGTGCGAGCGCAAACGGATCGTCGTTCTCCTGCAGCACCGCCGTCACGCGCTGGTTACGGACACGTTCCACTTCCTTTTCGGCAAAAGCCGGATGGAGGGCGGCGTCAGACGCCAGATCCAGGGCCGCTCCGGCGTTCCAGCTGAGCGCGGACAAGGTGACGGTGCCGCTGCTGTAGCCCGCGCCGGAGGCGATGGTTGCGCCGATCTGGTCCGCGTCCTCGGCAAACTTCAGCGCCGAACGGCTGGCCGTGCCTTCCGTGAGCATGTCCGCCACAAAGCTGGAAAGACCGGGTTTGTCGAGTGGATTGAGTTCGCTGCCGCTCATGGTGTAGAGCGATGCGGAAACCAGCGGCAGGCTGTGCCGCTCGACCAGCAGGATGTTCAATCCGTTCGGTAACTTGGCTTCCGCCGGCGCAGGCAGGGTGAATTTGGGCGCCGGTCCCGGTTTGGGGGCGCTCGCACGCCAGGCTTCCTCGGGCATAGTGACCTTGCTCGGGCCGGCGTCGGCGGCTTGTTTCTTGTTTTCCTCGTCGGAGGTTTTGGGCACGTCCTCGATGGATTTCTTGCCGGGAACGGCAAAGACCACTCCGCGCGCGTCTTTCTTGAAAACGGTCTGCGCGACGCGCTGGATGTCCGCGGGCTTCACCGCGTCGTAGCGGGCGATGTCTTTGGCAAAGTAGTCGGGCGTCGCCAGGAACTGATTGTAGTAGTTCAGGCGGTTGGCAATGCCGTTGGTGCGTTGCAAGCCGCGCACCAGTGCGGTCTCGGTAAGATTGCGGGCGCGCTCGACTTCAGCGCCGCTCGGACCCTCCGCCGCCAGTTTCTGAAGCACTTCATCAATCGCTTTTTCCAAATCCTCAGGCTTGACGCCGGGTTTGGCAGTGGCGATCAGCTCAAACATGGACCCGAGCTTGGTCTCTTCCATGCTGGTCGCCACGTCCTGGGCGATCTGCTTTTCATAAACGAGGCTCTTGTACAGCCGGCTGCTCTTGCCGCCACCCAGGATCTGCGAGTAGAAGTTGCATTCGGCGTTTCCCGCGCTGAAAACCGGAGGGGTAATCCATCCCATGTACACGCGCGGCAGCTCGACCTGATCGCTGACCGTAGCGCGGCGCTCGGCCGTGACGGGGGGCGTGGTCACATCGATTTTCGGCACGGCGGGGCCGGCGGGAATGGTTCCGAAATATTTTTCGACCAGGCCCTTGATGGCGGATTTGTCGAAGTCGCCGACGATGGCCATGGTCGCGTTGTTCGGCGTGTAATACTGCTGGAAAAACTCACGCACGTCTTCGAGCTTGGCCGCTTCTACGTCGGCGTGCGAGCCGATCACTTCCGCGTAGTAAGGATGGCTTTTGGGAAGCATCAGGTGAACCAGGGCCTCCTCCGCGAGGCCGTACGGCGCGTTTTCGACCGACTGGCGCCTCTCGTTCCGCACCACGTCGCGCTGGTTCGCGAGTTTTTCGATATCGAGCGTGCCCAGGAGGTAGCCCATGCGGTCGCTTTCAAGCCACAGAGCGAGTTCCAGCTGATTGGAAGGAACCGTCTCATAATAGTTGGTGCGATCAAAGTTGGTGGTTCCGTTGATGTCGGTCGCGCCGGCCCCTTCGAGGTAGGCGATGTGCGCCTTGCTGCCGACGTGCTGCGAACCTTCGAACATCATGTGTTCAAAAAGGTGCGCAAACCCGGTCCGGCCGGCCTTTTCGTTGGCCGGACCAACGTGGTACCAGATGTTGACCGAAACCAGCGGCAGCGTGCGGTCCTCGGAAAGAATCACTTCGAGGCCGTTCTTCAACTTATACTTGTCGAAGGGAATGGTCGGCAGCTTCCGCGAAGGCGATTGCGCCAGTGCCGGCTGGCCTGCGGCCAAAACAGATACCAATAGCAGACTGCCCGAACGCAGGATGTTCCCTAGAGACATGAATTTCCTCCACCAAGATGGCCAGCGGGGTCGACTGCCCGACCCCTCCACTCTGAACGATACCAGACCCCGGATTGTTTCCCGGCGTTTCTAGCCCGGCGGCCAGCCAAAGGTCCTGCCCCCGAGCAAATGCAGATGAAGATGAAAGACGGTCTGCCCCGCGCCGCTGCCGGTATTGATCACGGTCCGGTAGCTCGCGAGCTTGCGGTCTCTTGCAATGCGCGCCGCGACCAGCGCGACCTTGCCCAAAGCCGCTTCTTCTTCGGGGCTGGCATGCTCGAGCGACGCAAAATGCTTTTTCGGACAAACCAGCACGTGCGTCGGCGCCTGCGGGTTGATGTCCTCGAACGCGAACACATCCGCATCTTCGTGCACCATCTTCGCAGGAATCTGTTTTGCAGCAATCTTGCAGAACAAGCAATCGGCGGTCACTGCTTTCCCCCTCCCGTCTCGTCGTCCAGCCGGACCACCATGGCATGGAATCCCTGCTTCGCCTTCAGGTCGTCGGCAAACCGCTCGGCCGGCTCCTCGCCCAAGATCCGACCGACACGCACGCGATAGAAGGTCCCGTCGTCCAAAGTCACCTGCTGAATCGTTGCCGGCGGATACAAAAGGTCCAGTCGCTCGCGCAGACGATCGGCGTTCCCTTTCTCCTTGAAGGCGCCGACCTGCACCGTAAAGTATCCGCCAAAGGGATCGTTGCCCGATACGACCTCCAGCCGCACCGGAACCACGCCCGGTCCGATGGAGTCGATGGTCTGCGCCGCCGCCCGCGACAAATCGATGATGCGGTTCTCCACAAACGGGCCGCGGTCGGTAATCCGCACCACCACGCTTTTCCCGTTGCTGAGATTAGTCACGCGCACCATGGTATTGAAGGCCATGGTGCGGTGCGCGGCCGTCAGTTTGTTCATGTCGTAGACTTCGCCGTTCGAAGAGCGTCGTCCATGGAAGGGCGGCCCGTACCACGAGGCATTGCCCTGTTCCGCGTAGCCGCCAATGTCCGGCCGGTCGGACGGATCGCTTTTTGCGGCCGACGTAGTGGAAGCTCGCGGCGAGGAAGCTGCAGGCCGCGCCGGGCTCGTCTCGGGCGTTGCCGAAGGCAAAACTGGCGGTGGTGTGCCGGCCGCGACCGGACGCCTGCCCGCGCAGCCCGCCGCAGCGAACGCGGCGCAGCCGATAAAAATAAACGCTCCAAGTTGCTCTCTGACCGCGGCGCGCCCGATGGTCACGTTGCGCCCGAGCTACGCCGAAGTCTCTTTGTTCTTGGCTTCACGCGCCGCGCGCCGCTCATCGAGCCAGCTGGCCGCGTTTGTCAGTTTCTCGGAAACCTCCCGGAGGAACTGTGCCGTGTGTTCTTCCGTCTTCGGCGCCAGGTCCTCTTCGACAAATCGCCGCAGCCTGCCGAGTTCTTCATCGAGCTTGCGCCCCACCTCTTCAAACTTGTCCATGAGTTCCCTGCCTTTTCGCTTTACGAAAGCCGAATCCGCAATTCCGGTATTATAGAAACGCGCAAAATAGCTCGCAAGGAGGGGCATTGGCGGTTTCCTATCAGTGGCAGCGACGCTGGGAACGCTGGAAGCGTATCGCGGGATTTTCGGGCGGCGAAGGCAATCAGCCGCGCCCCAAGCTTTGCCCCGCTTGCGGTTCTCTCGTCGGCATCCACGCCAGCCGTTGCCACGAATGCGGCGCCAATCTCACCTTTTCTCTCGCCGCGGCCAGCAAGAAGCTTTCCGGTCTTTTGGGCGACAACGAAGCGCCGGCCACCACCGCTCTTTTGGTCGCGAACATTCTCATGTTCGCGGTGGCCTGGATGGCTTCGATGGCCCGGGGGCAACAGGGCTTCAGCGTGCTCTTCGGATTCAGCAACGACGCCCTGTACCGGCTGGGCATGGGGATTCCGTTCCGCTACGCCGACTTCAACTGGTACCGGATGCTCACCGCCATGTATCTGCACGGCGGTCTCATTCACATCGGGTTCAACATGTTGGCGCTCATGAACGTCGGCCCCGCTGTGGAGCAGGTTTACGGCTCGGCGCGCTACTTCTTCTGTTACACCGTCTGCGGATTCTGCGGCTCCGTGCTGAGCGCCACCTTCAGCTCCGCGCCTTCGGTGGGAGCCAGCGGCGCTATTTTGGGACTTATCGGCCTGCTGCTGGCCATCACCACCCGCCGCGGCGGCGCCTACATGGCGGCGCTTCGGGGACGACTGATCTCGTCGGTGGTTTCCATCTTCGCAATCGGGCTCTTCTTCCAAGGCCTGCGTACGGACAATTGGGCGCATTTTGGCGGCCTGGCGGGGGGCTTTTTGCTCGGGCGCGTCCTGTCAGACCGCGAGCCGTTGAATTCCCGCGAGCGAAACAGAGCGTACGCCCTCGGCTGGACCGCGTTCGCTGCCGTCCTGGTCGCCTTTGTTCTTATGGTCCTGCATTTCTCCACACCCTTGGCCGGCTAGGCGACGTTTTGGCGCGTCTAGGACCTCCCGTCACTTTTGGCGCATTTCGCCTTCCGCGCCGATTACGCGCGGAGCGAAGATGCGCTACGCTTTAGGGGATCTCCATGGAACCCCACTCGATCATCGTCATCAGCCTGCACTCGCCCAAGGAGAAGCTGTGGGGCGAACTGCTCGTTATCAACACCGCCGGTGTCACGGTGCGGGGCATCGACCTGAACTCGTTCGATCATTTCGTCAACCAGATCAACGGCGCCGAGGGCGAACGTACGGGACTTCCCACACTGTTCTTTCCCATGACCCGGGTCGAACGTATTGCCCTTGATGAACCTTCGGGCACCATCCCGTCGCTTTCCGAAGTCTTCGCCCGCAAGGTCGGCCGCCCATTGGCCGATTACCTCGCGCAGTTCGCTTAACCGGCGCTCGCTGGCCCGACGCGGGCCCGTTTCAGCTGTCCCCTGCGGCGCAACCGTTTCAAGCCGTGCCGGTTTCGGTCGTGGGACAACCGTCCGTGAGTGCGCTATTCTCTTCTAAAATGAAAGGTCGCTTCTGGACGGTCCCCAACCAGATCACTCTGCTGCGGCTCGGCATCCTGCCGTTTTTCCTGATCCTCATCGTTTATGAGCATTACCGCTACGCGTTGCTCATCCTGGTGTTTGCCGGCTTATCCGACGGATTTGACGGCTTGCTGGCCCGCAAGCTGAATCAGAAGTCGGCTATCGGCGCCTATCTCGACCCCATTGCCGACAAACTGCTGCTCTCTGCGTCTTTTGTAATTCTGGCCATGGAAAAGCAGATCGCCTGGTGGCTTACCATCATGGTCTTGAGCCGGGACATCATGATCCTGACCGTCGCCGCCGTGATTCTCCTCATCTCCGGCTACCGCCCGTTTCCTCCGAGCCAGCTCGGCAAGGCCACGACATTTTTCCAGATTGTTCTGGTTTTTGTCGTGGTGCTGGTGGCAGCCTACCCCAACGCCGAGCTCGCATTCATAAGGGGAGTCTTGATCTATCTGGTGGCCATCCTCACCACGATTTCTGGGTTCCACTACTCGTTCGCCATCGCCCGCCGCTTGAGTTCTTAGCTTGTTTTCAGGGCCGGACGGGAGCCCGGCCGCTTCACGCTAAGGGCCGAGCCGCCCGCACTCACGCCGCCATCGGCGCCGGCCCGCCGGTTGGCAGAATCAACCTTGGCTCGGTCAGCGCCTGTACCTGCTCGACCGTCGTATCGCCGGCGATCTCGCGCAGCAGCAGTCCTTCCGGAGTGACTTCGATCACCGCCAGCTCGGTCACAATGTGGTCCACCACTTCGACGCCGGTCAGCGGCAGGGTGCAGTTGTTCAGGATCTTCGGCTTGCCGTCTCTGGTCGCGTGCTCCATCGCCACGTAAACGCGCTTGGCGCCCGCCACCAGATCCATGGCGCCGCCCATGCCCTTCAGCATCTTCCCCGGCACGGCCCAGTTGGCCAGCGTACCCTTTTCATCCACTTGCAGAGCGCCCAGCACCGTCAAATCAATGTGCCCGCCGCGAATCATGGCGAACGAATCCGCGGAAGAGAAATAGCAGCACCCCGCAATTTCGCTAATGGTCTCCTTTCCGGCGTTGATCAGGTCCGGATCCACCTGCGATTTGAGCGGATAGGGCCCGACGCCCAGCATTCCGTTCTCCGATTGCAGAATCACATCCATTCCCGCAGGAACGTGGTTCGCCACCAGCGTCGGTATTCCGATGCCGAGATTCACATAGAAGCCGTCGCGGAGTTCGCGCGCGATCCGCTTCACAATCCGTTCCCGTTTTTGCTGGTCGGAGATGGCCATAGCGTAATTCCCTCGGTTGAGATGACGCGCCACACGAAAAAGAACATCAGCAAGGCGATCGGAAACGCAAACCTGGCGGGCCTTGATGGCGCAAACTACGCGACCGTTGCCAGCCGGAGCGAACCGCCCATAGCCTTAAGAACCTGCACGCCGTTCAGTTCCGGCACTTGAATCCGCGCTATGAGACCCACCGCGCAAGATTTTCCCCGGACCTCGCGGATCATCTCATGTCTCCCGGGTGGTCCGGCGTTCGATCCGCTTCTCGTACTTGGACCCCTGAAAAATCGCGTTCACATAGAGCCCCGGCGTGTGTACGTTATCCGGATCGAGCGAACCGAGATCGACAAGCTCTTCCACTTCCGCAATCACGTAATCGGCCGCGGTTGCCATCATCGGATTAAAATTCCGCGCCGTTTTCCGATAAATCAGATTGCCCCAGCGGTCGCCTTTCCAGGCCTTGATGAAGGCAAAGTCTCCGCGGATTCCGCGCTCCATTACGTACTGTCGTCCTGAAAACTCCCGTGTTTCTTTCCCCTCCGCCACCAGCGTGCCGTAGCCGGTCGGCGTGTAAAAGGCCGGAATCCCCGCGCCGCCCGCGCGGATTCGTTCCGCAAAGGTCCCCTGCGGATTCAGCTCCAGCTCCATTTCCCCGCTGGTCACCAGCTGCTCGAACAGCTTGTTCTCGCCCACATAGGTCGAAATCATCTTTTTCACCTGGCGTTTTTCCAGCAGCACGCCGATACCGAATCCGTCGACGCCGGCATTGTTCGAGACAATGGTCAGGTTCCGGGTGCCCTTCCCTTCTACCGCCGCTATCAGGTTCTCCGGAATCCCGCAGAGTCCAAACCCGCCGATCAAAATGGTCATTCCGTCTTTCAGGTTCGAAACTGCCTGGTCCGCAGAAGCGATGCGTTTGTCCATAAGCTTCAGATTCCTTTGAGCAGTCTATACAGTTCGTTGGCGGCGTCGAAGTCAGCCTCCAGATCGCGGGAGGCCAGGCGTTCGCGCAGCTCGTCAATGCGGCGCGCGAAAAGTTCCAGCGAAGCGGAGAGAATCTCCTGGTTAGTGAGAACGATGTCACGCCAGAGCGTATAGGAGCTGCCCGCCAGCCGCAGCGAGTCGCGCAGTCCCGGTCCAGCCAGCGTAATCGGCAAGCCGTTTTCGTCCAGCCGATCGTAGAGAAACGAAGCCAGTGCCACCGCGGCCAGCTGCGGCAGGTGAGAAGCGAGGCCCACCGCGTAGTCGTGTTGTTGGGCCCCGATCCACAGGGGGCGGGCGCCGATTTTCTCCAGGATTTTTAGGAAGGCCGCGATGCGCGCGTCAGACTCCGGTCCTTGTTTTTTCGGCGGCAATACGGGTTCCGGGATCCTGGGCGCCGCGGCAAAGGAGGATTCCGCCGCGGCGGCTTCGGCGGTCGCGGCGGACTGGGCGGCCGCGCCAACCAAAGTGGCATCGGAAGACGGTTCGGTAATCAACGCATAGGGGTGGTCGCGGAACAGATCGCCGTCGGCGGCGCCGAGTCCGGAGAGTTCCTTGCCGGCCATCGGGTGACCGCCGAGGAACAGCGGACCGTCGCCGCCCGGGAATATTGCTGCGGCTTCCTGGGTGATGCGCAGCTTGGTGCTGCAGGCGTCGGTAACGAGCGCGTGGCGCGGCGCAAACTTGGCAACGTCAGGAAGAATATCGAGCGTGGCGCCGATCGGAAGTGCCAGGTAGATCAAGTCGGCTTCCGCTACGGCGTCCTTCAGCAAGCCGGAAGAGGCGCGATCCGTGATGCGCCGGCCAAAGGCTTCGTTCGCGATATTCGCGCGATCCCAGCCGTGGATAAAGATATCGGTTGTGTATTTTTTTAACGCCAGAGAGAATGAGCCGCCGATGAGGCCGGTGCCGAGGATGGTGACCCGCTGAATGAGATGGGGGGACATAACTTCCCGTCAGGCCATCCTGCGTCCGATGGCGGGGGCGATGATGCGCAGTTCCGCCATGAGCTGCGTGAATGTGTTGGGCTCGAGCGATTGGGCACCGTCCGACAGTGCGTGTTCGGGATCGTTGTGCACTTCGATCAGCAAGCCGTCGGCGCCGGCTGCCACCGCGGCGCGCGCCATGGGCGGCACTTTGTCGCGGCGGCCGGTTCCGTGCGAGGGATCGGCCCACATGGGCAAATGGGAAAGCTTCTGAATGACGGGAATGGCGGCCAGATCGAAGGTGTTGCGCGTGTAGGTTTCAAACGTGCGGATGCCGCGCTCGCAAAGGATCACGTTGTAGTTGCCGCCGAACAAGATGTATTCCGCGCTGAGCAGCAGTTCTTCCATGGTAGCCGACATGCCCCGCTTGAGCAGAACCGGTTTGCGGACTTCGCCGAGCGCGCGCAGCAAATGATAGTTCTGCATATTGCGCGCGCCGACTTGATAGATGTCCACGTAGTTGCCCATCATTTCGACCTGCGACGGGTCCATCACTTCGCTGACCGTGAAAAGGCCAAACTTGTCGGCGGCCTCGCGCATGATGATCAAGCCCGGTTCGCCCATCCCCTGGAAAGCGTACGGAGAGGTGCGCGGCTTGAAGGCGCCGGCCCGCAGGATTTTGGCGCCCGCTTTCGAAACCGACTCCGCAATCGCGAACATCTGCTCGCGCGATTCGACCGAACACGGCCCGGCGGCCACCACTACATCCGGCCCGCCGATTTTTACGCCGCGGCCTAGATCGATCACCGTCCCTTCCGGCTTGAATTGCCGGCTCGCCAGTTTGAACGGCTGGGTGATGCGCATGACTTCGCGCACGCCTTCGAGCAGTTCGAAGTCGCGGTGATCGAAGTCGCGATGGACGCCGACCGCGCCCAGCACCGTGTGCGCGGAACCGGTCGAGCGGTGGACGTCGAACCCGTGCGCAATCAATTTGTCGATAACGTTCTGAATCTGGGCGTCCGTGGCGCCCTCTTGCATCACGATGACCATGTGCGGTGCGTCTTAACCTTTCGTTTTTCCGTACTCGATTTTCAGTCGTCCGCAAGAATGAAACGGACGATCAAAGTTGCAGGCCATGGGTTTCCGGTCAAAAGCAGAAACGAACCATGACCGATGTCTCATGACGAGTGATCCTTCTCGTCGCCGTCGGGGTGCATGGCGTGGCGTTCGGCGGCGCGGGCTTCGTCGATGATGCGCTCGAACAGGCGCCGGATGGCGGCATTGCTGAGCGGTCCCTCGTTGTTGTGTTCGGCATTCTGCAAGACTTCCTTTTCGCGGTCGGGCTGATAGAGCGGGAGATGCTGCTCCTGTTTCAACTTGCCGATTTCGAGCGCGCATTGCGAACGCTCATTGAGAAGCTTGACCAGTTGGCGGTCGAGTTCGTCGATGCGGCGGCGAAGGTCGGCAAGCGTGGTCATAGACGCGCTCCCCTGCGCCATCGATCTAAGAAGCGGCGAGTGACCGCTAGCCCGGAACGAACCGCGGGGTTCAGCGTTCCCGTCCGAGAGAAGCACCCACCGGGAGACGCAGCTCGCCAGGCCAGCGATAAAGCAGGAAACTCCCCTCGCAGCGAGAAGCGGGAAAAAACCAAGGATGCGACCGGCGCGCTCATTGGGCCACCTCGCCGCGGCGGGAGAGGCCGGCGCGGGCTGCTTCTTTGAGGCTGCGGATTCTGGCGGAGAGGGCTGCGGCCGCGTCGCTGATTGCCCGGGGGCGAGAGTCTTGCGCGGTGGCTTTCTCGATTTCGGAGACCAGGGCGGAGCCCACTACGGCGGCGTCGGCTAGCCCGCCCAAGACGGAGACGTGACCCGGTAGCGAGATGCCGAATCCCACGGCGACCGGAAGATGGGTGAACCGACGAGTGCGGCGGAGCAGTGCGGGGAGATCGTCGGGCAGGGCATCCTTGGCTCCGGTGACGCCGGTGCGCGAGATGAGATAGAGAAAGCCGGAAGATGCGGCGGAGATCTTTTCCAGCCTTTCGTCGTCGGAGGTCGGCGCTGCAAGAAAGATGGTGTCAAGTCCATGCCCGCGCATGATGCGGAGGTAATCGTCTGCCTCTTCCGGCGTCAGGTCGGTGACCAGCACGCCGTCGGCTCCGGCTGTCTTAGCGGCTGCCGCAAATTTCTCGAGTCCCATCTGCAAGATGGGGTTGTAGTAGCTGAATAGCACCAGCGCAACTTCGGAGGATTTGCGGATGTCGCGGACCAGATCAAGAACACCCCGTAGCGCGGTTCCCGCTTCTAGTGCACGTTCCGAGGCGCGCTGGATGGTGGGGCCGTCGGCGAGAGGGTCGCTGAAAGGGACGCCAAGTTCAATGACGTCGGCGCCGCCTTCGGCAAGGGCCAGGACAAATTGCAGCGTGGCAGAGAGAGAGGGGTCACCGGCGGTGACGTAGGCGACCAGGCCTATTTCGCCGGACGCGCGGAGTTGCGCGAAGCGGCGAGAAATACGGCTGGCGATGGCGGGCGTGGCGGTCATGGGACAGTGGAATAGATTAACACCGAGGGGCAGGGGGACGAGAGCGCGGCCGGGCGGTAGAAAAAAACCAGTCCATACTACCTACGGATTGGCTCGGCTGCTGCTAGAATCTGCGCCGCAGCTCCGAGGAACTTTTTTGTCCCCTATCGCAGAGCACGAGCAGCAGACCACCCACCCCCGGCTGGCCGCCAAGCTGGGGTTGTTTGACGCGACGATGATTGTGATGGGAGGGGTCATCGGGTCGGGCATTTTTGTGAACCCGGCCGTGGTGGCGCGGCACCTTCATTCGCCCCTTTTGATTTTGGGCGCGTGGCTGGTTGGCGGCGTATTGGCTCTGCTGGGTGCGATGATCTATGCGGAGTTGGGAGCCATTCTGCCGAAGGCCGGGGGTTCCTACGCCTACCTCCACGACGGCCTTCATCCCCTGCTCGGATTTCTCTACGGGTGGTTTTCGCTGCTGGTGATCAACGCGGGCGGAACGGCGGCGGTGGCACTGGTGTTCGCCAAGTATTTTCTGGTGTTGGTGCCGGTTCCGATTCCCGAGCGGATTCTTGCCGCAGGCGCGATCCTCCTGCTGGCTGCGGTCAACTGTCTCGGAGTGCGCTTTGGAAGCAACGTGCAGTCTGCGCTGATGATCCTGCGCGGGGCGGCGATTGCGGTGCTGATTGCGGCCGGAATCGGCTGGTACCTGTTTGCTTCGTCGGCCGGGTCGCTCACCTGGCGGCCGATTCTGAACGAACCGATCTCGGGCGACCTGGTCACGGCGCTTGCTGCGGCGATGATTCCGGTATTTTTCGCCTATGGAGGGTGGCAGACGGCCAATTTTCTGGCGGCGGAGATGCGCGAACCGCGAAGGAACCTGCCGCGAGCGCTGCTGCTCGGAACCCTGGGGGTGATCGCGCTGTATGTGGGCGTGACCTTCGCGTGCGTGGCGGTACTCGGGCCCACGGCGCTTGCCGGCACTTCCACTCCGGCATCCGACGTGATGCAGCGAGTGCTCGGAAGCAAAGGTGCGGCGTTTCTGGCGGTGGGCATCGCGATTTCGACGCTGGGGTTTTTGAGCCAGTCGGTGCTGACCTACCCGCGCGTATTTTTCGCGATGGCCTCGGACAGGGTTTTTCCTTTGGCGGTGGCCAGCGTGAACGCGCGGACGAAAGTGCCGGTGGCGGCGATACTGCTGGCGAGCTTGCTGACCGTGACGGTGATACTGGTTGGACATTACGACGCGATCCTGGTGTATGTGGAGTCGGTGGACGGGTTGTTCTTTGGCTTGAGTGCGCTGGCGCTGTTCGTTCTGCGGCGCCGGGCGCGGTTCGATGGTGTCGAAACGCCATTTCGGGCGCCCGGGCATCCGTGGACGACGATTCTGTTTGTGGCGGCGTACTGGCTGGTGGTGGGAAATTCGTTCTATCGCTATCGGCAGAATGCGCTGCTCGTCTTGGGAATCTTGCTGGCGGGCGTACCGTTGTATTTTTACTGGAGCAGGACCAACCGGAGAGCCGCCGAAACGTGGAGCGCACAGGGCTAGAAAAAAGCCGGGAAACCAACTGCGGGGACCTAGAGCCCGATCGAAGGCCACGCGGCTATTTTGCGCGGCGGGCTGGCTCCGGAGCCAAGGCGCCCGATCCCGGAAAAGGTGCAAAGGAGAAGAATGAGTTACCGGAGGACGGAAGCACGGACGGCGTATATCGAGTGGGCCAAGCTGCATGCCGGGGCGAAATACAATTTGGCGGCGAGCGGAGTGAAAGGCCTGGGGCTCGGCGAGTTGCCGGTGCGGATGGAGGAGCTGGAGCTTTCGGCGCCGGGAGGGTACGGTTATCCGCCATTGCTCGAGCGGCTGGCGGCGCGCTATGGAGTGTCGACGCGGAATGTAGTGACGGCGATCGGTACCTCGATGGCGAACTATCTGGCGATGTCGGCGGTACTCGAGCCAGGCGATGAAGTGGTGATCGAAGATCCGGCCTATGACCCGCTCGTGGAAGTTGGACACTATCTGGGCGCGGTGGTGAAGCGGATTCGGCGGCGGCCCGAGTACAAATTTCAGATCGACCTGGATGAACTGAAGAGGATGGTTACGGACAGGACACGGCTGATTGTCTTGACCAATCTCCACAATCCGAGCGGCGTGCTGCTGGAAGAGGCGGTGCTACGGGAAATTGGCGAAATGGCACGCGGCGTGGGGGCGCGCGTCATGGTGGATGAGGTGTATCTGGAGCTGCTCTATGACCGGCCGTTCCGGCCGGCGTGCCGACTGGGCGAAGCGTTTCTGGTGACCAGCAGCCTGACCAAGGCCTATGGACTTTCTGGTTTGCGATGCGGCTGGATTATCGCCGCGCCGGAGTTGGCCGAGCGCATGTGGCACCACAACGATCTGTTCGGAAATATTCCCTCGCATTTGACGGACCGGTTGAGTGTGATTGCCTTCGATGATTTGCAGGCGATTCGCGCTCGAGCGAAGGATTTGCTGGACCGCAATTGGAAGCTGCTGGATGCGTTTCTAGAGCAGCTTCCAGGGCTCGATGTAGTTCGTCCTCCAGGCGGGACCATTCTTTTCCCGCGCGCGCCGGGCGACGACGGCGATGCCTTTTGCCAACGCCTGCGCGAGAAATACGAGACCTCGGCCGTTCCGGGCAGCTTCTTCGGCATGCCGGAGCGAATCCGTATCGGAATCTGCAATGCCACGGCGGAGGTAGCGGAAGGGCTGGACCGTCTCAGCGCGGCCATGAACGATAACTAAACGTTCAGTCTCGAGCGAGCCAGGCCGCCAGATCGTCTCGACATGCAGGGGAAACACAGGGTCAGGATTTGCGTTCGAACTCACGCGAGTAAGTGGCCATGTCTTTGTCGCCGCGGCCGGAGAGGTTGAGGATGACGAGGTCGTTCGCGGCCAAACGGTTCAAAACGGAGGAACGACCCGCCAGCGGGCCCGCCGACGGAGAAATCCGTTCCATAAGGCCGGCGATGGCGTGGGCGGACTCGAGAGCGGGAATGATGCCTTCGGTGCGGGCCAGGAGGCGTGCGGCATCGAGCGCGGACCGGTCGGAAACGGCGGCGTATTCGGCGCGCCGCTGGTCGGCGAGCCAGGCGTGCTCGGGGCCGATGGCGGGGTAGTCGAGGCCGGCGGAGATGGAGTGCGTGGTGGAGATCTGGCCGTCTTCGGTTTGCAGCACGTAGGTGTAGGTGCCCTGCAGAACGCCGGGGCGCGCTCCGGTGAAGCCCTGATGAGCGGCGAGGCGGGCAGCGTGTTGGCCTAGTTCGTTGCCGCGGCCGCCGGCTTCGATGCCAACCATTTTCACCGATTCATCTTTCAGAAACTCATAAAACAGGCCGATAGCGTTGGAGCCGCCGCCGACACAGGCGAAAAGGTGCGTGGGCAGGCGACCCTCCGCGGCCAGCATTTGCGCGCGGGCTTCGCGGCCGATGGAGGAGTGAAAGTCGCGCACCATGGTTGGATACGGGTGGGCCCCGAGGACGGAGCCGAGGAGATAGTGCGTGGTGCGGACGTTGGTCACCCAATCGCGCATGGCTTCGTTGATGGCGTCCTTCAGAGTGCGGGAACCGGAGTCCACGCCGACGACTTCGGCGCCAAGCATTCGCATGCGAGAAACGTTGAGGGCCTGACGGGCCATGTCTTCGGTGCCCATGTAGACCGTGCATTCAAGGCCCAGATGCGCGGCGACTGTAGCCGTTGCGACGCCGTGCTGTCCTGCTCCCGTTTCGGCCACCACGCGCGGCTTCTTCATTCTGAGGGCCAGAAGACCCTGGCCTATGGCGTTGTTGATCTTGTGCGCGCCAGTGTGCAGGAGATCTTCACGTTTCAGGTAGATCTTGGGGCCGCCCAGGTGGCTCGTGAGCTGTTCGGCGAACTCGAGCGGCGTGGGTCGGCCGGCGAAATTTTTCAGGAGATATGCGAAACGGGCCTGAAAGACGGGATCGGCTTTGGCTTGTTCATAGGCGCGCTCGAGTTCGAGCAGCGGAACCATGAGCGTTTCCGGAACGTATCGGCCGCCATAGGGGCCGAAGCGTCCGGGCATGCAAGTGGGAGTGGTAAGTTGAGAGGCCATGGAGCCCAGGCTGCTATTGTCGCACAGGGATGACGGGCCGCTGAAGGGGCTGCTA
>Ga0306920_100002169_pt1 | contig 24716 bp, 21 predicted proteins | sample flu12Cox44000170_FD_204666 | JGI IMG/M metagenome (GOLD analysis project Ga0306920, IMG submission 204666) | Lab enrichment of tropical soil microbial communities from Luquillo Experimental Forest, Puerto Rico - flux4day.12C.oxic.44.000.170 (v2)... | ecosystem: Environmental > Terrestrial >...
GACCCGGCTCTGCGTGTCGCGCAGCAGGCGCGGCTCCATGAGTGCGGCCGCCGAGACCGACGCCGGCTTGGCTGCCGCGTTCTCGTGCGCCTCAATCAGCTGGCGCAGCCCACCACCCACATTGTCCGGAGCCGGCCCCCGTGACGCAGCGTTCATCGACGCGCCGAACCCGGACGCCACGATCGCGGAAATCAACAGTCCCCGCGACTGAATACGGAAGTAACGCATGATCGCTTTCCTCCCCAACTCCTGTGTTCGAGCACATTGTTGCGTAGCGGCGGAGTTCCGATGGAAATCGCGCTTTGGTTAGAAGCTCTTCGTCAGCGCTCTTGGTGTATTCCCTCAGGCGCTCCCGGTCACCCTTGTTGCGCGCCGCTCTCGGCGGGCGTGGGTAGCTACAGCCGGTCGGAAGGTTCTATTGCCATGACTTTTTCTTGTGTGCCACGGCAGCGGCACACATCTGGCGACAGAGCCGACGCGGCCGAATGCTGATGCGACCCTCCCCAAGACGGACCGTCCCACACACGGATCTCTTGCGCAGTGAATGGCGCTGCAGCGTTCCCGAACCCGAAGCGACGGACTCTATAGAGAGAGTCGCGTGAGTAACTTCCGCCGGGAACGCGACCCACGCGGCTCCGCTGAACCTTGACAATCCGCTCTCCCTGCAGGAGTCGCGTTCCCTAGTCCTTCGAGTTCCATCCGCCGGATGTGGTTACGCGCGAAGCGGTTTCCCTGATTGCGGTACTGCAGCAGGAGCTCGCGGCTCGCCTTGTTGCTGTCGTGCAGCTGCCAGGCACCGAGCGGCAGCGCGAGCACTCCTTCGACGAAGGTGACGAAGTTCTTCAGCGACGCTCCGTACAGGATTTTGTAGCCCTCCGTGACTCCTTCCGACAGGATCATCGCGACGATCACGATCACGATGGCCGCAAACAATGCGTTCTTCGGGAGCTTGACGCGTTGCCCCTTGCGCCTCAATTGCGCCACTTTGGCGATGAAGTAGCGGTACTGACCTTCCGTACTCCGCGTCGACCGCTCCGAGCGCCGGCCGGTCATCGAGCGACACTTCGGGGGCTACAGGCGAGAGCAACGAGCCCACGGGCTGGCTCGTGTGATCGCGGAGGTCTCACTCAGGCAATGCCTGAAGCTGATACATCGCTTGCAGTACTGGGGTGGGCTGCACGCCTATCTCTCCAAACCAGCGGTTGAACACCCCTTCGATCTGTCCGCTACGATACAGTTGCGCCAGCGCCCGGTCCGCCACCAGTCGAAAGTCGGCGTCGTTGCGTCTCACGACGAGTCCGTAGGGTTCATACGAGAACAGGTCTCGTCCCAGGCTGTATGCCCTGGGATCCGGAGCGCTCAGTATCTCTCCAATCAACACGATCTGGTCGGACGCGAAGGCGTCCACTTTTTTCGCCTGCAGCTGCTTCATTCCCTCGCTGCGATCGGGGACGGCGACCACCTTGGCATCGATGAGGTTCTTCTGCAGATACTTCTGCAACGCCGCCTGCGAGGTGGTACCTGTCACGACTGCCACCGACTTGCCCGCGAGACCGGCGAGAGAATCAACCCCCGAGTTCGCCAGGCTCAGCAAGCCGCCCCCGGTAACGAAGGTCATCAGGGTAAAGTCGACCTTCTCGGACCGCGCGAGAGTTATCGTCGTCGCGCCACACTCGATGTCCGCCCGGTTGTTGATGATCGCATCCAGTCGATCTTCCGAAGTCAGGGGAACCAGGGTCGTCTTGAGGTCCTTGAGCTTCAGTTGGTCTTTGACGGCCGTCGCAATACGCTTGCACAGCTCCACCGAATAGCCGGCGGCTTGTCCCGAAGAATCGTTGAAGGAAAGCGGTGGAGCGTCAGTGCGGTAGCCCACCCGGATCTCGCCGGACTTCTTGATCTGATCGAGCGTTCCGCCCGTCACGATAGCGGGGACGACGCACAGGGCGAGCAATGCCAGTGAGGCTTTCACAGATGGATGCGACATGGGAGCTCCCTTCGAACTGAGACCTTGGGTTTTTGATTTCATGTCAGGTACGTGATGGGCAGCAGGGCGCCGTCATCCGCAATGCCGATGACCGCCAGCGGTTGTTGTTCTTCATTGTCCGCGTAGAACCGGACCTCGCATAAGCGTCCGGCCTCATCTCGAACCGGGGTGGAAACAAAGCGGCTGGGAGAAGTCGGCGCGGCTCGAAAAATATCAACCGCCTGGGCGTACGACTCGACCTCGTCGTCTGTCAGCTGATCGGGACGTACGGCTTGCTTCATACGGGATCTCTTTCGCTCTGAAATCGTGACGGCGCTGCTGGCGAAGCGAGTCTAGCGAAGACGAACCCCCCGGGAGCAGTCGTCGGCACTTACCGTGAGCGCGGGCTTTGGCGCGAACGCGTCCGCGGTCACTTCCGACGCCGGGCGCCCGGTGAGCACCTGGCGGATTGAGCTCTCGGCGTATAATCGCTGCCTGCGCGCGCCTACGCGTCGCGACCCGGCGGTTGCCGGGAAGAGAGAGTGCTATGTACGCAGTGATCTCTCTGACGGTTTTGTCTCTCCTTCTCGCCAACACGGCGTTCGCGTCCCCGACCCCGGCTCCGGCCTCGGCTGCAGAAGCGCCGACGGGATTTGACAACGGGAGTAATGGCATCACGGATGAGGCAACACATCAGGCGGATCTTGCGACCTTCGATGAGGTAGAGCAGATCGCCAAGGGCCTCGGACCGTTATACAACGGGCAGTCCTGCCGCGAATGCCACCAGGATCCGGTTTCCGGTGGTGCCAGCCAGGTGTCCGAGCTTCGAGTCGGCCATTTGGATCGCGACGGACACTTCCAAAACCCCCGGATTCCGATCGCACGCGGCGGTGAGGTCATTACCGGTCGCTCCCTCGTCAACGAGCGTGCCATCTGCCCCAACGCGACTTTTCCCAGCACGGAGATTCAGGAGCGCATACCCGACAGCGAGACCGTCCGCGCCGTTCGCATGTCCGTGAGCCTGTTTGGCGACGGATTCGTCGAGGCGGTCGCCGATCAGACGCTCATCGACATCGCGAAGCAGCAATGCAAATCCACGCACGGGAGAATCTGCGGCCAGGTGGTCGAGGTACCCATTGTCGAGGCGCCCGGACAAATGGGCGTCGGTCGCTTTGGCTGGAAGAGCCAGCACGCAAGCCTGTTGTCCTTCATCGCCGACGCGTACCTGAATGAGATCGGCATCACCAATCCACTGCAACCGAACGAGGTCACCGGGCTGTGCAACACCGCCCCCGAGCCGAACGACACTCGCGGCCCGGACGGGCTATTCGACATCGATCACCTGACGAGGTTTGTGCGCGCGCTCAAGGCACCGCCTCGGGACCAGGCACTCGCGCTCACTCCCGTGGCGACGAAAGGCTCCGGGCTGTTCGACAAGGTTGGGTGTGCGTCATGCCATGTCCGATCGTTGCAAACGGCCCCCACCGGAACGAGGATTGATGGCGGTACCTTCATAGTTCTACCGTCTCTCGGATCGACCACCTTCCATCCTTATGGCGACTTCCTGCTGCACGATGTCGGCACGGGCGACGGAATTCTGGAGGTGAACCCGGAACATTACGGGCAGCGGGTCTCTCGACAGATGGCGGATTATCTTGCGAAACAACGTCTCGAGAGTACCCAGAACAAGATGCGAACCGCTCCATTGTGGGGTGTGCGACTGCGCCCGCGGCTCATGCATGACGGCTCATCCCTGAGCTTGCGCGATGCCATCCTGCGGCACCGGGGTGAAGCACAGGAAGAGAGCCGGAGATTCGACCGCCTCAGCACCGAGGATCAGGAAGCGCTGCTCGAATTCCTGCGCTCCTTGTGACGACTGGCGTAGCTGAACCGCCCATCGCTCGGCCGCTCGACAATCGGCGCTGAAGTCGTTGCCGCCGCTTTGAGTCCGTCCGGCGGGGCAACCACCTGGTACTCATTCTGCAGCGTGTCCCAGACATAGTAGGTTTCGTTGGCGTAGTAATACCGGGTCCCGCTCAACGAGATCGCCGTGTAGTACGGCGGAAGCACCGGCACGAACATTCCGACAGGTGCATTCACGACGACCCACGCCCCGCCCCAGCCCCGGTACCACTCACCTCTCCAGCGGTACCAGTTGCCCCCTTGAAAATAGTAGCGTTCGCCATTCCGGCCGATCAGGTCTGTCACGCCTCCAGTCGGAGGCGTGTGCACGGCATAGCCGCGGTCGTAGTAATAGCGATTATGCGAGAAGCGCGAATCGAGGTGCTGGTGTGTCGCCGTGCCGGCCTCCCCGGCACCGCCGCCGCCGGCACCGTTGTGCGACCACGCATGTTGAGTCCATGCCGAGCCGATTCCCATGAGCACCGCGGCGCCCACGGCCGCCAGCTTCTTGCACCGCTGCCTTACCCTGTCCATCGCAGTCGTGCGGCCATGTTGCCCGCTACGATGAAGAGTCTACCGCTCGACTACGGCGTTCCGATAATCGTCTTGAGTCGAGTCCGCGAAGCCCCGGGTCGCCGGCCTACACCGCGCGCCCATACTGACCTCACGCACAATCCTGAGATCGGATTCGCGCTCAGCAGGCAGATCCTGGAGCAGCAGGTACGGGGGCGCGACCTCTGGTGCGCCGGTTCAGCTCGCTCTCTTGTCCGGATCGACATAGAACTCTCCCCCCTTTTGAGACCGACGCTAGCACCGCTCTTCACGCGCACACCGTGCATCAGGTCACAGATGAGGCGATCTAGCCGCAGCTCTAGCGGTGCGGTTCACCTGCTGGCGCGCACTCCAAGTGTGCGTCAGTCGCTTCTCACGGTCGCATTCGCGGATACGCTCATCGACAGAGCTCTGTCGTACGGTCATCGAGAACTACCAGCGCGACCCGCGGCGACACCCAGGCCACACGATCGGCAGCCATGGCGAAAAGAAATCGTATGACGACGTCAAGGTCAGCACCGATCTCGCGATCGACACCGACGGCGTCTGGCGAGCGGTCTACGAGCCGCTCCACCAGGCGGTCAGCCTCGTCGTCGCGAGTATCGCAGCGCAGTTTCCGTCACTGCAGGTCTGGCCCCTGCGCTGCACCGGCTACAAGATCCAGCACTACAGGCAGAACGAAGGCCACTTCAAATGGCACTTCGATGCGCTCGGGCCCGGCGCCTGGGATCGACAGCTGGCGATGGTCATCTTCCTGAATTCCGTCGCAGCCGGCGGCGAGACCTGCTTTCACCGCCAGAGTCTGAAGATAAGGCCCGTGGCAGGTGATGCCCTGCCGATCGGCAATCGTAGCCGCCGGCAACCGGATTCGACCCGGCCGAGGCGGGAAGCTTCCTCAGTGGAATATCGCCAGCGCCCTCACTTCGATGCTCTCGCGGGGCAATACCCGCAGATGGCGCCGGTCCGTGAACGCGCTATGCGGCGCGACGCGTCCGGGTCCGGGTGGCGCGGAATCGAAGTTCTTCAGGAGCCAGGCCTCATCGACGGTCATATCGGAGGCGAAGTACCAGCGCTGCTGCGGCTCGTGCGTGAGGTAGTAGATCTCGCCGGCCCGGTCCGGATAGCGCAGCTCGACATTGCGCAGGCTGTCCGCTCTCACGCTCGATCCGTCGCAGAGGGCGAGCGGGGCATCGCGCAGCGGCCCGCGGATCGGGCGCCAGAGATTCACTTGCAGGTAGCGTGACACTCCCTCCTCGGCCTGAGGCCCCAGCTCGTATCGCAGACGTCGCAGCGCCGAGCGCGGCGTGTAGTCGGTATGCGCATGATGCACCGGCCGCCCGAGGTCAGGTCGTGCGGCCTGTATCTGCAGCGCGCTGCCACGGCGGACGTTGTGATCGAACACTACGACGCGATCGGCACCGAGCGCGGCTTTGATGATGTCGGCGCTCTCGGGGTAGTAGCGGCGGCGCACGTGACTGTCGTCGTAGAAGCGGCGTACCCGCGTTGGCCACCATCCGAGCGCCGCACCGTGCTCGTCGATTCTCAAGGCTTCGGCGTCGCGTACGTCCTGGATCTGCACGCTGTGACTCTCGAAGCGCACCGTCTCGGCTTCGCCACCCGCCGGTGCCTCATGTGCGTAGATGAAGGGGTGCTCCACTCCCGGAACGAGAAAGTCGATCTCGGCCCGCACCGCCAGCGGTTCCGCCTTCACAGCGAGTGCGCTCGTCATGTCGTTTCTCCGCAGTTCCCTGTTCGCGCACAGTCTCGGTTCGCGTGCCGCGCCCGGCAAACGCGATATCTGAGCGAGCCTTAAGAAAAACTAAACCGTCACGCCTCACCGGGCGCGGTCGTGCAAGCGAGTAAAATGGCGCCCGAAGCACCGTCCACCGGGAGGAAGCCGGTATGCGCGTGATCACCGGATGTCTGGCTCTGATCGTCGCCAGCGTTGCCCTGGCGGCGCTGCCGAATGAACCGCCGCCGATCTATTTGCGCGGCTATTACCGGCTCTACGACCGTAATTCAGTCTGGAAGTACAGCGATCGCCAACCCTGGTACATCGTGAGAGGTGCGCCGTGGGCAGATCCGCGGCTGGTCAAGTGGGGCTATGTACCCGTTCTGCACGACGGGCAGCGCTACTACTGCCTGGTCGATCACGATGCGCCAACCGGGTCGCGGATCCCGGAGTGGCTGTTCACATGCGGTGATCCTGCGACTGCCGAACTGCTGTACAACACAAACCGCGCACCCATCGGTCTGTTGTACGGCGGCCAGCGCTGAACCCTCGTACGGCCCGGCCGGACTGGGATTTCCCGGCGTCGTGATCGGCTTCGCGGCGAAGCGGCAGCAATTGCGCTACTAGGTGTTCATGGGAGTCGCCGTCGCCGAATTCACAGCCCCTTGGAGCCGCTCGCTGCGCCTCCTCACGACCTTTTCGGTTCTACTGTTGCTGACGTTGGCGCTCGCGGGCTCGCTGCTGGGACCCCGGCAGTTGTTGGTCTGGCGGCTGGCAATGGTCGGTGCGCCGCTCGTCCTGTTGGTCGGCTCATTGGTGTTCATGGTGCGCGGCTATGTGCTGACGGAAACGCGGATCGAAGTCAGGCGGCTCGGATGGAGCACCCGCCTGCCATTCGCCGGCCTCATCGCCGTGACCGGAGAGCCGCAAGGGCTGCGAGGCTCTCTTCGTCTCTTCGGCAACGGTGGACTGTTCGCCATCAGCGGATGGTTCTGGAACCGAAGGATCGGGCGCTTCCACGCCTACGCGACGGATCCGGAGCGGGCGGTGTTGCTGCGCTACCGCGATGGCAACCAGGTGGTAGTGACGCCGCACGACGTGCAGCACTTCATCGTGCGGGTGAGGCGCCTGGCGGGACTCACTTAGCGCCGCATCCGCGCAAGTTCGCTACAGGAACCGTTGCAGCCAGTCGACCCAGCGCTGGTACACGTCCATTTGCCGAATGGGGTCGTTCGGGAAGTGCCCGCCCGAGGGGATCGCATAGAACTCGGTCGTGACGTGGTTGTCCACCAGCGCGCGATACAGTCCGAAGGACTGCGTGATCGGGACGCGAAAGTCACCGGTGTTGCACATGATGAGAGTCGGCGCCGTGATCTTCGTCATCGCGCTCGAGGGCGACTGGCGGCGATTGAGGGCCATGCCGTCGCCGAGGTAGGGCGAAGCGCCCGTGGCTTCGGATTGCGTGACGTTGCCATCGGAGAGATCGTACATCTGCACCCAGTCGGTGACGGCGGCGCCGGCGACCGCCGCCTTCCACACCGGATAGTGGCCGGCGAGCCAGGTGGTCATGAACCCGCCGTACGACCATCCGGTGACCGCCATGCGGGCCGGATCGATCAGTCCGCGGCTCTTCAAGTACTCCACCCCCGACATCACGTCCTCCCCCGGTCCCTGGCCGGCATCCTTGTAGATCGCCGCGAAGAACGCGTTGCCGGCGCTGTCGCTGCCACGGTAGTTGGGCTCGAAGACCAGCCATCCGTGCGCGGCCATGACCTGCGGCAGGAGATTGAATCGCTGGCGCGAGGAGGAATTGGGTCCCCCATGGATGAGGAGCACGAGCGGGTAGCGCCGGCCCGGTTGGTAGCCGGCGGGATAGGTGAGGACGCCATCGAGCGTTCGATGACCGGGTCCCTGCCAGCTCACGGTCTCGCTGTTCGAGAGCGACAGATCCGCCAGAGGCGCGTTCTCGTGCGTGAGCGGCGCGGCCGTGCGACTGCGCGGAGCGATCAGGTAGAGCTCGTAGGGATCGGTCTTCGTTTGACCCACGAATACGATCTCCCCATTGCTGCCGACGCTGGCATCCAGCCAGTAGCCGTTGCTCGGCATGACGCCTTCCACGGGTATGCGCTCGGAGGAGCCATCGAGCGTGAGGCGCCACAGTCCCACGGTCGTTCCAGTGTTACCGCCGACGATCAGTGACCGGCCATCGGCTGCCCAGTAGCTGCCGTACACGTTCACGTCCAGATGTGCACTCAGGTCGCGCCCGGCGCCCCCGGAAAACGGCGCGAGCCAGACGTCCTGGAATTCCCAGGCGTGCGCGTCACGGTTGCGCCAGTACGCGACGTTCGCCCCGTCCGGGGAAACCTTGGGGTAACCCTCGAGGCGCGTGTCACCGGTCACCGAGCGAATCGCCCCGCTCGCGACGTCCAGCACTTGTACGCGCGCGAGCAGCTGATCGCCCGTCGACGGCGTCTCCTGGCGAACGATCACGATGCTCTTGCCGTCCTTCGACCAGCCGATGGGCGAGACGGGTGGCCCCGGCGGCAGGCTGGATGGCAACGACCACGTGCCGCTGGTCAGACGCTTCGCCTCTCCGCCTGTCGCTGGCACGAGCCACAGATGCGTCGGCCGTACCGTCTCGGAGATCGTGAAATCGTCGTTACCGACGCGGAAGGTAGTCCGAAACTTGTCTTCGCCCTTGAGCTCGGGTTTGGGATCGGCTACTGCGTACGCGATGCTCACACCATCGGGGCTCCACGCGAATTGCGAGACCCCGTCTTTGCCCTTGGTGACCTGCAGCGCATCACCGCCGTTCATCGGCAGCACGAAGAGCTGTCCATTCTTGTCCGCATCCTGCGCGATGAATCCGATGCGGTCACCCGAGGGCGACCAACGCGGGTAGCTCGCGTGGTGGCGCTCGCGGGTGAGCGGCCGGATGTGCCCGCTCGACACCTCGACCAGCATGATCTCCGAGCGAAACTCATCGCTGTCGAGATCGGCGCGTGTCTCGATCACCGCCAGCGTCTTGCCATCGGGGGAAAGCTGCGGATCGGAGAGGCGCACCTGGCGCGCAAAGTCACGCACACTCGGAGTTTGCGCCGCCTGGGTCAGCGTCGTGCCAAGCCACAGGGCAACGGCCGCCGCCGCCGCGGCGCTTCTGGTCAGTTTCATGGGAGCCCCTCAATGTTCGAGTTATCCGTACACTATAGTGCCAACGCAGTCGGACTGGCATAGTCTTCCGCGATGCGCTACAGGTTTCAGGCAGCTCTACTGCTATTGCTCGGCTCACTGGCCGGAGCTCCGGCTGCCGTGGCCGTGGAGGCACAGCCGGCCGCTGCTCAGCCGCCGAGCGGCGTTTCTCCGCTGACCGCCGAGCAACTCATTCAGATTCTCGATGAGACGGTGGACTGGTATCGAACGCTCGGCATCCAGCAGCAGAGCGCCACGCACCCGAGTGATCTGCTCCTGCTCTATGCCAATCGTCAGACCGCGGACGACGTGGTGCGTCTCGCCTTTCAGATCGCGCGCGCAAACGCCGAGCTCCTGAGCAGCGAGGTGAACTCGGTGCAGCCCTCGGGCGCCGCTGCCAGGCATTCTCCTCAGGAACTCGAGCAACTACAGCAGAGCACGGCGCAGCGCAGCGATAGCATCGAGAAGGAAATGGACTCCGTGCGGCGCTCGCTCGCCACGGCGCCGGCGCGGGAGAAGTCCGATCTCAACGCGAAGCTCCTCGAGCTGCAGGGCGAGCTCGCCATGGTCAAGGCGCGGAAGAACCTGTTCGATACCATGTCGCAGTTCGTCTATGAGAACGATGCGCAGCGGGCCAGTGTCAACGCGCTGAAGTCCCGGATCGACGCGATCGCGGCCACCATACCGGCAGCGAGCTCCACGACCGCGACGACGCCCGGCGGCACCCCGACGCCGGCCGTCTCATCGAGCGCCACCGCAGCGGCCGCCGCGACGGCAGCGGGCAGTGCTGCGCCGCGTACGCTCGGAATCTGGGACCTCTTCAGTGCGGCGCTCGAGCTGTCACAGAAACTGACCAACATCGAGGCCGTCGATCAACGCACCCGGGCGCTGCAGGAGACATTCCGCAGTATCCGCACGGCGCCGGCCCAGCAGCTGCACACGCTCTCGGCGCAAAGCGACCAGCTCGCCGCCGCCGCCGCCGACAACGCCAACAGCGCGACACTGAAAAGCCTGCGCGATCAATTCGACACGCTGGCCTGGCTATTCGCGCAGACTTCGGCGATCGCCATACCCCTGAGCAAGGAATCCGTACTGCTCTCGCAGTACCGCGACAACCTCGACAAATGGCGCACGTCGGTGACGCGGCAATACCACGAGGTGCTCGGCGTGCTGCGAACGCGTCTCGCCATCGTGCTCGGCGCGCTGGCTGCCGTGATCGCCGGCTCCGAGCTCTGGCGTCGCCTCGTGCTCAAGTACGTGCACGAGCCACGTCACCGGAATCAGCTGCTGCTGACGCGCAGGATCGTCACCTGGGTGCTGATCCTGTTGATTCTGAGCCTGACGTTCATTACGCGCCTGAGCGCGTTCGCGACTTTCGCCGGCCTGCTCACCGCGGGTCTCGCCGTCGCCATGCAGAGCGTGCTCGTCTCGGTCGTTGGCTATTTCATACTCATCGGCAAATACGGACTGCGGGTGGGCGATCGCGTCCAGGTCGGGAACGTCACCGGCGAGGTCATCGATCTCGGTTTGATCCGCATGCACCTGCTCGAGCTGACTCCGCAGCAACCCTGTGGACCGACCGGTCGCGTCGTCGCCATCGCGAATTCGATCGTATTCCAGTCATCCGGCGGCCTGTTCCGGCAGATACCGGGCGTGGACTTCGCCTGGCATGAGCTCACCCTCAGCTTGCCGGCCGGGTGCGATTACATCGCATTCAAGAACCGCCTGCTCTCGAGTGTCACTGACATCGTCGCCGAGTACCGCGGTGAGATCGTGCGCCAGGCCCAGACGATCCGGGACACCACAGCGCTCCCCGCCTCGACCGATGTGACACCACAGGTGCAGCTGCAATTCTCGGCCGCGGGTGTCGAGGCGAAAGTGCGTTACCCGGTGCCGCTCAACCGTACCGCGGAGGTCGATGAGCGTGTCTCGCAGGAGTTGCATCAGCTCACGCAGCGCCCGGCCACGGCGAAGACCGCCTGATCAGCTGCGCACGGGAGTTGCCGCCGCGTCGCCCACCACGGTCGTCCAGAGGCGCACTGACCACTGCGTGACGAGTCCCGCCTTGACGTACGGATCCGCCGCCGCGAAGGCGCGCGCCGCGGCGTCACTCTCGCCTTCAAACAACAACACTGCGGCGTCTGCCGGCTCTGCCAGTGCACCAGCGAGGATGAGCTCCCCGCGATCGTGCGCCTCCCACGCGAGCCGAAGATGCTCCGCTCTATGGAGCGGCCGGCGCTGCAGGTAGTCTGGAACGAACTGATAGGAGCGAAGGAAATGCACCGCGGCAGCATCGATGAACCGCGGCTTTCGAGTCAACCACGCCTTGGCCGAAGCTCAAGCGCGACATGTACCTCTGTTGACAATGTCAGTCACGCGGCGCGAGATTCTTGGCCTCCTCCCCCAGGAGAACAAGGATCATCAACCACGAGGGGTACGGACAATGAATACCAACCCTGGCTCCAGACATGTGCGCCGCTCGCTGATTGCGGCCTCGGCGGCGGTCATCGGTCTCACCGCTGTCGGTTACTCCTCAGCCGGTGATGACGAGCACCATCACCACATGACGCTGCACAGCGCGACCTTCAGTGACGGCGGCACGCTGCCGCTCAGCACGATCAACACCATCCCGGGAACGAACGGGCAGAACACCTGCACGGCGAGCGGTGGAGCGGGTGGCGATGAGTCGCCACAACTCACCTGGCGCCACGCACCGCACGAGACGCGCAGCTTCGTCGTCGTCGCCTACGATGTGACAGCGCAGTTCACACACTGGATGATGTACAACATCCCGGCCGACACCACCAGTCTGCCGCAGAACGCGGGAACTCCGGGCAGCGTCTACGGGGTACAGAACGGCAACGATTTTGGGCAGCCGAACTACAGCGGTCCGTGTCCACCCAAGACTTTTGCGCCGTTGTCCCATGAATACCAGTTCACGGTGTATGCGCTCGACCGGTTCCTGCCCACCGTGCCGACCTTCGGCGATTTCACTCCGGCAGGTCCCGAGGGGCTGTATCACGAACTGATCGAAGCGAGCCGCGAGGGACACGTGCTGGCAAGTGCTTCCATCGCCGGACACTACGCTGCGGTTGCCGGCGACTGACTTCGGCGGCTGCGGCGACTGCGCTCGCCGGCCGACTACGGCTCTTGTGGCTGCGGCTGCGGCGCTTTGGCGGAATGATGCCGCTCGCGGGTACGGTAAGGGGTGGCGTCGCTGTGCGTCGAGGCGCGGGTTCCACTGCGAACGCGTGATTGCTGCGTATCACTCTGCGCCAGAGTCATCCGCCACGGCAGGGTGGCCTCGCCCGGTACCCAGCCGACGATGTGCCCGATCGTAAGGTAGATCACGCGACCGCTGTGGAAGTCGACCTCTTCGTCATCGCGATCGTCCTGCATGGGATCGTAGCGACGGATGTAGCCGTCGCAGAGGCTCAGCATGTAGCCCACCGTGTGCAGGCCCTGGTTTGCGAACGCGTCTGACGCGGAGAAGAACGTCGAAAACGGCTTGTTATGGATCGAGCAGATATGGGTATGGAAATCCGCGACCACATCCGGGCCATAGAACTCCCCGAGATCGACGCCGAACGGCCGTCGCGAGGTGATGAGACCCGAGGCTTCGAAACCGCCGTTCACGCGGCGCACGACGCCGCCGCACTCGTATCGGGGATTACAGATGGCGGCCGCATGCGTCAGGCCGCTGATCGCTGCCTCGTCGATCGTCGCGAACACCGTCAAAGCTGCTGCAAGACTCACCATGTGACCGCTCCACACCTTTCTGGGCGATCCGGATTCCCAGAGTTCCCGTTGTCGCTGCCCCCGTCGGTGCGGTAGGTCACGTCCTGGTCTGAGGGGCTGCCAGGCATGCAGAGCTGAGCCGCCGTTCTCACCTTCAAACTGTGATGGCGATCTAGTCCCACCGTAGCAATGAGACAGTCGTCAAGTCCCAGAGGTTTCCTGCGCAAGACACTTCGAAAGGGAGGCAGCCAGAAGTCGGCGTCGTCCGACCGCCGCCGTGGTTCATTTCCCTTTGACCACCACTTCTTCTTTGAGCCCGCACTTGGGGCAGGTGTACGTTTGCACCATCGCTCCGAGCGTGCCGTGCGGTCGGCTGGTGGTCATGCGCCAACCGAACTCGAAGCATCGCGGACAGCGGTCCCCCTTCGGATTGGCGTTCACCTGCATCTGGCCCTTCAGCGCGGCGTTCTCGTTCAGGAGCTCATCGAGCTTCAGTTGCACTTCGGCCAGCTCCAGCAGGAGGTCGGCGACGATTCCCCGGAATTCGCCATCCCGGCCCCGGTCGCTGATGACTCGCAGGCGGGTGGCAAGCGTTACGGCGCGGGAAATCGCCGGAAGCAGATCGCTGCTCATGAACGCACACTATAAGAGGTGGCGCCCTCGAGCCTGCGGCTTATGTCACACTGCGCGGCACCTCGCGCGGCCGTACAGAATTCTGTGACGCGCTCGGCATTTGGCCGCCGCTCGGTCGGCTCCGCGAAGGTGACGCGGCTTTCAGGCGCACCGGGCCGTAACGCCTGACGCCAATCGGAATCCCGTGCCGTTGCGCCGGGCGCGGCTCGGTGCTTTGGGTCGCAGCGCCTTCGGCCAGTCCCCGATCGCGCCCGGCAGGGACGCGTCGATCCCTCCCAGCGCGTAGGTCCGGCAGCACAGCTCGCGCGCGAGCGCCGCACGGTCGAGGTGGTGCGCGAGCATTTCGTAGGGGATCACGCTGCCGACCACCATCCGTATCGGATTGCGGATATGACGCATGTTCTCGCCGATCAGCAGGCCCCAGCGCACCGTCAGGCTGATGTGGCTCACCATCTGGAACAGCCGGCCATTCTGCCCCGCGAACCACACCGGTAAGACGGGAGCCTGCGTCCGAGTCACGAGCTGCGCCACGAACGGATGCCAGGTGACATCCATGGCCGGCGTCTTGCCCCAGCGGTCGACCGACGTCGAGATGCCTCCCGCCGGCAGGATGATGACCACCCCGCCCTGCTCTATGGTGCGCCGTGCCTCGGCCCGTGCGGCGACGTTCATCTTCTGCGCCTGCCGCGTTCCTGAAAAATCCAGCGCTATGGCGTGGGGGCCCATCTCCGGGAGATAACGGCCGCCGTTCAGCATGATCTTGAAATCCCCGCGCACCTGGCCGATGAGCCAGCACAGCAGCAGCCCATCGACGATGCCGAATGGATGATTCCCGATCACCACCAAAGGTCCGCGCCGCGGAATCCTTTCAAAAGCCCGCGGATCGAGATCGGCTCTGATCCCGGCGAGCCGCACGGCGTCCTTCCAGAACGTTGCCTCGCAGTGCGTCTCGGCGCGGTAGTCGTCGTACTTTTGCTGCAGGCGTTGCTGACCTGAGGTGACTTCGATCAGGCGTATGAGTGCGCGCTGCAACCAGTTCACACTCGTGTCGGCCATGGAATACGGTTTGCTCTCGGGCATCCTGTCTCGACTCCGGCTGCCAGCCCAGCGTGATTAGGCCCAACAATTGCGACGAATTCATGACGAGCCGCCGCTCGCACCGGGGTAGCGCACCCCGGCGGAGTCCGGGGTATGCTGCCGGCAAGGCGCGAGGAGAACGCCATGCCGCGCGGGCTGCGATTGATCGGGCTGTTGGCGCTGTTGCTGGTGGCGGGCCAGGGCAATGCCGCCGATGAGGCCTACGCTGCCGGGATTCACGAGTGGCAGCACGAGCACGAGACGGACGTGCGCACGGGCGGTTGGCTGCTGCTCGTCGGCCGCTACGAGGTGGCGCCCGGTGCCTCATCGCTCGGCAGCGACCCCGGCTCGACGATGGTGCTCCCGGAAGGCGCTCCGCCGCGACTCGGCGTGCTGACCCGCGCGGGGAGCGTGTTTCGGTTCGAGCCGGCGCCCGGCGTCGCCGTGACGATCGATGGTGCGCCGGCTGCCGGAGTCGCGGAGCTCAGCACTGCACACGGCAAGGGACGGGTCGCGGCAGGCACCTTTTCCTTTGCAGTGCGCCCGATCGGAGATGACTACTACGTCATGGCGCTGAACAGCGAGAATCCGGCGGCGCGCAATTTCAAAGGCACCGAATGGTTCCCGGTCGATGCCGCCTATCGCGTACGGGCCGAATTCGTAGCCTACGCGGAGCCGCAGAGTGTGCCGGTGCCGATGACGCACATCGAGTCGAAGACCACGATGAGCTCGACCGGTGACGTGGTTTTCCGTCTGAACGGCGCTCAGCTGCGTCTGAAGTCTTTTGTGGACGAGGGCCAGCTCTTCATCATGTTCCGCGACCGCAGCAACGGCCGCGAGACCTACGGTGGCGGAAGGTTTCTCTACGCGCCATTGCCTCAGGACGGCGCCACCACACTCGACTTCAACAAGGCCTTCAACCCCTTCTGCACCGTCAACGACTTGGTGGTCTGCGCGGTTGTCCCGCCGGAGAATCGCCTCGGCGTGAGCGTTGCGGCGGGTCAGAAGTACCACGGTGATCCCCACTGACCTCCCTCGCAGCTTACGCAGCGGGCGTGACGCCCGGTCCCTGCCCGGGTGCTCCTTCGGCGCTTTGAACCCCACGCCTCGCGGCAAAGTCGTTAATGTATCGGGTGGAGAACCGAAAGAAGGAGCTTGAAAATGACTCTAAATATCGGCGATACCGCCCCGGATTTTCAGGCAGAAACGACCGAGGGCCGCATCCGTTTCCACGACTGGATCGGGGATTCCTGGGCCGTACTCTTCTCGCACCCGAAGGACTTCACTCCCGTCTGCACCACCGAGCTGGGCTATATGGCGAAGATCAAGCCCGAGTTTGATCGGCGCAACGTCAAGATCATCGGACTGAGCGTCGACCCGGTCGAGAGCCACTCCCGGTGGGCGAACGACATCAAGGAGACCCAGGGTGTGGCGCCGAACTACCCGCTCATCGGCGACCCGGATCTGTCGATCTCGAAGCTCTACGGCATGTTGCCGGCCAGCGCGTCCGGGGATCCCGCGAAGCGCACGCCGGCCGACAATCAGACCGTCCGTAATGTCTTCACCATCGGCCCCGACAAGAAGATCAAACTGATCCTCGTCTATCCGATGACGACCGGCCGCAACTTCGATGAGGTGCTGCGCGTCATCGACTCGCTGCAACTCACGGCGAAGCACAAGGTCGCAACTCCAGTGAACTGGAAGCAGGGCGAGGACGTCATCATCGCGGGCTCCGTCTCGGACGAAGAGGCGAAGAAAACCTACCCGGAGGGCTGGAAGGCGCCGCGGCCCTATATCCGCATCGTACGGCAGCCGCGCTCGTAGCGCGCCGCCGCGAGGCGGGCTGAGCCGTGATCTTCAGACAGCTGTTTGACGGTGTGTCGAGCACCTACAGCTATCTGCTCGCCAGCCGGCGCGGCGGCGAGGCACTGATCATCGACCCGGTGCTCGAGAAGGTCGACCGGTATATCCAGCTGCTGCGGGAGCTGGATCTGCGGCTGGTGAAGGCGATCGACACGCACCTGCATGCCGATCACATCACCGGCCTCGGGGCGCTGCGCGATCGCACCCATTGCATCACCGTGATGGGTGAGAAGAGCCGGGTCGATGTAGTGTCCATGCGGGTTGCCGACGGCGACCGGCTGCTGATCGAAGGGGTGGAGCTCGAGGTGCTCTACACGCCCGGCCACACCGACGATTCCTGTTGCTTCCGCATGGAGGATCGGGTGTTCACCGGCGATACGCTCCTGATCCGTGGTACCGGTCGCACCGATTTCCAGAACGGCGATGCGCGCGCCCAGTACCAATCGATCTTCGGGCGCCTGCTGCGGCTCCCCGACGAGACGCTGGTCTATCCCGCCCATGATTACAAGGGCGACACCGTCAGCACGATCGGCGAGGAGCGTCGCTGCAACCCGCGCCTGCAGGTGAAATCGGTCGACGAGTACGTCGAGCTGATGCACAACCTGAAGCTGCCCAACCCGAAGATGATGGACGTCGCCGTGCCCGCCAACATGAAGGTCGGCCTGCACCAGGACGAGGTCGTGCGGCGCGACTGCGCGTTAAGCGCGGAGCAGGCGATGAGCGCCTGGGGGCAACCCGATGTGGTGGTGATCGACCTGCGCGAGCGCAGCGAGCGCGAGCGCCATGGCGTCATTCCGGGCTCGCTCCACGTGCCTTATCCAGCTCTGCAGGAGGACACCGCACCCGGGGGCATGTTGCATGCGCTCGCGACAGCCACCGGCAAGCGGCTGCTCTTCTACTGCGCCTTCGGTGAGCGCTCCGCCATGGCCGTGCAGACCGCGCAGGACGGCGGCCTCACCGGTTCGTGTCACCTGCAGGGAGGTCTCGCCGCCTGGAAGGCAGCGGGCGGTCCCATCGAGAAACCCTAGCCCTGCGCCCGGGCCGCTCCGGACCGGGGCGCCTCGAGTACCACCACGCTGCGGGAAGTGACGCGATACTTCGACACGGTCAACGGCGCCTGACGCGCGGGTTCCACGACGTCGTCCGGTGGCGCCTGCGCCGTGTTCACTGCCACGCGCCATGCTCGCCCGGGAAGCGCCGGCAATTCGAAATCGATGACCTCATCCGACATGTTGAGAATCGCGTGCAGGTCCGCTTCGTCCGTCGCGATGCCGGCAATCGTGAACGCCAGCACCCGCGCAGTGGCGTCTCCCCAGGCCGGTTGCTGCAGCCGCGTGCCGTGCCAGGCGATGTCGGCAATGCCCCGCGCGGGTATCACCCTGCCCTGGTAGAAGTGGTTGGCGGTGAGACTCGCGTGCCGCCGGCGCAGCGCGATCATCTCCCGGGTGAAGTTCAGCATCTCGCGCTGTGATTCGAGGCGGCTCCAGTCGAACCACGAGAGCTCGTTGTCCTGGCAGTAGGCATTGTTGTTACCGCCTTGCGTACGCAGCACCTCGTCCCCGGCACACAGCATCGGCACCCCGCGCGAGAGCAGCAGCACCGCGAGCAGGTTCTTCGCCTGGCGGCGGCGCAGCGCCATCACCGCAGCGTCGGTCGTGGGACCCTCCACACCGCAGTTCCAGCTCAGATTGTCATCGCTCCCGTCGCGGTTGTCTTCGCCATTCGCCTCGTTGTGCTTGGTGTCATAGCTCACCAGGTCGTGGAGCGTGAAGCCGTCGTGGCAGGTGACGAAGTTGATGCTGTTGCAGGGCAGGCGGTGATCGTGGGCGTACAGGTCGCTGCTGCCCGCGATCCGGCTCGCGACCATGCCGACGAGGCCGGCGTCGCCGCGGACAAAACGGCGCACGGCATCGCGGTAAGCTCCATTCCACTCCGCCCAGCCCGAGCCGGGGAAGGCGCCCACCTGATAAAGGCCGGCTGCGTCCCACGCTTCGGCGATGAGCGGGATGCCGATCAGCTTGCGCGACAGCTCGATGTCCCAGGGGAGCGGCGGATTCGTGAGCACCACTCCTCCCTCTCCGCGAGTGAAGACACTCGCCAGGTCGAAGCGAAACCCGTCGACGTGCATCTCCTCCACCCAGTACTCGAGACAATAGATGATGAAGGCGGTCACCAGCGGATGATTGCAGTTGATCGTGTTGCCGGTGCCGGTGAAGTCGAGATAGCGGCGGCGATCGCGTGGATCGAGGTGATAGACCACTTCGTTGGCGCTACCCTTGAAATTGATCCAGGGGCCGTCGGCGCCGCCTTCTGCGGTGTGATTGAATACCACATCGAGGATGACGCCGATGCCGGCGGCATGCAGCGCCTGCACCAGGTGTTTGAACTCCGCCGCCTGCCGCCCCGGCTGCCGCGCGCCGCAGTAGCGGGGATGCGGACACCAGAAGCTGTGGGTGTTGTAGCCCCAGAAGTTCCTGAGCCCGCGCGCCGCGGCAGCGCGCGGCACACTTTGGTCATCGAACGCCATCACCGGCATCAGCTCGACGTGCGTGATGCCGAGCTGCCGAAGATAGGGGATCTTCTCCACCAGGGCGCTGAAGGTCCCCGGCCGGGCCACACGCGACGAGGGATGCTGCGTAAAGCCGCCGACATGCAGTTCGTAGATCACGGCACCTTCGAGTCCGCGCGCGATCGGCTGCTCACCGCTCCAATCGAAAGACCGCTCACCGACCACCGACCGTAGTCCGCACGCGCCGGCATCGGCCGGATCGGCGGCGCGCTTGCGATCCCACACGGCGTCGCTCACCTCATACGCCCACGGATCGGACAGCTCCTTGCGCGGGTTGAAGCGGCGGCCGCTCACCGCCGTGTCCGTCGGCCCGTCCATCCGCCAGCCGTAGTGCGCGCCCGCTGCGAGCCCCTCGACAAACACGTGCCACATCAGATTGGTGCGGTTTCTGTCGGGATCGAGCGCGACGACCTGAAACGGTTGCGCGCTATCGGCGGCCTCGTACAGCAGCAGCTCGACCCAGGTGGCGTCGGGACTGAAGACGCAGAAGTTGACGCCGTTCGCGACGAGCGTCGCACCGGGCGGATAGCGTCTGCCCGTGCGGACCGGCAATGAAGTCGCCACTCAGCTCAAGCTCGGGTCAAGCGTGATCCTGACCGGCCGTGTACCCCAGATGCCGTCGCTGTATTCGTGCACCGCCCGGTCGGAGGAGAACTTGCCACTGCGCGCCGCGTTGAGGATCGACATGCGCGTCCAATGCTCGGTGTCCTGCCAGGCGGCGTCGATACGCTCCTGGCAGGCGACGTAATCGGGATAATCCGCCAGCACCAGGTAAGGGTCCGAGTTCCGCAGGTTGTCCAGGAGCGGCTGGAAGAGCGTGCGATCGCCCCGCGAGAAGGTGCCCGCGGCGATGAGCTCGAGCGCTTCCTCCAGCTCACGATTGCGCTCGATCTCGCGTGCCGGCCGGTAGCCCTCGCGCCGCAGCTGCTGTGCCTGCTCGACCGTCAGGCCGAACAGGAAGAAGTTATCCGCACCGGCCTCTTCGCGGATCTCGACATTGGCACCGTCGAGCGTGCCGATCGTCAGCGCGCCGTTCATCATGAACTTCATGTTTCCCGTGCCCGAGGCCTCCGTGCCGGCGGTGGAGATCTGCTCGGACAGGTCGGCTGCCGGATAGATGATCTGCGAGTTCTTCACGTTGAAATTCGGCAGGAACACGACCTTCAGCCGGCCCGCGACCGCCGGGTCGTGGTTCACCACCTCTGCGATGCCGTTGATGAGACGGATGATGAGCTTCGCCACGACGTAGTCGGGCGCCGCCTTGCCGCCGAACAGGCAACAGCGTGGCGGAGCATCGAGATGCGGGTCGTTGCGCAGCCGGTTATAGAGGGTGATGATGCGCAGCGCGTTCAGATGCTGGCGCTTGTACTCATGGATGCGTTTTACCTGGATGTCGAACAGCGCCGCCGGGTCGACCACGACGCCGAGATGCTCGCGGATGTGGCGGGCCAGCATTTCCTTGTTGGCGCGCTTCACACGACGCCATCTGTCGTGGAATGAGCGATCGTCGGCGCGCGCCTCGAGTGCCTTGAGACGCGCGAGATCCGTGACCCAACCCTCGCCCACGGTCTCATCCAGCAGCTGCGCGAGTGGCGGGTTGCTGAGCTCCATGAAGCGCCGCGGCGTCACGCCATTGGTGACGTTGTGGAAGCGCTCCGGCCACAAGTCGGCAAAGTCGCGCAGCACGGTCTGCCGCAGCAGCCGCGAGTGCAGCTCCGCGACGCCGTTCACCGCATGGCTGCCGACGGTCGCGAGGTACGCCATGCGCACGCGCTTCTCGCCCGTCTCATCGATGAGTGACATCCGGGCCACGCGCGCCTCATCGCCCGGATAGCGCCCACGCACATCCTCGAGGAAGCGGCGATTGATCTCGTAGATGATCTCGAGCGGGCGCGGCAGGAGGTTGCGGAACAGCGGCAGACCCCAGGTCTCGAGCGCTTCCGGAAGCAGCGTGTGGTTGGTGAAGGCGAGCGTGCGACGGGTCATGTCCCAGGCCTCGTCCCACGGCACCACGCGCTCATCCACCAGCAGCCGCATGAGCTCCGCCACGGCGATGGACGGGTGCGTATCGTTCATCTGCACCGCGAACACCTCCGGCAGCCGATGGATCGGTTCACCCTTGAGGTCGAGCAGGCTCAGCATGTGCTGCAGCGAGCAGGAGACGAAGAAGTACTGTTGTCCGAGGCGCAGCCGCTTGCCCGCCTCCGGCTCATCATTCGGATAGAGAACCTCGGACAGGGTTTCCGACTCGACTTTCTCGTGCACGGCGCCGTAGTAGTCGCCGGTGTTGAAGTCCCGGAAATCGAATGACTCGATGGCCTCGCTGCGCCACAGGCGCAGCGTGTTGCAGGTGTTGACGCGGAAACCGAGCACCGGCGTGTCACTGGGGACGCCCTTGACCCTTCTCGTCGGTATCCACTTCACCCGGTCGCGCCCCTGCGCGTCCCGGTATGTCTCGGTGTGGCCGCCGAAGCTGACGCACGGGGTTGCATCCGGGTGCGTGATCTCCCAGGGGTAGCCCTTCTGCAGCCACTTGTCGGTGACCTCGACCTGTGCACCGTCGCGGAAGTCCTGTTTGAACATGCCGAATTCGTAGTGGATCCCGTAGCCGATCGCCGGTATCTCGAGCGTCGCCAGCGAATCGAGATAGCAGGCCGCCAGCCTTCCCAAGCCGCCACTGCCGAGGCCGGGCTCGGGTTCCAGCGCGAGCAGCGCATCGAGATCCTGATCGAGCGCCGCCATGGCCTCGCGGGCGTTCGCCTCGATGCCGAGGTTGACGAGGTTGTTGCCGAGCTGCGGGCCGATGAGGAACTCCGCCGACAGGTAGACGGCGACCTTGACCTCGCGCTGTTGATAGGCGCGCACGGTGCTCTGCCAGCGCGCCAGCAGGCGGTCGCGCACGCTGTAGCCGAGCGCCATGTACCAGTCGTACGGCGAGGCAATGCGCGGAAACCGCCCCTGCAGACACAGCAGGTTATCGAGCACGGCGCGCTGCAGCGTACCCGCCGCAAGTCCCGAGCGGGTGGCTTCGGCGGACGCAGTCTTGAGGGTCGATGGTCTGGTGCTCACGGTTGTCCTCGCATGCGCGCTGCCAGCGCGGTGTTGATGAGCGCTCGCGCCTCCGTGAGGATGCGTTGCAGGTGCTCTTTGCCGTGGAAGCTCTCCGCGTACAGCTTGTAGATATCCTCCGTGCCGGAGGGTCGCGCCGCGAACCAGCCGTGCGCGGTGATCACCTTGAGGCCGCCGATGGCGGCGCCGTTGCCCGGCGCGTTCACGAGCATTTGCTGAATGGCATCGCCGGCGAGCTCCGAGGCATGAATGTCGGCGGGTGACAGCTGCAGCAGCGCCGCCTTCTCGGCCTTGGTGGCGGGCGTATCGACGCGCTCGAAATCGGGCGCGCCGAGTTTTTGCGTCAGCTCTTCGTACAGCTGTGACGGGTCGCGTCCGCTACGCGCCGTGATCTCCGCGGCGAGGAGGTTGAGGATGATGCCGTCCTTGTCCGTGGTCCACACCGTCCCGTCGTGCCGCAGGAAGGAGGCGCCAGCGCTCTCCTCGCCACCGAAGCCGAGCGAGCCATCGAGCAGTCCCGGCACGAACCATTTGAATCCCACCGGCACCTCGTACAGCCGCCGCCCGATGCCTGCCGCCACGCGATCGATGATGGCGCTGCTGACGACCGTCTTGCCGACCGCCGCAGCGGCGCGCCAGCGCGGCCGGTGCGGAAAGAGGTAGGCGATGGCTGCGGCGAGATAGTGATTGGGCGGCATGAGGCCCGCCGTGCGGGTGACGATGCCGTGGCGGTCGGCGTCGGTGTCGTTGGCGAAGGCGATGTCGAACTTATCGCGCAGGCCGATGAGGCGTGTCATCGCGTAGGGTGAGGAACAGTCCATGCGGATCTTGCCGTCCCAATCGAGCGTCATGAAGCGGAAGGTGGGGTCCACGACATCGTTCACCAGGTGCAGTTGGATCCCGTAGCGCTCGGCGATCGGTCGCCAGTACGCGACCGAGGCGCCGCCGAGGGGATCGACCCCGATGTTGAGCCCCGCAGCGGCGATCGCCGGCATGTCCACGACCGCGCCCAGATCCGCCACGTAGGAATCGAGGAAGTCGTAGCGGTGCAGCGTCGCGGCACGCCGCGCCTGCTCGTCGGGCACACGTGCCACCCCTTGCAGCGAAGCTGCCAGCAGCGCGTTGGCGCGCTCTTCGATCCAGTGCGTGACGCCCGTGTCGGCCGGGCCGCCGTGCGGCGGGTTGTACTTGAAGCCCCCGTCCTCGGGAGGATTGTGTGAGGGCGTAATGACGATGCCGTCCGCCTGTTGCGCCGGCCGCGGGCGGTTGTAGGCAAGGATGGCGTGTGACACCACCGGTGTCGGCGTGTAGCCATCGTCGCGGTCGATCATCGTCTGCACGCCGTTCGCGGCCAGCACCTCGAGCGCCGAGCGCAGCGCGGGCTCGGAGACGGCATGCGTGTCCCTGCCGAGGTAGAGCGGGCCGCCGATCCCCTCACGCTTGCGGTAGTCGCAGATCGCCTGGGTGACTGCGAGGATATGGAACTCGTTGAACGAGCCGCGCAGCGGCGAGCCGCGATGGCCGCTGGTACCGAAGCTGACGCGCTGTGCGGGATCGGCGAGGTCGGGTTTGCGCGCGTAGTACTCCGCGCGCAGCTTCTCCGGATCGATCAGCACACTTGCGGGTGCCGGCTTACCGGCGAGAGGACTGATACCGCTCGCAGCAGCGGACTCCGCGCCCGGTACCGGCGCAGCGACTGTCGTGTTGCTCATCCTGGCCACTCCCAGTTGGTGATCTCCGGGCGGTCCCGGCCCTCGGCGTGCGCATAAGTGAGGCTGTCGATGATCGCGTTCTTCATCTCTTCCTTCAGGTGTGCCGCGCGCGCCGCGAGCCCGGGTACGCGGTCGATTACGTCGATCACCAGATCGAAGCGGTCGATCTGGTTCACGATGGCGAGCTCGAGCGGGGTGTTGATGTTGCCTTTCTCCTTGTAGCCCCGCACGTGCAGGTTGTCGTGGTTCGCGAAGCGATAGGCCAGCTTGTGTATCACCAATGGGTAGCCGTGGAAGTTGAAGATCACCGGTTTATCACGGGTGAAGAGGCTATCGAACTCGCGCTCGCTCGAGCCCTGCGGATGCTCCGTCGCGGGCATCAGCCTGAACAGGTCCACCACGTTCACGAATCGCACCTTCAGATCGGGCAGGCGCGCGCGCAGGATGGCGGTAGCGGCGAGCGACTCCGCCGTCGGCACATCGCCGCAGCAGGCCATGACGACATCCGGTTCGCTGCCCTCATCGTTGCTCGCGAAACGCCAGATGCCGATGCCCTTGGCACAGTGGACGACCGCCTCATCGATGGTGGCGAACTGCAGATGATCCTGCTTGTCCGCCACGATGACGTTGACGCAATCGGTCGAGCGCAGGCACTGGTCGGTAACCACCAGCAGTGTGTTGGCATCCGGCGGCAGATAGACCCGCGTCACGGTCGGA